>Ga0075458_10000507_pt1 | contig 12757 bp, 17 predicted proteins | sample DEB3_08_DNA_FD_77576 | JGI IMG/M metagenome (GOLD analysis project Ga0075458, IMG submission 77576) | Aqueous microbial communities from the Delaware River and Bay under freshwater to marine salinity gradient to study organic matter... | ecosystem: Environmental > Aquatic > Marine > Coastal ... | reverse complement strand
CACTCCATCAGCCAACGATATTGACTGACGATGAGCGAGTCGCGAGCTACATCATTAATAGTATCAGTACCGAGGGCGTGCTTCAGTACGAAGCCAGACCACACCTCAGTACGAGCAATCTTCGCTTCTTCGTACTTCGCGGTGCGCTCCGGGTCTTTCTTTACCCATCGAAGGAATGCTCCTGGCTCCATCTGAAGCGGATGCTCTTCGACAGCGGCCATGAAGTGATAACCCTCGTACATCTTCTCGATAATGTCATCGAAAGCCGCGATGAATTTATCCTCAGGTTTGGGCGGTTTTGGTGGTTCTGGTGCGGTTAACCAGTCGGGTAAGTGCGAGGGGGTATGTGTGTCCAGCATAAGCTGCTCCTATTGGGGATATGGGGCTTATATCACGAGGTTGTTGTGGAATACAAATGTTGTACAAGGTGTCACTGAGAAAAATAAAAAATAAAAATTACAAACGTGTTACATGGGTCACTGGTTTTGGGTAAAAATTGTTCGTGATGCATTACCCCTGTAATGACCTTTCGCTTTGACCTGCCCCCCCCCTGATGTGATGTTATAACGTAACGTCGGATCGGCGCCGCTCGCGCAGCCGCTCGCGCAGCCGCTCGACCCGCTCGACCCGCTCGACCCGCTCGATCGGCTGGGTCGGCTGGGTCGGCTGGGTCGGCTGGATCAACCATGCTGGATACAGGCGCTTAAATCCGAGATAACAAGGCTAACAGCAGTAACAATCATCAGAGTAAAAGCTATTGCTGGCGCCCATACACAAATCAGTTCTTCACGAGTCTCTTTATTCATCGTCGTAGTCCTCAGGTTGCTGTTCCGAGCCAATCCCGAAACATGGACACAGTGCATCACAATTGTTCAACGTGTCAACAGAAAGATGCAATTTATTTGCAATTCACTGTGACACACTGCATCCAGACTGTTACACATTGCATCCAGACTGTTACACATTTATTGTGTTACAAAATTAAGTATCGGCTCGCCCCCATTTTCTTGTCGCATTTGTCGCAATGTGTAACAGATGTATTTGTCGCATTTGTCGCAATGTGGTGTAGTCGTTGAACTACTGTTGAACTATCGTTGAACAGGTAGTTTCGAGCCGCTCGCATTTTCTGTCGCATTTGTCGCAATGTGCGACAGGTGTTCGCATAAAGTTTACGGGAAACCTGTCGCTTTTGTCGCAATGTGCGACAGGTGCGACACTGGTGCAATACGAATGCTTACATTGCGTCAAAAGCGACTATGCGGCATTTAAGATTTTTATATCTATCCTAGTTTGACGATTTTTCACCCCCTTTTTCCTGTTTTCAGTCACATTTGACGCAATGTGACACACCCTCAAATTTCTCGTATTTTTCGCATCTTATTTGCAATTCACTGTGACACACTGCATCCAGACTGTTACACATTGCATCCAGACTGTTACACATTTCAGTCACATTTGACGCAATGTGACACACCCTCAAATTTCTCGTATTTTTCGCATCTTTCTATTGACACGTTAGACAATCGTGCTACAATGTACCCGCGTCCTGAGATTGACCCAGGACACCAACCACTAAAGGAGCACGACAATGAAAACTACTGTTAAATTTCCCGATTTTTGTGAAGCATTCAACCGCGCCGACCGCGCCGACAATTTCTCCCGCGCTGGTTTGCAAATCCTGTTCGACTACATTGAAGAGCACGAACAGAGCACCGGTGAGGAAATCGAATTGGACGTTGTGGCACTATGCTGCGAGTTTGACGAAATGACCGCTTCTGATGTAGCTAAGGATTATGACATCGAAGCGGATGGTGATGATCTTGAAGATGCGGTCAGAGATTATCTGGAATACAACACCATTCTGTGTGGTGAATATTCAGATGGTGATGAAACTGTTTTTGTTTTCTCTGCCTTTTAATTAATAGGTGACTTATGAAAATTAAAAACACAAAAGACCTTAAAGATGCGATCCGTGCTGGCAAATATGCGTGGCCGGGCGGCTACCCCTGCTATTTCATCACATCATGGGGCGATCCATTGTCATTTGAGGCAGTAAGGGAAAACTTTTACTTGGTACTTGATGCTGTAAAGCATCAATACGCTGATGGATGGTGTGTTGTAGGTGTGGAAGTTAACTGGGAAGATCAAGACCTGATCTGCGCCCATACTGGCAAGAAAATAGAATCAGCATACTGATATGAACAACATTCTTGCTCTTATCGTATATATTCTGTTCGCAACATTATTTGTTATGGCTTTAATGGGAATAAAACTATGAACAACACAATAGAAAACAAGAGCGCCCTGGAATACTTGTCAGGCGTACCAAGCAACACAGTTGACCTAGTTCTGACTGATCCTCCTTATGTAATAAGTAAGGACACTGGCTTTAGCTCGGTCGTAAATGGTGTCCAACGATTCGCTGTATCAATGGATTTCGGCGAGTGGGATAAAGATGAGGCGTTTACCAAAGACGATCTACGCGATGTAATCAAGGAATACTATCGTGTTTTGAGAAACGGTGGAACGATGATCCTGTTCTATGACTTGTGGAAACTACAAGACTTAGCAGAAATATGCGCCGAGGTGGGATTCAAACAGCCCAGAATGATCGAATGGATAAAGACAAACCCAGTCCCACTAAATAGCAAAATAAACTACCTGACAAATAGCAGAGAAGTTGCCATTTGTGTGACAAAAGGTAGCAAGCCAACATTTAATAGTTCATACGACAATGGCATTTACTCGTATCCAATATGCCATGAACGCGGACGGTTTCACCCAACACAAAAGCCAGAGGCGTTTATGCGTGACTTAATCCGCAAGCATACGAGAGAAGGAGACACTGTTCTTGACTGTTTCAGCGGTAGCGGCACAACCGTAGTCGCAGCGATAAAGGAGGGCAGAATTGGCATGGGTTGTGAGAAGAATCCAGAGTTTGCCGCTAAAGCAGCACAAAGAGTAATGGAGGCAAAAGATGAATAACCCATTCAAACAAGGATCACAGGCGTATGCTGCCTTTGAAATTATAGAAAGAATGGTTGGCATATCAGATAAAGGCGTATCTGGCTGGGTTGATTTGGAACAATTCGATGCTGATCTATACCACTCAACTGGCAAAAAATCGTCTGGAAACGGTAACACCTTAATTCAAAATGATAGGGGGCTGGGGGCTAAATTCTATGTAGAGAAGGATAAGCCTATTGCGAAATCATCCAAACAGTTTACCGAGTTTCGGTTGGCTGGCACAAAAGAAGAAACGCAAAAGATCCACAGGAAAACAATATCCGCATCTGGGAGGTGTGTATTTTGCGGTAGATCTTCAAATCTACATGCAGACCACAAAAACGGGCGGCACACAGGTATAGAAGATCATGAGTATCAAACGCTCTGTCAATCCTGTAATACATTGAAGCGTGAAAGGTGCAGAGCATGCGCCGAAACAGGCGTTCGATTTGATGCTAGGTCGATCGGATACAACATCAACTGGCTGAGTGGTGACAGCTTATACAATCCGCGTCATGGGTGCCTGGGCTGCATGTGGTTCGATGTTGAAGAATTTAGAAGACAGCTTTAAAAACTTACCAGTAGGAGATACTAAGATGAAATACCAACTTTACACTTATGAAATCTGGGGCAACTCAAGAGATGGTTATCAGGTCAATGATGTTTATCGTCAGTCTGTAATCATTGAGGTTGACGAAACTACAAGCGATCGCGCTATAAACCGTAGGCTATCCGCTCAAGGTGTCGTGTGGGATGGCGAGTTTGGATACACGCTGTACGGCAGCGCTAAACGTGACGGTCGGCCTGTATGTGAATTGAGAGCTATTGAGGGCGATAGCATGATCAGGAATACAATCGAATATGATGATCTGATCATCACTTACTGCGGTGAATTGGACGATACAGGGCGCGCTGATATCTTCGATATCAGCGTTGAGGGTGAACATGGCTACTCTGAGCGCGAACTAAAGCGGATTATATGGACGGAACTCAACGTGGATGATTGGGGTTACCTGCCCAACCAAAAATATAATGAGGTATGAAATGAAACCTATCTTGGGTAAGTCTGGATCACTAATGGTTAATGCATTCTGTACATTCAGCCATAGGGGCCAAAAATGGTTTGTCCATGAGTCACACGATAGGACTGGAGAATTAACAGTTTCCCACTACGCGCTATCTTGTAGGCACATATCGTGGTGAAATGATCAAACATGCCAAAGCGAAACTGGATGCGATACCACAAGAGAAATTTGATGCAGCAGTTGAACGGCTAAAAAATGAGGAAATTAACCCATGATGCATATAATCATATTCATCATATCCGTGCTTATTATCGCAATGCTTACAGACTGAAAGAAAAGGGGAGCCATTGGCTCCCTTTTTTCATGCTCCATATACTCGGTGAACCGTATCTTTCGGATTGTCCTTATACATTTCATCCATTCTCCGCTGTTTAGCTTCAATCACATCTTGCCGATGCTGCGCGAACACGGTTCTTAGCGCCGGGTTAATTATCCACTCGGATTGACCTATAGGCGTGATCCATCCGGCATCTTCCAATGGCACAAGAGCATCCATTAGCACTCTATCGGCTTGATAGGTGCTTAGGCGTTCAATTTGTCGTCTTGCGCTACGTTTTAACTGGGTCATGGTGAATCCGTCTTTATCAGCGTACTGGATCACATAATCCATTAACCATCTTTCGAGTCCACTATCTGTATTTCCTAAAGCATGGCGTATTGACGGAACGATAAATTTTTGGGTTACCGTCAGGGCGCGTCTAACAGTATCGGCGCTTACAACGGCTGACAGTGGGTTTTCCAGCATATGGAACATGAAGATTAAGCGCCCTGCTGTACCCTCAATCTTACCCAGTGCTGTTAAAGCGTCAACACTATCGTTGAGCAACACGGCATCATGTCGCGCATGGCTCGCCCATGTTTGGAACTCCCTATATAAGGTGAACCCCTCGAAACATAGTCTATATACTTGTTTCGGTTGAGCATATATGAGCCTGATAGCAGACTGGTATGCAGCATCGGTCGTCATATATTCGGGCATCGGCTGACCGATAACACCAGGCGGCAGGGGGCGCAGGGTAACCGGTATGAACCGCTGCCCCAGGCCGTCCTTAGTCAGAGTATGCAGGTGATCCCGAAACACCTTGGGCTGGATGTTTCCGTATAGTGATAAAGCAAAATTGTCCGCAACAATCGTACCGGCACCTACCCTATCCATGGTATGACGGGCTGCTTCATACGATATAACCCATGCGCTCCGATCGTCCCCAGACTTGGCATCGGCTAGCTTATCCAGCCAGCCATTCATCTCATCCATAACGCAAACTAACCCCTCGGGCCTTTCTGCCGCCAGGCGTACCAGTTTCTGGCTAGTCGTATCATTGACGATGAGTCGGCATGGGGTAGGCTGAGGCGGTAAGTCATATACGTCAGGAGGCTCTGAGCCTAACAATGCCTCGGGAGACGCACAGTGAGCGATAAATGCCTTTTTACTGCTGACATACATAGCCTCTTTACCCTCCCACTCGAGCATGGCCTTACGGTGGCGGGGTAAGTCCTCTCTTTCGATATCCAGCAGGACGGTAAACATGGGTTTGCTACCCGGTGTTTTCTTCTCAGCGGGTTGTCCTATCGTCATGAGCCAGAGTATAGGGGGCACTTGAAACCCAGGCATAAGCTCAAGACGCGACTGAGCATTGACCGCACCACATGCCGCAGCAAGACCAGCCATTAAGGGCACAAGCGGATCACATGCCACCGTCTCAGCCACCTCCTTAGCGCGTGTGACCAGCACGGGAGGCCATAAGTCCAGATCCGGGTCAGGTGCTGGGGTCGATAACGACTGTATGAGGATAGCCGGTTCTGTTACACCTATCGATCTGAACAGGGCCGATGCGTCGATAGGTGGGCGTACCCAACCATTTTCCCTGGCAATATGGAAAAGCGATCCGAGGGTGCGACCTTGAGGCCGGAACGAGTTCCATTGTTTCCATATCTCCCCCTCACCCGGATACTTTTCCGGGCAGTTCTTGCTCCAGTCGTTCCATATATGCAGACCCTGATCAACTTGGCCTGTCTGAGATCCAGCCCAGTGCAGGGCCATACCCACCGTTATCCACTCATCTCGAGTGCATGAGGCAGGGATAGCCTCGACTGCACTGCGGATCTCGGACCATGACGCAGATACGGACTCACCGGATACCTTGATCTCACGCTGCGTATCCTGGTCAAGCATACCCGTCCATAAGGTCATGAGGGTATCGGGTATCGGTGGCAGTCGTGACCAGTGACCGTTACCCGACCATCTGTACGTTGAGCCGGACGGATGCTGCGAGGGAGGCAGTACGTCCTGCACAGTATGACCGGACGCTGACGCACACCTCAGCTCATATAGGGTCTTACCGTTAACGATCACTCTTTTGGTCGTCAGAGGCGCAGGGAGCGCATATAACAACTTACCGTGACCAGCACGACCACTATCGATAATCACGCTGTCTGGGGCATCGTAGAGGGCTTGCAGATCCACACCCTGCATCCCGAGTAAGGCGCAAGCATCGTCCCAATCGTCTATGTCGAGCGCCATCGTGCCCGAGTATGCGTGAGCGAGACCGATGCCATGACCGACTGGCAGATCGGCCTGTGACTTGAGGGCATTCTCGCGTAACTGCCAGCCCGGTGTGCGTGGGCCTTTCGATCCTGGTGGGATGGTGATGAGGCTCCATCCATGTCGTATATAACCGTCTACCGATGAGGGTGCTTGGTAGACATTTGTGGTAGTATTAAGCTGCATTACACGCTCTCTCCTTTAGTGATGTTTAGCCCCGCACATGCGGGGCTTTTTTATTCTACTTCCGTTCTTGGAACGAGGGCACTCTCTCGTACCTGATGCACCGGGCCTCCAGTCCGATGGTGTCCGATGCCGTACACATCCAGTGTTTACTATCCACCGTGGCGGTTCTGGGACCGTTGGTGAACGTCACCAGTAGCACTGCGAACAGCAGAATAACGGCAATATAGGGCCAATATTTACTAATCATTTTTCGTCTCCCATTTATCAGTTTTCATTACTTTCTGCGCTCCCGCTTGGTGATTGTGCCGAAGCCGTATCCGTCACCAAAACCGTCTCCATTGCCATCGCCGGAGCCATTGCCATCGCCGAAGCCGTAGCCGTTGCCGTTGCCGTAGCCGTAGCCGTTGCCGTAGCCGTAGCCGTAGCCGTTGCCGTTGCCGGTGCCGTAGCCGCAGCCGGAGCCGTAGCCGTTGCCGTAGCCGTTGCCGTAGCCGTTGCCGTAGCCGTAGCCGTAGCCGCAGCCGTAGCCGTAGCCAACAGGCATCACAGCCCCCATGACTCTTTCACCGGAATGCTGAAGATTTCGGACACTTCCGGCAACTCCACATCATCAATGGGTCGTATATCGGCTTTTGTCGGGTCTGCGACTACCGCAGCAAAGCCGCAGCTCTCCCACTTGAACACCCACACAGCACGGGACAGATAAAGTCTGCCATCCTTGCGGGTTACGTCTCCGGCGAAAATCCATCCGCGATCTACTACGATCACGGCTCGGTTGCCAGTGGGTTTATTTACCGGCGTGTACTCAACGCCGTTGACTACTATGTTTTTCATCTTCTTCACGCCTCCATCAGCCAGGAAAAAATCAACAAAACAATGCCAATCGTGGCAATAAATTCTTCTAAATTCACGCTAAATACCCGATAAAAGCTGCACACTCTTCACGGCATCCGACCCGGTGCGGACAACTGAAACACGGTGCCTGTTTGGCAACCGTTGCAATCTCCAACCATTCCTTAATCTCTTTCACTTTTTGTCTCCTTAGTACTTCTCGTTCTGACTTGCACTGCTTGCAGTATGCGTGGGGGTAGTATTTACCCCTCGAGGGTGTCAAGCCGAAATCGTCAATCGGCTTGACCACCTCACACCTCGCGCATATTTTGGTTCGCATTCCGGTACTCCTCCCATTCATTGAAGTAGATATCCAGCATCTTCTTGGCTTCGGGATCACCCAGATCCGCGATCCGGTTGAGCTGTGTCGCCACATAGCCGTGATACCGCTTGGCTGCTGTCCTGCATGACTGGGCGACTGAGAACCCTCCCAGTTCGTACCGAGCCATCGCGTTGATCAGCTCATCGTGCAGTTTCTTTGCTGTTTTCGGATTAATGTTGCACCTCCTTTATCAAACTGTTGACAAGTGTAACACGTTCCTACTACAATGCAAACACCTTAAACGGAGGCAGAAAAATGGCTAGGCAAACTTACGATAAATTCCTGACGGTGCGATACACCGAGGAAATCATTGAGGACTTCCGCAAGAAGTCAGAAGAATTCGGAGGCTCATCGGCGGTCCTGCGCGACCTCGTTGAGGCTTTCGTTGAGGATCGCATAACGATCCGTCCCCCTGTCCGCAAGACTATCTTTAACCAGGAGTAATACCATGTGCTTAGAACTGAAAATTGAAGAACTGACCAAGGCTATCGTAGCCCTGACCGCCAAGATCGATGGGATGGTACCGGCATCAGCACCTGCTCCAGCACCTGCTCCAGCACCGGCTCCAGCACCTGAGCCAGTTGCTGCTCCAGCACCGGCTCCAGCACCAGCACCTGCTCCGGCTCCGGCTCCAGCACCGGCACCCGTCATGCCTGAGCCGCCTGTGTTCATCGCACCGGTTCCAGCATCAGCACCTGAGCCAGTTGCTGCTCCAGCACCCTCAGCGCCGTTCAGCGACAACAAGGGTCTGCTTGAGTATGTCATGACTGTATATAAGGATCTTGGGCCTGAGCGTGGAGCCGGTATCCAGACGATCCTGATCGAGATGGGCACTCAGAACATCAACGACCTCAAGCCCGAGCAGTATGGTCAGTTCTACACTAAGGTCGAGGGTCTGAAGTGAGTTTCCATGCGAAGCTCTCACCCTCTAAGGCGCACCGATGGACCAAGTGCGCCGGGTCCATTCGAGAAGAAGCTAAATACCCGGATACAAGGAGTGCTGCTGCCACGGACGGCACTCACTCGCATACTCTGTTGGAGCAGTGCTTGCGTATGGGCACACACCCTCGCGAGTTTATCGGGCGTGACTTGTACGACGATGACGGTATGTTCAGCGTAGACAAGGAACGTGCTGCCAGGGTAGCGATTGCCTACGAATATGTGACGGGTCGATCAGGGACGATCATCACCGAGACTCGAGTGAATCCGAAGGATCTGCTCTGGACGGATCACTGTTCGGGCACAGTGGATGTGCAGATCCATGACGGTGACTTCGTTGAGATCATCGACTACAAGGATGGTCGCAACATGGTTGAGGCTGAAGGAAATGAACAGTTGGAGCTATATGCTCTGGGTGTTCTGGCCGAGAATCCTCATGTTAATAATTTTCGGTTGACAATTGTGCAACCGAGGATTAGCATGTCCCCCGTCCGGCATCATGACCTCACCCGTGAGGCTCTGATGGAGAAGGCAGACTTCTACCGGATCGCAGCAGGAGCAGCATCCGCGCCTGACGCAGTCCTCACACCGGGCGACAGTCAGTGCAAATGGTGCAAGGCCGCAGGTAATTGTGAAGCGTTAAATGTAAATGTAATGGAGGCTATCAATATGTTCCCGTCAATCGATGTCGCTCAACAAGCAGCCGACAAAAACCCAAACGAACTTTCTGATCAACAACTTCGTGAGATCATCGAAGCTGCGCCATTGCTGCGTCAGCTCCTCGATAAGGTCGAAGAAGAAGCTCTTCGTCGTATACAGGCTGGTGCTACGATCAGCGGCCTCAAGGCCGTCTATGGTCGCGGTTCCCGGTCATGGGCATTCGACGATGAGGAGATGATCAAGAAACTCACTCGTATGGGTATCCCGAAGAAGGATGTCCTTGAGACCAAACTGATCAGTCCTGCAAAGGCTGAGAAGCTCACTTGGGTTAAGGGCGAAACCACGAAGCAGTTATCAGAGCGCCAATTGAAAGTTCTTGAGAACGAGTACATCAAGAAGTCTCAGGGCAAGCTGACGATTGTTTCAGAATCGGATCGCCGCGAAGCGGTGATCTTCAATGCAGCGCCGATGTTCCCGAATCAGGAACTCCCGGCTTGGTTACGTTAATAGGTAAATAAAATGTCAGAAGTAATCTTTCTATCCAATGTCCGCTTGTCTTTCCCCAACATCGTTCAGCCACAGCGCAGACCGACTGAATCGGGTGAAGAGCGGGTCAGTTACAACTGCGAACTGCTGATGCCAGCAGATCATCCAGGACTCAAGCAGTTCATGACTGTAGCGGGTGGTATGGTCGCTGCCAAGTGGCCTGAACATGCGTCATCGATCATGCAGATGATCCAGAATGATCGGAAGTTCCGGTGCTACGGTAACGGTGATGAGAAGCTGAACAAGAAGACGTTCAAGCCCTACGAGGGTTATGCAGGTAACTGCTACATCACCGCAGGACGCGACACTCAGCCTCAGATCATTCAGGCCGATGGAACGGCTATCGACCCATCCAACAGCATGGCCTACCAACAGCTTACCCGTAAGATGTACGGCGGCTGCTATGTCAACGCTGCGGTGCGTCCGTGGTTACAGGACAACAAGCATGGTCGAGCCATTCGGTGCGACCTGATCGCTCTCCAGTTCGCCAAGGACGGTGAGGCGTTTGGTGAGGGTGTTACCGATGCATCGAACCTGTTCGGTGCTGTAGCGGGTGGTGCTGCACCGGCTGCTCCTGCGGCAGCGGCGATGCCATTGCCGCCCTTCATGCAGGGTTGAGAGATTAGTGCCGCTGACGCTTCTGGATCGGGGGTTCCCGGTTGAGCGCACCACAGCGGCACTTTCTTGTAAAAGGTAATGTAATGCCTAAAGGATATAAACACGGGTTGAGATATACGCCCGAGTATCAAGCTTGGATCAATATGCGCCAACGCTGCATGAACCCAAAAAGACAGGATGCCATTTATTATAGCGAAATTACGATTTGTCTTGAATGGGACGATCCCGTCAAATTCGTTGATGATATGGGATTACGTCCTAGTGCAAATCATCAGATTGATCGTATCGATAACACCAAAGGTTATTCTAAAAATAACTGTCATTGGGTTGAAAAACACCCCCAGATGCAGAACACTCGTATTTCTAAATGGTGGTATGTACACGGAGTTAGATATGCGAGTTTAAGTGAAGCATCCAAAGCTGTGGGTGTGAGTGTTCCCAAGATTAAGGCGTGGTGCGAGGGTCGGAACGATGGTGGTTATACCTATCCTCCTAAACCAAATTGCTGGTCGGAGAAAAAATATGGCTAATGATTGGGTGTGGGATCTGGAGGTATTCCCTAATGTCTTTACGATCACCTTCGAGCCTGTCGATGCACCGTTCTCATGGTGTTTCGAGATCAGCGACAGGCGCAACGATACCAAGGACATTATCAATTTCGTCTACGGTATCAATGGGCGCATGATCGGGTTCAACAATCTGGGCTTCGACTATCCGATCCTGCATATGCTGATCCGCATGGGAGCCGCCAGCCCCAAGGTCTTATACGACAAGGCTCAGGTCATCATCGACTCACAGAACAGCGATGATCGATGGACACATATGGTCTACGAGTCTGATCGAATCAAGCCTCAGATCGACCTGTTCAAGATTCATCACTTCGACAACAAGGCTCGGGCTACCGGACTCAAATCACTCGAGTTCAACATGCGCTCCGACGATATTCAAGATCTGCCGTTCAAGGTTGGCTCAACGCTGACATCGAACCAGATCGACACTCTCAAGCAGTACAACCTGCATGATGTAAAGCAAACCAAAGCGTTCTACCAGCACACCAAGGAAATGATCAGGTTCCGTGAGGAACTATGCACAAAGTATCCTGGTAAGGACTGGCTGAACTTTAACGACACCAAGATCGGCAAGGACTTCTTCATCATGGAGCTGGAGAAGTCTGGGATCGACTGCTACGACTATTCCCACAGCGGACGCACTCCGAAGCAAACACCCAGACCTGTCATCCATCTCAAGGATGCCATCCTGCCGTGGATCGAGTTCGACAGGGTGGAGTTCAACCGCATCGTCGCATGGTTGAAGCAGCAGAGCATCACTGAAACTAAGGGTGTATTCAAAGACCTGACGACTACGATTGATGGGTTCGAGTTTGTCTTTGGTCTGGGCGGCATCCATGGCTCGATTGAGAACACGGTTGTCGAGTCTGACGATGAGACGGTCATCGTGGACCTTGATGTTTCCAGCTATTACCCGAACCTTGCCATCACTAATCATTTCTACCCGCAGCATCTGGGCGAGCGTTTCTGCGACATTTACAAAGACCTGTACGAGCAGCGCAAGCGATATCCGAAAGCATCGGCTGAGAACGCCATGCTCAAGCTGGCTTTGAACGGCGTTTACGGAGACAGCAACAACAAGTTCAGCGTGTTCTATGACCCGCTGTTCACCATGCGAATTACATTAAACGGGCAGCTCCTGCTTTGCAAGCTGGCTGAAGAGTTGCTGACCATTCCCGGTCTGATGCTCATCCAGCTCAACACTGATGGCCTCACTGTCGCACTGCCTCGGACTGGGTTAGAGGCACTGGGTCGGGTGAGGCAGGAGTGGGAGATCATGACAAAGTTGGAACTGGAGGAAGCGGTCTACAGCAAGATGTTCATCAGAGACTGTAACAACTACATTGCGGTCTACGAGAACGGCAAGGTCAAGCGTAAGGGTGCCTATGAGTAT
>Ga0075458_10000506_pt1 | contig 12765 bp, 20 predicted proteins | sample DEB3_08_DNA_FD_77576 | JGI IMG/M metagenome (GOLD analysis project Ga0075458, IMG submission 77576) | Aqueous microbial communities from the Delaware River and Bay under freshwater to marine salinity gradient to study organic matter... | ecosystem: Environmental > Aquatic > Marine > Coastal ... | reverse complement strand
CCAGGTGCTTGCGGGTCGGCGTTGTACACGAGCGCGGATGCCGTGCTCTTGTTTGCCGTCGCCCACATTTCCTCGTAACCCTTGATCTGGGTCGCGGTGACAATGAAAGGCTGCTTGGGCGCGAGCGCGATCTTCTCGGCGATCGCCGACTGCCAGAAGTTGTACGCCTGCTGCGGTCCCTTCGCCTCGCGGATCAGCGACCAGTGGCGCATCTGATCGCCGACCCACTGGCGCGGGCCTTCGACCGAGATGATGGGGATGTACTTTCCGGGGAACTCGTGCGGGCCTTCGAGCACCTTGTTCGCGTTCATCAAGGCCCGCATGACCTTCTTCTGCGGCACACGACGGGTTCGGACCTTCTGCGCTACGTATCCGGGGAACTTCTCGTGTTCCGCCGGGTACTGGTACGCCTCAGCCTCGCCCTCGACTACCTCGCCCGTGTCGAGCACGCTGATGATCTTGTCTTCACCGTCGTCCAGCCACCAGTATTCGGCCAGCCGCACGGTCTCGCTGGTCTTCCAGCCTTCGAGCGACAAGCCTTCTTCGCCGCCATCCCACGAGGCATCGGCCTCCTTGGGATACATGTCCTTGAACTTGGCAACGCTCACGTCCTCGCAGACGAAGCACCACTGATCGTCGGCGTGATCGACCTGCTTGCTGTCGGGATCGCGATAGACCGCGAACGGCGACAGGATCGGCTCCAGCACGATCTCCTGGTCGAACGTGTCGTCATCGCAGTATTTAGTCGTGACGCGCCACGAGCCGCGAAAGCCGCCACGCACCACGAGCTCGTAAGCGGGCATGTAGACGTTCTGAGCGCGGCTGCTGGCCTCGATCTGCCGAACGATGCCCTCGTAAATCTCGGCCTTCTGCTTCGCGCGTTTCTCGGCCTCGGCATCTTCCATGCCGGCAGGGATCACGCGGATGCCCGGCTTGTTCTGCCGCGCGTCGTTGATGACTTGCTTGATGCTGGCGGCGAGGCGGTTGATGGTCAGCATCGGCCGACCGTCGCGCTCGCGTTCCTGCGCCATGCCTGACGGCCACTGGCCCTCGCCACCGGCAGCGAAACGCAGGTCTTCGGCCGCGAGCTGCCGATCAGTGCGCTCGAATTCCTCGGCCTGCTTCCAGCGCTTCAGCGCGATCGAGTGAATCTGCTTCAGGTACTTGTCGGCCTCGTCGTTCCGAGTGTCCTCGGGCGGCGGTGCGGTCGCGTCGATGATCTCGCTCATGACATCCAAGACCCTTGCCGGCGCACTTGCGGCTTCACGAATGCGGACAGGTCAACGCGCTTTGGCGCGACGGGTTGGGCGAACGTCAGCGCGAGCGCGTCTGCACGATCGGGCGAGCGGCCTAGCCGCTTCTTCAGGTCGTCTTTGGATTCGAGCTTGTACTGTGATTTCGACGTGTAGCTGTAGCGCGCAGAACACAGGTCGGCCTGCATTGCGTCGTCATCGGGCAGGCACGCCGGCTGCTCTTTCAGCCAGTCGCGCAGAACGCCGTACATCTCGGCGCGCTTGTTGCTGTACTTCGTGTCGTCCAGCGCCGCATCGCCCGCGTTCACCGCGATGATGCGGTCGGCATAACCCATTTCGCGCAGCCGATCGACCACGCCAGCGCCAACGCCAACAACGTCGATGAACGCAACGTCAATGCCGGCATCAAGGCGCTGCTTGACCAACCCGGCCACCTCCATCGTGTCGCGCTTGGCGAACAGTTCGGGCGTCTTCACAACGCGCCCCTGGCGCTCGCACAGGGCGGTCAAGTCCTTGCCGAAGCGTGCAGGATCAACCCCAAGCAAGCGCGGCCCTGAAGCGTCTACAGACGCACTACGGGCAATCTGCACGGACTCGGGCTTGATGAACGACTCGTCAGCCGACGCAGCGAACGCCTCCTGCGGGTTCGCGGGGTATTCCTTGCGGAACAGGTCTTGATCGCCGCCGAGTTCCACGATCTTTCTCGCCCTCCACATCATCTGCTCGTTGGTCAGCGACCAAGCGCGCTGGTATTCCTCGTCGGCGTCGTCCATCAGCAGTTCAGACGCCGGGTGCTGGTACTCGGGCTGCCAGAACCACGGAATGAACACCGCTTCGTAGTCGCTGCCGCCGCTCGTGGCCATCTGCCACATGCTGTGGAACACGTCGCCGGGGCCGTTGCCCGTCGATTCAAGCAACACTTCAGTGCCCGGCTCGTCGGGAATGGCCTGCATCACGCCCGCGAGGTGATCCTTCGCATTCGGCCAGTAGGCGACCTCGGAACCGTGGAACATCTGGATGGTCTTCGAGCGCCCGACGCCCTTGCTGCCCGCTGTCGCGACGCTGTATCCGCTGTCCAGTCGGTCAAATGCCAGTTCCTTCGCGTTGCTCGCGCCCGTGTGCGGCTTGAACAGCGGCGACATGTGGTCATGAAACCGAGATGTCATCGAAAACAGGTTGTCAGTCGCCGTCTGCTCGTGCGTCAGGATGTACGCCTGCGTCCCGAAGCTGTGCGTTACGCGCCAGTACGTGCGGCCCTGCCAGTACGTGCTGATGCCCTGCTGCCGGCCCTTGACAACGATCAGCCGCACCTTGCCAATGCGCGCCCGTTGCGCTTCTGCACGCAGGTGCAGGTACGACTGCGCGCGGTTGATGACGAACGGGTCGATCGCGCCAGCCTTGGTGCGAATCTTCAGCAGCTTGGCCGCGTAATGCGGGAAATCAGCCCGCATGCGCAGCCGCACGCGGCGCTCTAGCGCGTCCATCTCAGGAATCGACTACATCAATCCAGAATTCGAGCACTTCGCGCGTGCCGTCGCTGTACGTCAGCCACAGCTCGAAGCTGTACAGCGCCGGCCTCGTGCTGGAAACGTTGGCGGACCAGCCGGCCGTCGTCTGGGCCTCGCCGCTGACGGTCAGCCCGGTGTCGATGTTCGTTGCTGCTGCCGTTGTGAGCGTCACGCCAGCTTGGTCTAGGTAGTCCGTCACGTCGTGAGAGACTGGCAGGATCGCGTCGGTGTGCTGGCGATAGCGCCGGAATACGTTGCGGCCCATCTAGCTCTCCGATCGTCTGGTGCGCACCGGACTGTAGGACAGGCGCGGGTGATACGTGCTTTCTGACTCGCGGATTACCCGCGCGCTGCTTGAGTGCCGGGCGCTGACCACGAGCGGGGCGACTTCGGGGATGACTTCATCGCCGATATCCAGCCCGCGCGTGAGCAGGTACTTGATACTGGTCCACGCGCCTACGCCTGCGCGGACGACGAGAACGGGCGATGCCATCAGCTAGCTCGCGTGATACTCGTTGGGGTGGTGGCATCGGACAAAGTGAAGGTGGCGGCAGTAGTCGAGCCGTCCAACTTCTTCACGGTCAGGGTCGTTGCTGCCACTGACGACTCGCTCAGGATCTGAAGCACCAGCATCAGCGCCTGCGTCAGCGTCGGCGCAGCGCCGTCGGTGTTGTAGCTCTCGGTCATCGCCGTGGTCAGGATCGCGGTCACGATCTCGGTAACGGCGTCGGTGGCGAGTGCGTCTGCGTCAACTGCGCCGGTTGCGATGCTCGCTGCGGTGATACCGCCTGCGGAGACGCTACCGACTGCGCCGGTGACACTACCCACCGCGCCGGTGACTGAGCCGACCGAGCCGACGACGTTACCGCCGACGTTGCCCGTGACGCTGCCCACGGCGCCAGTGACGGAACCTACCGCGCCTGTCACCGAACCAACTGCGCCGGTCACGCTTGCGATGGTCACGTCGGCCGCGACCTTGGCGTCGGTGATGGCGTCGGCTGCGATGCTCGCGGCAGTGATGACGCCGGCAGCCAACCCGTTCACTGTGGTCACGTTCGTGGCCGTGGTGACAGTCGTCACCGTCGGGATCACGTTGCCGGTGCCCGCGTAGCCGGTGCCGTCGAAGAAGCTCTCGGCGTTGTCGGCAGCAACGGTATCGCCGCTGATCGCGATTACGTCCGATGACATGCGTCCGCTGACGAGCGCAGCCGGAAGCCGCGTCTGGATGTCTGCGGTGTCGGTCTCGACGTCGGTGGCGGTCTTGATCGTGGTCGCCGACAGGTTCACCGTGCTGCCCGCACTCGCCCAGATCGGCACCTGATAACCGGCGGCGGACGCAGCGAACAGCGCGTCATAGACGGCTTCTTCAAGCACCATGAATTCGCGACGAACAGCGAGCGCGCCCGTTACATGCACGTTCACTTCAAGTTTGCCCACGGTGTCCGTGTCAGTCGCATCGAGCACGGCGTAGTAGCGGCCGGACGCGATGTGCGTCGCCCCGCCGCTGTTCTTGCTGGCCTCGGTCGTGCCGCCTTCCTTCCACACCTTGATGTCGGTGTTGGCGATGGAAAGCGCCGTTTCCTGCGTGTTCCCGTCCGTCGAGTCCACGAACGGCCCGAGCAGAATCTCTTGGCTGGCGGTGCTCTGGCGCAGGAACAACATCAGCCGATCCCCTGCTGGACGTAGTGATGGCGGAAGACGGGAACGGCAGTTGCCCCGCCCGCCGCAGGCTGCCCGAACGTGTAGATGCGGGCAGTGCGGCGGGGCGCGAAGGCTGCGTAGGGGTTGTTCAGCAGCATCAGACATTCGTCGTCTGACAGGCCGCGATTGAACAGCACCATCATCTCGCACGCGGCGTTCGGGTTGCGCGCGTTGAACATCGCGCCGACGTAGAAGCGGCTGGTGCCTAGATAGCTGATCGCAGCGACAGAGCTTGTGCCGCGAGCCAACTCGACCACGCCGGTATCTTTGGCGTGCAGCCCGATCGTTTGCGCCCCAGAGGACACGCTCCCGACGAGCACGACCCTGCCTGTGGTTACGGTGGCAGTCGTCCTGATGGACGTGAAAGCCCCGCCGCCCGTGTTGAAAACCAGTGCGACGTTATCAGCGGCAACCGTCTCCCGACGCTGAAACTCAATCCCTACGTATGGCGCGGCAGAGCCGGTGTCCGCGTAAGAGTGCCCGCCAAGTTCCGCGTACGCTGTCGGCGTTCCAAGAAACTCGCCGACCCAAAGCAGAGATGCGGATCGTCCGCGTTCGTCGGGCAGCGCGGTGCGGTACATGCCCTGCTGGCTGGACGAAAAACTACGGCGAAGCGTGCCGTCAGAGTACGTCAGACTTCCCGATCCTCCTGCTGAAGGAGTCAGCGAATAGTCGGGCGGCATCCCTGGAAGATACAGCGTAACTGGCTGCAGCCGCGCGTTAAGCGGCGTTCCGGGCGGAGGCTGGACGGTCCAGTGCTGCATCGGCTAGGTGTACTGACCGAGGATCGGGGTACAGTAGATCGCGCTGCCTGCGGCTGCGAGTTGCGCGTTCGTGCTGGTCGCGACGTTGCCGGTGACGAACGGTGCCCAGTGTGTCGGCATCTTGCCGCCGAACAGTTGCGCGATGCTGGTCATCGGGAATGCATAGACCTGTGACGCCGTGTTCGTGCACGGAATGCGGTAAAGCACGCGAACGGCTGCGTTCATCTGCTCAACGGCCGTGAACGCCAATGCGCCCTCAGTGCCGACTGTGCCGGATGCGACCGTTGGCCACACTGGCGTGCCGCCGCCGTCGCTCAGTGCCCCGATGACGCCGACGATGATCGTGCCGGCCTGCCGGTTGCTGGCGTGCGTGGTGAACGTGCCGCCGAGCAGGTAGTCGTCGTATTCGTTCGACGTATTCGTGACCGAGTTGCCGTTCCATCCGGCGATAAACGAGGACGAGGCCGCGAGCGAGTGAAGCGCGGTGACCGTTACGGCCGACGATGCGACGTAATCCGGCTTGATCGCGCCGGCCATTTAGAGTGCCCTCGCGTCGGTCACGTCGCTGTAGGAGATGCTCCCCTCGAACCCCATCGTCGCAGGCGTCTGCGTCGTGCCGGTGCCCGTGGCCAGAACCTTCTCGCACACCGTCGCCTTGCGCTTGCACACGGCCAGCACGGCAGACTGTACGGCCAGCTTCTGCGCTGTGCCGCTCCACACGTCTGCGATGCCCTGCCTGACGTTGACCTTCGATGCGTCGATGGCGCGTGACGCGTTGTCGAACAGCCACTCCCAGATGCGCGCAGAGCCTCCGGTCAGGCCGTCAACGAGAGTCCAGGTGAAGCCGGACTGCGCCGTCACCTCGTCCTGCATCACGCTCGTGCGCCAGACGATGTAATCGGGCACTGCCGTCTTGTTCAGCTCGGCGGCAATCGCGAACGCGCCGTCGCTGTTCAGCGGCTGGGCCGACAGCTCGGGCGTGGCGTCGATGTACGCCTTGATGGCGGTGAGTTGCTCGGGGGTCATGTCATCGCCTCATCTGAATGTGCGGCATATCTCGCTTGCCGGCAGCCCATCGGCCGCCCCATTCGAGGCCAAGCGCCTCGGCGGCCTCGCCTGCAATGCGCCACGCCGGGTCGTTTGCGGACCACGCTGCCTTGCCGGAGACCAACGGCACGAAGTCCCACGCAGAAGCGGCCGGGTAGCCGTTGATGGTCTCGCTGTGCCGAGAACTGCGCGTCCACGTGACCTTCCGGCCGGGCTTGGTCCTGCCCTGCGCGTATAGCGCGTCCTGCTCGGCCTGCGAGCGGTAGGTGCAGGTCGTCAGCACCATAACGCCTGCGGCCTCGCACGCTGCGACCCATCGCGGGTGCAGCACGCGCAGCTCGGGGTGCAGGTCTTCGATGCGGCGGGAGGGCATTACTGCTGTGCCGGTGCTTCCGGCAGGACGCCAGCGCCAACCGCAAGCGTGCCGACCACCATCGGCAGTACGCCGGGCGGGATGCCCAGCGTCGCACCAAACACGTCAGCCAGCACGGCCAGTCCGGCCCAGGTGCTCGGCTCCTTGAAGCGCGCCTTGAGCGCCCGCTTGCTGAAATATCGGCCCATGTCGTCTACCTCGTGAGTGCTTCGTAGATAGAGATGACGCCGCCGCTGCCCAAGCCCAGCACGACGACGGCAAAGACGACGGACAGCAGAGGCTGCCGCTCGAAAAGCTGGGCGATGGCGGCGATGCCACCAGTCGGGCGGGAGTTGTCGAGCTTGTGCTCGATGCGGTTCAGGTTAAGCGCGATGTCTCCGGTCTTCTCCTCGACAGTTTCGAGGCGACGCAGGAAGTTGTCGCGGAAGTCGCGGCGGGCCTCGGTCTCGGCCTCGATCAGCCCCTCGACTCGGCCGAGGGCACCGATGATCTGCTCGTGGGTGACGGTGCCACCCGGCTGTCCGTTAGGCAATCTCGCCACCTCGTCGCATCCTTCTGATTCGGGCGGCGATGCCATTCCGACATCATCGCGAAGCACGGCAGACATTCGTGCCGACCTCCTGCCCGGAATGCGGGTGCTTGGCTGCCCGCTGCCCGGCTACGGTGCGGCGAGGCGGGCACGTCATGTGCCCGTAGAAACGACAACGGCCCCGAAGGGCCGTGATTTGCCGGAACGCATCCGGCAAGGGGATAGAGGCGGTTTCCCACTCTCTGCGCAGCATTGGATATCAGGGCGCGGCGGGTGTCAATGGGGGGGGGCGAATGCAGGGTGTAGTCTCCGCGCAAGCTACATGTAGTCTCCGCGCACACTGCACCCTACCTGAGCGCCCTCCCCAGCGCCCGCTCGGCATCGCTCTCCCAAACGTCCAGCCGTGACAGCGCAGCCCTGTGCCGCACCGCCCACGTCTGCTCCCATTCCGGCACAGTCACTTGCAGGTCATCGGCATAGTCGGTAGGCCGGCGCACCGTCACCCGACCGCTACCGCCGCACTGCGCGCAGGTCTTCTGATTGTGGTGGATGCCGGCCCCGTGACAGTGCCCGCACAGCGGCGGCGTCATGTGCTCGCCCAGCGTCAGCAGCGACAGCCAGCGCACGCGAGGGATGCCGCGATCGATGTGCCAGCCACCAGCGCGGGCTGCGTCGATCAGCTCTAGGTACCACCGGTTCCGCAGCCTCGGCAGCAGGTCGTGCTGATCGGCGTACCGCACCAGCACCAGCAACTCCGGCCCGGACTCAAGGCCGGCCATCGCCACGGCAGCGGCAACATCCTGGGCGGTCACGCGGTCCTTGCCGCCTCGGCCGCCGATGCCGGTCGATCCGTGCGGAGTCAGGAGGGCTAGGCGTTCTAGCGCGCTCATTCGTCCGGCCCCATGAACGCGACGACTGCCAACCCGCACGACAGCAGGATGACGACGCCGGCAAATGCTGTCACCCAGAAGTCGCCGCTCATCGGTGCCTTTCCGTCCGCAGCAGCATCATCAGCTCCTCAAGGCTGGCCACGGCCGCGCCAATGCGCTGGTTGTGGGGAACGTACTGGATCAGGTCGCGCGCCCTGCGCAGGTCCGGCAGCGCGTGCTCTATCAGGTCGGCAACCGCGCGGGGCGGCAGGAAGTGGGGCGAGTCAGTCATGCTGCCTCCGTAATGGCTGATGCAATTCTCGCAAGTTTTGCAAGCTGCGATGCGCCGGTCTGCGTTCCGAAATACCCGCAGCTTTGTGGATCTTCCATCCACTGCTCAAACCGACTTGCGGCAAACCTATCTTCCCGCGCGAACCGCTCGTAAATCTGCCGCACCCGCTCAGTTGATACGCCGATCAGTTCGCCAATCTGGCGATATGTCATGCCATCCGCGCGCCCAAACACGATTTGCGTCATGCGCTCCGTTCTGTACTTCGCGGTTGGATGATTCCATCCCGTCCGAGGATATCCATCAGTCATGCCGTAGCACTCCGATGGCGGCGAGCGCGTCATCCACGCTCCAGACGGTTGCGACGTGCCCGCGCCATGCCGTGTGCCATGCCTCGTGCATCTCGTCGCTTGGGCGAATCGTTCCGCGCTTGGCCACGCGGGCCGGGTTTTTCACTTCGAGCAGGTACGTCGCGCCGTTGTAGCCAACCGCGAGGTCAGGGCAGCCCTTGCCGACGGCTGCCAGTGGCTGCACGGTCGCGCCAGCCTTGCGCAGCGCGGCCACGATCTCGGGCTGGTTGGCGTCGATGTGGGCGGCGCGCCTCATGCTCGCCCACCCGCCCGCTGCACTTCGAGGAACCATCCAGCGTCCAGCGTCACCGGCCCATCCCATCCGCGCACCGTGACCATGACGCCCGTCTGAGACTGCGCGCGATGTACGCCGATGACGTGGCAGACGGTGCCCAGCTTTCGCGTGCGCTCAGTGCGGTTCCAAAGCGGGTCTATCGCGAGCTGATCGCCGGGCTTGATCTCCAGCGCCCGCGCCCGCTCGGCCTGTCGCGACTGATCGTCGGTCATGCGGACAACCTCCACGCGCCCATCGCAAGCCGGTACATGGCGGGCGTGATGCCAAGATCGTCCCGAATGCGCGAAACGTTGGCAGCTTTCTCGCGGTCGTGCCGCTGACGACGGTCGGCATCGATCGACAGCCCCTGGCCGGAGCGCCGGCACCTTGCGCCCGTCTCGTCCTCCCACTTGTAGATCGTGCGCCACGTCGCCTTCCATCGGTCCAGCGCCTCGGTCATGTACATCGTCGGGGCGAGTTCGGCGAAGTCGGGCGGGATCGGGCGAACAAGGCCGTGGTTGTGCGCCTGCGACGGGATGACCAGCGAGCCGACCCTGATGCCGGTCTCCATCTCCCACCGTCGCAGTGTGGTGCGCTTGCCCGTCCATCCGGAGATGCGAAGGGCTGCCTTGACGGTCACGTAGGGCGCGCGTGCGGCAAAGTCTGGCGGCACCGGCATGCGCGGGCGGCCCCGTCGCCAGTTGCGCGGAGCAATCACAACGCCTCCCCATGCACGCGCTCGAACAGCGCGCCCCATGTTTCCGTGCTCGCCCCGACCACGCGGTGGTCGCCGATGCCCTGGCCGACGATCTCAGCCCGTTGCCGCTCCATGCGCTGGCTCGGAATCGTGACGCCCGAGTACAGGTCCGGCCTGCCCAGCCTGCGGGCTATCCAGAGGTCGATGCGGAGGCTCTGGCCCTGCGGTGCCTGCATGCGCATCGAGGCGTCTATGGCTGGTTTCGATACCCTAGATGCTGCCCGTCTCATGGTTGCCCCTCCAGAGTGCCACTTGCGCCGCTTGTATCGGGCTGTGAGCCGCTTTCGGAGTCAGGCAGTGCAGGGGTGGCGGGGCCGTCGTCAAGCTCCCTCAGAGCCGTCTCAGCGTCAACCACCTCAACGCTGACCTCCTTCGGCATCAGGCCGGCCACTGTGCGCATGAGGTCCCCCGGCTTCTCGGCCAGTACCGCCTGAAGCACGCCAGCGCCGTGCGCCTCCCAAATCTCCTGCATGTCCCGGAAGAACTTCTCCTGCAGCTTGTGACGCGACCCTTTCGGCCTGCCGCCCTTGCTCGGGTTGCCCGGCAGGAAGCGCCCGCGATGGTCTCGCAGCTCGCCGATAGCTTCGGTTTGTTTTTCGGAATCGCTCACGGCAGCAGCCCCGACGCCTGGACGACCACGGCGGCGACCCAAGCCAGCGCGACCACGGTCACGAAGTCCTTCCAAGTCGGCCTGCGCCGATCGTGGACATGGAACGGCGCCCGCGTGTGCAGCCTGCGCTCGCTGGCCATTGCTGGCGTGATGGGCGGCGGCGGGTCGAGCGCGAACAGCGGGGATCGGATGCCCTTGGCTTGGCGGCTCCGGGTGCCTGTGTCTTGTGTCATTGGAAATGGTCCTTGGTTGTTACTTGAACTGCGCCCACTCGCCGCACCAGCCGCCGGCGGTGGTACAGGGCCAGCCGTGTTCGGCATCGGGCACATAACGCCTGCATTCGCCCGTCCGCTCTTGGTCGTTGTCGGCCGCCCAATACAGGCACGCCCGACATTCGGGCCACGGCTGGCCTTTAAGGCTTGTGCATTCGTCCGACTGCTCAACAAAAGTTTTTAGCATGCTGTCGTCTCCATTTGCGCTAGTTGCGCTAGTTCGCGCTAGTTCCACGGGTTAGTCCGAACTAGCGCACTTACTGGCGCGCACCCAAGTGCGCCAGTTATGGCGCAGGGGGTATGGGGGATTAACTGGCGCACTTTGGAACTGGCGCAACTAGCGCATTTGAGGGGGTCATTGCGCTAGTTCCTGCGCTAGTTCCAAGACTGCGATGGGCTTCCGCTGGGTGTTCCGGTGCTCGGTCTCGACCACCTGCCCGGCCCGCTTCAGGCGGGTAAGCGCCATCCTGGCGCGCTGCCGACCGGCCCCTTTCATGAAGGGCGCGAACTCAGGGTAGTCACCGAGCACGTGGAACCATGTGCGCGGGCCGGCCTGAGCGGCCGGAACAACCTCGCCGGTCGAGGCTGCAGCGCGGAATGCAGCCAGTAGCTTCAGGTCGTCATTCTCGCGCTCGATGTGCTCGATGGTCGCCGACCGCTCGCGAGGCACCAGCACGCCGCCCTCGAACTCGATGGGCAGTTCCGGGCGCTTGGGGCCGTGGTTGGCCTTGGCGTGCCGGAGGACTGTGGTCCCGTCCTGCTTGTTCGCGGAGATGGTGATGCGCGAACGAGCGCTGTTGTGCCAGCCGGTGCTGCCGCTGTATGCCTCATCGTCGCCGCCCGCGCCGGCCTTGGCAGACGCCTTGTCGATGTGGACCAGCAGCAGGATGGCAGCATCATGTTCGGCCGCGAGGCGGGCCAGCCCGGACACAAACGCTCGAACCTGCCTGCGGATGATCTCGTCGCCCGCGTAGGCGTCGCTGGCGTTGTCGATGCAGATGCAATCCATGCCTGCAGCCAGGGTCTGCAGCTCGTCCATCGCGCGGGTGAACTGGAGCGTCCGCACGCCGCCCTGCGTCTGCTCCACTGCCAGCGGGTTGTCCCCGGTGGCGCAGACCACGGTCAGGTTGGCGATGACTTCCTCGATGGGCAGCTCGTAGACCTGACAGATGCGGCGCAGGCGGTAGCGCACGATGTCTGCGCGGTCCTCCAGCGACAGGCACAGCACTTTGCCCTGCGTGACCATGACGCCGCCCCACTCCCGGCCGCAGGCAATGTGTGCCAGCCATGCCAGTGCAAGTTGAGACTTGCCGGACCCGCCATGTCCGCCGAGGAGGGTGACTTCCTTGCGCGGCAAGTAGCTCTCGATGACGTGCTCGACGGGAAGCAGTTCGGCTGTTGCGAGGTCGGACAGGCCCACGCTGCCGAAGATGGGCGGCCTCGGCGTGCCTTCGGCTGGCGCTGCCTCGACCACCAGCGGCTCGTGTCGCCGTGTGTGCGTGGTCAGGATCGAAAGCAGCGTCTGATCTACCTCGGCCGCAGGGAGCGGGCTGGACAGCGCCGCATTCCACGCATGCGCGCGCCCCCGCAACTGGTCGAACCCGATCCCTTCGTTGATCCACGCGCCTACGGAGGCCGCCAGCGCGACGTTCCGCTGTCCCACGTCCACCGACTGCCCGACGATCGACTGATGGACCGGAAAGGATGGGGCGGGTGCGCCGGCAGGATCGGGATTGTTGAACCGAGCGATCGCAGCAAGGTCATCCGGCGTGAGCGTGGGCAGACCGGCCGCGCTGGTGTCTGGCCACGCCGGGTTGGTGTGCTCGGTATAGATGACGCCGGTCAGGTGGACCGATGCAGGCGCGACGACATAGCCGCCCTCGCCCCTGATGTCGATGCGCGCCTTGCCGGCGCTGTTGCGCACGGGGCGGTTGGGATCGACGGCGTAGTAGTAGTGCCGCCCCTTGGCGGTATCGACCCAACGTTGTGGGCGGGTGATGCCGCCCGACTCGACAAACGCCATTGCGGCTTGTGAGTCGGCATCCACGACGACGATGCCGTTGCGTTTGCCTGTGAGGATGGCCCAGTTGCATGTGGGCCAGCGGGTGCGCCAGTCGTGCCATTCGGCATCGGTGGGTTCTCGGCGCTGGAATTCCTGCCACTTGATGC
>Ga0075458_10000504_pt1 | contig 12781 bp, 12 predicted proteins | sample DEB3_08_DNA_FD_77576 | JGI IMG/M metagenome (GOLD analysis project Ga0075458, IMG submission 77576) | Aqueous microbial communities from the Delaware River and Bay under freshwater to marine salinity gradient to study organic matter... | ecosystem: Environmental > Aquatic > Marine > Coastal ... | reverse complement strand
ACGGCCACGAACTGGTGCTGGACGTGCTCGACGGCCTTGTCCATCTTGTCGAGCGACTCGAGCAATGTGTCGTCGATCACGCGACTAGCGTACCGATTTCTTCGCCCTGGAGTATCGCACGCAAATTGCCGCGCTGCAGCAAGTTGAACACGACGATCGGCAACTTGTTGTCCATGCAGAACGTGATTGCCGTGGAATCCATCACGCGCAAACCCTTGTTGATCACGTCGAGATGCGACAAGCGTGAGAAACGTGTTGCGGTCTTGTCCAGTTTCGGATCGGCGGAGTAGATGCCATCCACTCCGGAGTGCGTGCCCTTCAGAATCGCCTGTGCTTCGATCTCCGCGGCGCGCAGTGCTGCCGCCGTATCGGTGGTGAAGAACGGGTTACCGGTTCCACCGGCCAGGATGACGATGCGCCCCTTCTCCAAGTGACGTTCGCAGCGACGACGAATGTACGGCTCGGCAACCTTGGGCATTTCCACCGCGGTCATGACGCGCGAGTGTTGACCAGCGCGCTCGAGTGCGTCCTGCAAGGCGAGACCGTTGATCACCGTGGCGATCATTCCCATGTAGTCGGCTTGGGCCTGATCCATTCCCCGACCACTGCCCTTGGTGCCACGCCAGAAGTTTCCGCCACCGACGACAACGGCGATGTCCACGCCGAATTCGTCGCGTGCCTCGCGCAGTTCGCCGGCGAGCTGCGCCAACACGTCGTTGTCGAGCCCGAAGCCCGACTTTTCGGCGAGTGCCTCACCCGACAATTTCAATACCACTCGTTTCCAGCGGGGCTGGGTGCGAGCAGTCATGCGTCTCTGAGATTACCCGATTTCCACTTGGGCGAACCGCACGATCGAGGCGGAGCCAATGATCTGCTTCACCGACTGCTTGTCATCCTTGGCGTATGGCTGCTCCAACAGGCACAAGTCCTTGAAGAAACCGTTGAGTTTGCCGTCGACGATCTTGCCGATTGCAGCCTCCGGCTTGCCTTCGTTGCGGGTTGCCGTTTCCAGCGTCGCACGCTCGGCAGCCACCACGTCGGCGGGAACTTCGTCGCGTGTGAGGTACTTCGGACGCGCAAAGGCGATGTGCACGGCGATGTCGTGGGCCAACTCCTCGGTTGCCCCCTTCATCTCCACCACGACGACATTGACGCCACGGCCACCCTGCACGTGCATGTAGGAATCCATGATGTTGCCGGCGGCTGCCTCGAAGCGAACCACTTCACCGAGCTCGATCTTTTCCTTGAGCAGAATCTTCAAGTCGTCGAGTTCCTTGGAGCGCTCGGCAACTGCAGCTTCGCCCTTGGTGCGAACGAGGTCGGCCAAGGTTTGTGCTTCGGCAACGAACGACTCGCTCGATGCCACGAAGTCGGTTTCACACTTCAACTTGACGATGGCGGCAAGTGGGCAATCGATGGACAGCGCCACCACGCCTTGATTGTTGTCGCGGTCGGAACGCTTGGCGCTTGCCGCCAAACCCTTCTCGCGCAGCCATGTCTTTGCTGCCTCGACGTCGCCATTGGCTTCTTCGAGAGCTTTCTTGCAGTCCATCATTCCTGCACCAGTTGCCTGGCGCAGCGCTTGAACGTCCTTGGCGTTGACGGCCATTAGTTTGCCTCACCCGCCAACTTGGCATCGCGTGCAGCTTGCGCAGCTGCGGCTTCGGCGCGGGCGCGAGCCTGATCTGCTGCGAACACCGCGTTGTCCACCATCGCGGTTGCAGGATTCTGCACCTGACCGCCTGCCTTCTCGGCGATGAAACGACCTTCGGCGATTGCTTCTGCGATCACGCGGGTCATGAGTTCGTTCGCGCGGATGGCGTCGTCGTTGCCCGGGATTGGATACTGCACCAGGTTGGGGTTCACGTTGGTGTCCACCACGGCGATCACCGGGATGTTGAGCTTGTTGGCTTCGGTCACCGCGAGGTGTTCGGTTGCGGTGTCGAGCACGAAGATGGCATCAGGCAGACGAACCATGTTGCGGATGCCCGACAGGTTGCGCTGCAACTTCACGAGTTCGCGCGACATGAGCAGTGCTTCCTTCTTTGGAATCTGCGCCCACTCCGGCGATGCACTGAGACGCTCGAGTTCGATCATCTTCGACACGCGCTTGGAGATGGTGCCGAAGTTGGTGAGCATGCCACCGAGCCAACGCTCGTTGATGTACGGCATGCCGGAACGCTCGGCGTAGTTCTTGATCGGGTCTTGTGCTTGCTTCTTGGTGCCGACGAACAACACCACGCCGCCACCGGAGGCAAGTTGACGCACGAAACCGTACGCGGCTTCGATGCGGGTGAGCGTTTGCTCGAGGTCGATGATGTGGATGCCATTGCGCTCACCGAAGATGAAGCGCTGCATCGTGGGATTGCGACGCTGGGTTTGGTGTCCGAAATGGACTCCCGCCTCGAGCATTTGTCGCATGCTGATGATGGCCATGATGTTCTCCTTCCTGTGGTTGGTGGACACGATTCGTTGCGCCGAAGCGACCACAGGTGTGCGAATCGTGGAAGTTGATATGTAGTTGCGCCGATTTCTCAGCCGTCGAGACGCTATCGGAACGGGGTGGGGCTTCCACCCCAGTCGGCCTGCGAGGTGTCAGGGGCTGCGACGTGTCACGGGCTGCGGACACAATTCGATGTCGGCCCACGGCCGAGCGTTACGCGAAAGCGTGGCTTGGCGGCGCTCCCGCGGGCGACCACGAGCGGGTCCATATATTCGTCCCCCACGCGCACACCGAGATGCAACCGGGAGATACCGCGTGCATCGCCGGAACCGCGTGCATCAGACTCACCCATCGTGCCGAGTGCATCGCCGCGACGCAGCACTTCACCCTGACCCACCACCACGTCGGCAAGCCCGCCGTAGGTCACCCGCACCTGCGGATTGGCGCTCGCACGCACCACCACGTACCGCACGTTTGCCACCATGCCAACGAATACCACCTCGCCGCGCAACCCGGAACGCACCACGGCGTTGGCTGGCACTGCATACTCGATGCCGCGATTCCCCGCACATCGCGCGCACTCCGGTGCACGAAACGGATCGATGACCGTCGCATTGCTCGGCAACGCCAAACACACACCGAGTGCAATCGTCGACAACATGCCGAGTGCTCCTTGGCGTCAACGAAAATCGGCAGCAGCCAGGTAGCCGCGCATCTGCAGCACGGCCTTGGCATGAATCTGCGAAACGCGACTCTCGGTGACGTCGAGCACTTCACCAATCTGGGCAAAGGTGAGGTTCTCTTCGTAATACAGCAACAGCGTGGTGCGCTCCCGCTCGGGCAACTTGCGAATGGCCTCGTGCATGGTGCGACGCAACTCCCCCGACTCGATCGCGGCATCCGGATTGGTGGCGCGCTGGAAGTCGCTCGAGTCGGGCATGGCGTGGGAATCCATCGCAACGTGGTCGAGCGGACCGATTGCGCTCGACGCCACATCGGACAACCACTCGTGCAACTCCTCGGTGCTGATCTTCAGACGCTCGGCGATTTCGGCGTCGGTGGCAGGTCGACCGAATTCGTTCTGCAACTCTGCGATGGCAACCTCCACCTGGCGCGAACGGGCACGCACCGAACGTGGCACCCAGTCGAGGGCGCGCAAGCTGTCGAGAATCGCACCGCGAATGCGTGGCACCGCATACGACTCGAACTTCACGCCCGCCGTGGGCGAGTAACGGTCGATGGCTTGCACCAAACCCACCACACCCGCACTCACCAAGTCGTTCGTCTCCACTCGTTTGGGCAGACCCGCCGACAAACGACCGGCAACGAACTTCACGAGTGACGCGTAGTGCACCACCAACCAGTCACGTGCCACGCCATCCTTGGTGGACTGAAAGCGCTGCCACGCTTCGTCAACCGTCAGACGTTCAGGACGTGGGTTCATGCGCGTGGATGCGACGCTCCGTACGCCGTTTTCAATCGTTCTTTGCTGACATGCGTGTAGCGCTGCGTGGTGGCCACATCGGCATGACCCAGCAATTCTTGCACTGCGCGTAGATCGGCGCCGTTGTCCAACAAATGCGTGGCAAAGGTGTGGCGCAACGCGTGTGGATGGGTTGGCGATACGGCGCGGTCGTCGATGAGCCGACGCACGTCGCGCGGTGTAATGCGCTTGCCGCGATGATTGAGGAACAGCGCGAGCTCGTCGTCCGACTGGCGAGATGACGCGCGACCGCCTGCAGTCGGCTCGTCGGCCAGCACCTCGTGGCGCACCTTCACCCAGTCGCGTACGGCATCCACCGCCGGTTTGCTCACGGGCACTTGACGCTCCTTGTTGCCCTTGCCCATCACACGCACGACGCCCCGTCGAGCGTCGATGGAGTCGACGTCGAGCGAACACAACTCGCTCACACGCAGGCCACTGCCGTACAACATCTCCGCCACGGCATCGTCGCGCAGGTGACGCCACCGCGGATGTTCTTGTGGATGATGCTCCAACAATGCGCGCAGTTGTTCGGCCGTCAGCACCTTGGGCAAACGACCCTTGTCCGACGGCGTCTTCACCCCCACCGTCGGGTCGACCTTCACCTTGCGATTGCGCGACAGCCAACCGAAGTACCGAGTGAGCGCCGCCTTCTTGCGTGAAATGCTGCGCCGCGCCAACTTGCTGGTGGTGAGAAACGCAACGTACGAACGAATGTGCTGCTTGGTCACCTGAGACGGTGCTTTCACACCGTGGCGGTCCACCCACTCCACGAACAACCGAACGTCGCGCTGGTAGGCGCTCACCGTATTGGGTGACGCTGCAGTGAGCGACAGAACGAAACCGTCGAGATTCCACTGATCGGCCCGGCTCACCTCCAAAACGGTAGTTGCCACTCGCACGAGTCACCGACGTATGCGTCAACGCGACACCAGGGCTTCCCACCAGCCGGCGTTCGCAGTGATCCAGCCCTGCGTCTCCAAGTGCCCGATTCGAATTGCAACCTCTTGTATCGGCAGCCCCACACGTTGCACCAATTGGTCGAACGTCAGTGGTTGCTGCACAAGTGCGTCGAGCACGACTCGGTCCTCGGGTGATGGGGCAATGCGAGTCTCGCGATGCGAACGATGTCGCTCATGGTTGAGCCCCAGCGCAACGAGCACATCGGTGGCATCGCGCACCGGTGCTGCACCCTGTGACAGCAGCTGGTTGGTTCCAGCACTCGTGGAACTCAAAGGTGCACCGGGTACCGCCATCACCGTGACGCCCCGCTTCAACGCTTCTTCCACGGTGATCATGGAGCCGCCCGTTTCGCGCGACTCCACCACCACCAGCACCTCACTGAGTGCAGCCAGGATTCGATTGCGCAAGGGAAACCGAAACGCATCAGGCGCACAGCCAGGCGGTGATTCGGACAGCACCACGCCGTACTCCGCCACCGAGCCCCACAACGTGGCGTGCTCACGCGGATACACCACGTCAAGACCGGACGCGACCACGGCAATCGGCGGAGCAGAGTCGCGTGCGTCGAGTGCACCGAGGTGTGCTGCCGCATCAATCCCGCGCGCCAACCCCGACACCACTGCCACACCGTTGGCGGCCAACTCACACGACAGCCTCCGTGCAAAGTGGCGTCCGGCTGCACTTGCTGCACGCGTGCCAACCACGCCAACACGTCGATGCCGTAGTGCAGTGATGTTGCCCCGCACGAACAGCACTGCTGGTGCACTCGGATCGCCTCGCAAGGCTTCGGGATACTCGGCATCGCTCCACAACAGCACCGACATGCCTGACGTCGTGAGCGACTCTGCGATCTGCTCCAACAATTGGTCGGTGGCCGACTGTCGCCACACACGACCCAGGTCGTGTTGTGCAAAGAGCGCCGCGATGCGGGGAGTCGGCGGAACTTCGCCGCGAATGGTTCGCCAAGCATTGTTCGCGCCGAGTTCGTTCACCAACACGCGCAGTCGCTGTGGACCCACCTGTGGCAGCGATGCGAGCGCAGCGGCGACCACATGCTCGGTCACCGTGGGTGACACGTCGCCGCGAACTCGACTCACCGTGGGTGACCCATCGCCGCGAACTCGTCTCATCGTGGGCCGCCGCTCAACTGCGCCAAACTCGTTCGTAATCGAAGTGCCGTTGCAACGTGCGCCTCGCCAATGACTTCGGCAGCTGCATCCAAGTCGGCAATGGTGCGCGCCACCCGCCGCACGCGATGCAAACCTCGTCCGCTGAGCCGACCCACTTCCAGTTCGCGACGCAACAACGCGCGCGCCGCAATGGAGAGCGGAGCAACACGGTCCAACTCATCCACCGCAATGGCGGAGTTGGGCCCACCACCACGTTGATGTGCCAATGCCCGCGCAGCGATCACTCGTTGGCGCACCACGTGCGAACTTTCGCCTGGCACCCCATCGACGAGATCATCCACCTGCGGCAAACCAACACTCACTCGCAGATCGAACCGATCCAACAGCGGACCAGAAAATCGGCGAAGGTACTTGGCTCGCGCCGCGTCGTCACACACGCACACGCCGGGTGTACCCGCGCCACACGGGCACGGGTTGGCGGCGGCCACCAACAAACATCGTGCAGGAAACGTGAGCGTGGTTCGTGCCCGCGATACATGCACCACGCCTTCCTCCAATGGTTGACGCAAGGAATCCAGCACGCTCGGAGCAAACTCGCCGAGCTCGTCCAGAAACAGCACCCCCTCGCTCGCCAGCGAAATCTCACCCGGTCTCATCGCCGCGGTGCCGCCCCCGATGAGACCCACGAGCGAGATGGAGTGATGCGGCGCACGGAACGGCGGAGTGGTCACTCGCCCACTGGCCGGCATCGACACGTGTGCCGCCGAGTGCACCATGGTGCACGACAATGCCTGCTCGTTGGTGAGTGCCGGCAAGATGCCCGGCAACCGTCGAGCCAACATCGACTTGCCCGCACCGGGTGGCCCCACCAACAACAGGTGGTGAGCGCCAGCAGCGGCAACTTCCAGTGCATGACGTGCAACGGGTTGACCACGCACGTCGGCAAGGTCGGGCAAGTGATCAAGCACGTTGGTGTGCGCAGCGGATTCCTCGCTCAACCAGCTCGCTTCACGGCGCAGGCATGCCACCGTGTGGGCCAGATCCGACGCCACCACCACGTCACTGGCACCCGCCGCTCGAGCCGACGCGGCATTGCTTGCAGCAACCACCACACGCCGATCGCGCACCGCGCCAACGAGTGGCGCAGCACCCACTACACCGCGCAACGACCCATCGAGGCCGAGCTCGGCTACGAACGCGAAGTCATCTGCAACGTTGGGTGGGAGTTGCTCGTCGGCAATCAGTACGGCGATTGCAATCGCCAAGTCCAGGCCCGAGCCACCTTTCCGTTCGCCACTCGGGGCGAGGTTCACCGTGATTCGACGATTGGGCCAGGTGAACCCGCGCGACAAGAACGCGGCACGCACTCGATCCCTGCTCTCGCGACATACTTCGTCGGGCTGACCAACGATCGTGAATCCGGGTAGACCAACTCCGACGTGAACTTCAACATCAACCGCGCGTCCGACGACGCCCAACAACGTGGTGGAACGCACCGTGGCAAACACCGACATCCTCCAGGGAAATACATCTGCAGTGGGCCGCCACCTGAGAGAATGGAACGGCGATGAAACTTCTCCCCAGTGGTGTGCACGGCCGAGCACAAAGGTGCAAAAAATCTTCGATCGGTGCGACGCTCGCGACAATTGCTCTCGTAATCACGTCCTCCGCATGTGCAGCAACGCCACGCACCGCCACCAACTTCTGTCGGGTGCTCGCCGACCGGATCGACGACATCACCACGCCGTCCATCAGCAATGCGGAAGTACAACGACTCATCGGCCACTACGACCGATTGGTGGAAGTTGCTCCGATCGAAGTCGAAGATGACCTGGCCACCATTCGCAACCTGTTCGTGTTGGCGTCAGACGTCGATGTCAACGACGCTGCCAGCGTGCAAGCGGTGGCCGATGCGGCATACGCCGCCGAGCGCGCAGCCGAGGACGCCGGCATCTACGTGGGTGCGACATGTGGTGTGGACCTGTCCACGGGCTTCGCCGTTCAGGCACCTGCGACGACACCGGAAACGATTCCGGCTACGACGCCGTAACTTCGCGCCGAGTCAGCACGCTTCGGCGCGCTGCGAGGTGAACTGGTTAGCGAATTTCTCCGCGCTTCACGATGACCTTGTCGACCAAGCCGTATTCCTTGGCTTGCTCGGCGCTGAACCAACGGTCACGCTCGGAGTCGCGCTGAATGTCCTCCACCGTCTTGCCGGAATGCAACGAGGTGAGTTCGGCCATGCGGCGCTTGATGAATGCCAACTGCTCGGCCTGAATGGCGATGTCGGCAGCCTGACCACGCAAACCAGCGAGTGGTTGGTGCATCATGATGCGCGCGTTCGGCAGTGAATAACGCTTGCCTGGCGCGCCAGCGGTGAGCAGGAACTGCCCCATCGACGCCGCAAGTCCAACACACACCGTTGCCACATCGCACGAGATGAACTGCATCGTGTCGTAGATGGCCATGCCGGCAGTGATGGAACCACCGGGTGAGTTGATGTACAGCCAGACATCCGCCTTGGGGTCTTCGCCTTCAAGGAACAAGAGCTGTGCACAAATCTGGTTTGCAGCGGCATCGTCGACGTCGGAACCCAACAGCACCACGCGGCTCTTCAGCAGACGATTGAAGATGTCCCCACGTGAATCGCCGGCACCATCCAGGGCCATGGGCGAGATTGGTGCATGTGCTGGAAGCAGTGGCGATGTCATGCGCGCAAGGCTAACGGTTGGACACGCCGCCAAAAGGACTCTCGTTTGCGTGATGTGTCACGGCTTGGGTGTTTCGCGGCGGATACCGCTGAACACCACCGCTACGCGTTCGTCGTCGTTGATGCGATCTCGAATCGCCAAGACACCGGCCAGTCCTGCAGCACCCGTCGGACTCACGTCGATCGTGGTGGTGCGATGCGCAAGTTCGTACGCATCGTGCACGAGTTGCTCGGGCGCCACCACCGGGAATCCCCCACTTGCTCGCATCGCGCGACACACTGACACCCAGTCGTACGTTTCGTCATCGAGGATGCCGTCGGCAAACGACGTGGGAGTCGTTGGCCACGGTGTCATGCATTCGCTCCAGTGCGCAGCCGCTTGACCGATGGTGGAGAATTTTCCGCTCGCCTCCCATGCATGTGACAGCGGCGCACAGCCCTCGGCTTGCACCGCGTGCAGGGCTGCGCGCGTACCACCGGCGTGAAACCCTTCCGCAAGACTCGCTGCAAATGCACCACCACCTGATTGCACGAACAGTCGCGCGATGAGCGGTGGCTCCATGTGTTCGGCAACGTACGCCATCTCCCAACCGATGGTGCGTCCACCATCCAGGCACCAGGCGTTCTCGGGTCCTTGCACGCCGAAAGGAATCGCGCCGTCAGCAACTGCTTCGCGGAACCGAAACACGCACGGATCCCCGGCCGGATCGGTGTCGCGGCGGGGACAATGCTGCACGTTTGCTCCGAGTGCGTGAAGGCGAGCCACCAACGCGGCATCGGCCCACTCCGGCACGAACACACTGATGGGCCAGTTCACCGCCTTGGCCAAGGTGCTTGCCGCAAACGCCGCGTTGCCGCATGACGCAATGGCCAACGACGGACGCGACATGCTCCCCCACGGTGCTAGTTCGAGTCGCTCGGCTGCAACGAGATGCAGCAGCTCGGTAAAGAGATGACGCGACTTCTGCGAACCTGCAACGTTGTGGGTTTCGTCCTTCACCCACACACCACCCGACACGGAGAACCCAAGTGCATCCGACAATGCGTCGGCACGCGCAAACGGCGTGAACACGAAGCCGGTGCCCGCCACCGAAGCAACTTGGGCATCAAGTTCGTTGATGAACGCATCCCGATCGGCCTCGCTCATGCCATGGGCGTGGGCGAATGCATCCCACGCGAGATACCGACGAAACGCAATGAACGGATTCGCGTGCTTCGCGCGTCGCAATGGTGCGACGTCACTTTCGATCAGCAGTACGTGATGTCGATCGTTTTCAATGGCATTCGGACAACGCCAGGAAAACGGCGTATCAATCGCCACGCTGGTGCCGCAAGCGGCACATCGCAAGCCCCGAACGATTGGTGGTGTCGCCTTTGGATTGGCGCGCAGCACGTTAACCAGCGACGCGGCGGTTGAACTCGTCGATCATCGCATCCCACGCCGGAACGAAGCGACGCAAGTCGCGCCAGAACGTTTGTGATCGCCGCGCTTCGAATACGTCCACCGGGGTGCCCTGCTGTTCGACCCAGGTGTAATAACCGAGGTTGAATACGCGATTACGGTCGCGCTCGTCGCAATCGAGCATGCAATCGGTGGTGACGGCACCGAGATGCTCGGCGAACACTTCGGCGGCGTCCGTGGTGGTGAACCCACCGTTGAAGCGGCGAGCAAGCGTCTTTCGACGTTCGCTCGGGTACAAGTCGGCACCGTCGGTTGCGATAGTGATGAGGGCATCGTTGGGGCCGTAGCCGCGCAACTTGGCCACCTTGATCGCTGCAATGACGTTGGCAATCGCAGAGAAACCGAAGTGCTTGAGCGTGTGCAGAACGTTCTCAGGCACGCCCTTGCGCTCGTGCAGGTAGCGGAGGCCTTCGTCGGTGTTGAACAACACGTCGAGCTCGTCGGTGGCGCGATCGGAAACGTCGATCACCAAGTCGGTGTTCATCACGTTGTGAATGAGAGGAATGTGTTTGTCGCCGATGCCCTGGATGTTGTGCTCGCCGTAGCCGTTCTCCAACATGGTCGGGCACTCCAGCGCTTCCACCGCGCCAATGGATGTGCCGAACAAATCCTTCAAGCGATCGCCGGCGGCGATGGTGCCGGCAGAACCCGTGGCGCTGGTGAACGCCGCCAAGCGCAATTGGTCGTTGCCGGTGCGCGCACGCACGGTGTCGAACACGTGGGCAAGCGCATTGCCCGTGACCTGCCAGTGCACCAAATGGTTGGCGAATTCACAGAACTGGTTGAAGATGAAGTTGCGCTGATCCTTGCGCATGTCGTTGCACGCGTCGTAAATCTCCTTCACGTTGCTTTCGGTGCCCGGAGTACGAACGATGTCGCCCGGGTCGCTCGTCCAATGATCGAGCCAGTCGAAGCGCTCCTGCGACATTCCCGCCGGCAACACCGCCACACCGCGTGCACCCATGATCTTGCTGATTGCCACACCGCCACGTGCATAGTTACCGGTGGACGGCCAAATGGCGCGGTGCTGCGTTGGGTCGAATTGCCCAGTGATGATGCGCGGCGCCAAGCAGGCGTACGCCGCCAGCACCTTGTGTGCGGTGATCATCGGGAAACGATCGCCGAACATCACGATGATGGGGCTCTCGATACCGGTGAGCGATGATGGCAACACGATGTGATCGGGCACGGCAACACGGTTGCCAGCCATGTCGTTGTACCAATGCACGCGGAACAAGTTGCGCGCATCGGGCGCGTTCTTGTCCACACCCTTGGTGAGCGATGCGTCGATCAGACGAGGGTCGGAGAGTTGCGCGAACGTCGGCAACACCACGTTGCGTTCACGACAACGCGCGATGCTGTGTTCGAGAGCTTCAGCATTGACTACGGTGTCGGCGAGACCGAGTTGTTCCACCATGGCGGCGTCACGAAGGGATACGGCTGAAGCGGTGGTCGTCACCTTTACATTCTGTCAAACGCCTGGTGGCACGACTACCCTGAACGAACGCGGGCCGGCGTAGCCCAATGGCAGAGGCACGGCGCTTAGGACGCCGCCAGTGAGAGTTCGAGTCTCTCCGCCGGCACGAAAGTAATCGACGATGCGCCATAAGCCCACCCCCAACGCCTCCAGCGTGCACGAACTGCCCACCCCTGCCGTCGTGGTGGATGTCGATGCCCTCGAGCACAACCTGTCGACGATGGCGGCCGTACTGCCCGGTGCACTCCTGCGGCCACACGTGAAGGCCCACAAGAGCACCGCACTCGCCGAAATGCAGCGGCGACACGGACATCGCCACTTCACGTGTGCCACGGTGCGCGAGATGGTGGGCATGGCGCGTGCTGGTTTGGGCGACGATCTGTTGTTGGCCAACGAAGTGGTCGATGACGATCGCTTGCGCGAGTTGGCCTCGCTCCAGGACGACGCAATGATCACCGTCGCGGTGGACTCCGATGCCACCGTCGATGCAGCTGCTCGCGCAGGAATTCGCCACGTCCTCATCGACGTGAACATCGGCTTGCCGCGATGCGGATGCGCACCACATGACGCGGCACGATTGGCACAACGAGCGCGGGATCGCGGCATGGTGGTGCGTGGCGTGATGGGCTATGAAGGACATCTCATGGTGTCGGACGACCGCGATGCTCAACGACGAGACACGTTGGTAGCAATGGACGTACTGCGATTGGCAGCCAGCGAGGTCGGCGGCGAAATAGTTTCGGCAGGAGGCACCGGCAACCACGACGTGCACGCGGCCAACCGTGCCCACACCGGCGTCACTGAAGTGCAAGCTGGGTCGTACGCGCTGATGGATACGTACTACTCCACGCTCGGTTTGCCGTTTCGCCAAGCCGTCAGCATTCTCGGCACGGTGATCTCTACGCAAGAAAAGTGGGCGGTGGCCGACGTGGGTTTGAAAAGCCTCGGCATGGACCACGGCAACCCGGGTATCGCGGCACACAAGGTGTGGTTTTGTTCCGACGAACACCTCACCTTTGCAACGGAGAAACCCGCAGACGACTCCACTCGCGTACCGCAACCAATAGTTGGCTCGCGCGTTCGCGTGATTCCTGCGCACGTCGACCCCACCAT
>Ga0075458_10000503_pt1 | contig 12793 bp, 26 predicted proteins | sample DEB3_08_DNA_FD_77576 | JGI IMG/M metagenome (GOLD analysis project Ga0075458, IMG submission 77576) | Aqueous microbial communities from the Delaware River and Bay under freshwater to marine salinity gradient to study organic matter... | ecosystem: Environmental > Aquatic > Marine > Coastal ... | reverse complement strand
CCGCGCGCTGGCCGGCGCGCGCCCGAGCACCGCCGCTGAGGCGCTCGCGCGGCAGGGGGATACGGCCGCGTACGCGGAAATCGCCAAGTGGCGGGGGGTAGTCAAGGCGGTGGAGGGGGCGCTGGCGAGCCAGCACTCGCGCTTCAATGCGACACGGTTCTCGGAAACGTGCTACAAGAGGGACGCAGCATGAGCTTCAAGCATCTGCGCATCAACCCGCGCCGGCCGGGCGCGTCGACCGGCCTCGGGCTCGAGCGCGCCTCGTTGCCGGGCGGCTATGAGAACGCCGAGTTCGCTGGCTACTACGAATCCGCGTATGAGATTCAGGTCAAGACGCCGACCGAGATCGTCCGTTACGATCGCTGGGCGAAGGGCTACCGGGGGGCGGTCAACCCGCGCACCGGCAAGCCGTCGCCGATCCGGCTGAGGGCCACCGGCTCGCCGGGTGCGAAGCGTACGCGGCGCGCGTTGAAGCGCGCGGCTCAGCGGCGCTTGACACGGACGATCGCTCGGTGATAACTTACGTGGCGTTGCCGTCGTTGCGGTCGGCCCTCGAGCTCGAGAGAGCGAATAGTCGCAACAACCAAATCCGGGCTACGCTGACCCCTTGCGCCCCGGCTCCGCCATCCGCGCCTTTCTATGGCGCGTTTATGAGGAGGAACGCTGAGTACGCCCCCGCGCTCTTGGTAAGCGCGGGTCTCGCGGATCGACGCGAGGCCAACGCGGCTCGCGAGCTTTAACCGGCTCGCTGGCTAAGATGGCGGAGGAAAAGGGGCTTGCTATGGGCTTAGAACGAGGAGGAACGGCGATGAGCGAGCACAAGAGGCGGCGTCACGCGAACCAGCGGCCCCCGCGCTTCGGCAAGCAGGAGACCAAGCCGTGGCACGATCCGCTGCCGGGGGACGATCTCGCCGGCACGCGCGAGCCACTCGAGGGCGAGGGCGACGACCGAGGCTACACCGTAGGCTTCAAGCGCGACGGGACGCCGAGGCCGCTTGACTTCGAGCACTACGACCGCGTAGACTGGTCTGGGTACGAGGAATGGGGAGGTGACGAATGAAGAAGCGACTGCTAGACGTCCTGCTTCTGCCGGTGGTACTGCCGCTGATGCTCGTCGGCTTCATCGGCGCGTTTCTGCTGCTGGTGGCGCGGATGACGCTCAACACGCTCGACGCGGTGACGCGAAAGGCGGCGCGATGAGCGACTACACGCGCGCTGAGTACGCGGCGGCTCGTGAAGAGCTCGCCAAGCATCCGCCCGAGGCGAGCGGCAAGTACGTGTGCCCGCTGTGTCGCGGCGGCTCGAGCGGCGAGGTCTCGCTGGCGCTGACGTACCGCGACGACGGGGCGGGCTTTGGCTTCTTCTGCCACCGGGCGTCGTGCGGCTTCAAGGGCTACGTGGGCGGTTCGTTCGAGGGCCGGCGCCGGGCGTTCGAGCCGCGCCCGTACCCGCACCCGCAAGGCCTTGCCGCCGCCTACAAGGAGCGGCTCGAGGCGTGCCTCGGTCTCAACTGGCAATTGATAGCACTATCGGCAGGCCTGATGGGCGGCGCTCCGCCGGAGGGCGAGGAGCTTGTGTACACGCTATGGGGGCCTGGAGGCCGCTCGCACGGCCACGTCTCCCGGCGCGATCTGCCGGAGGGCGGCCGGGTCGTGCGGACGTGGCGCACGGAGGACGCGCCGGCGCACTCGCTGTACCAGCCGACGTGGTTCGAGATCGACCGCACGCCGAAGCGCGAGCTTTGGATCGTCGAGGATCATCTGTCGGCTATCCGGCTTGCAGCCTACGCGCACGTCTACGCGCTCGCGCTTGGCGGGGTTCACGCGGACGCGCCGTTCGTGCTCGACTGCGTCAATCTGCACGACGTCGAGAAGGTGTACGTGGCGCTCGACCCCGACGCGGCGGGCCAGTGTCTCGCGCTCGCGGCGCGGCTTCGTAACGAGCACGGGCTGCCGGCGTGGCCGATCCTGCTCGAGGACGACGTCAAGAATCTGGACTGGATAGGCTTCTACAAGGCTCTCGGGAGGGCGCTATGACCGCCGCCGAAGTGCTGCGCGAGAGGGCTGCACGCGCGGATGAATACGCCATGAAGTCCAGCCGATACGCTGGCGAGGAATATTGCGTCGTTAAGTACCAGCAAGAGGCCCGCGAACTCCGCGCGCTGGCGGATCTGGTGGAACGCTGCATTCTGAAAGACGTTTGCTTGATATGCGACCGGCGACTGGACGATGCGCAATATCCTTGGGGCGGTCGGCACGCCGACGACTGCCCGCTCGCCGCCGTCGAGCGCGCGTTTCAGGAGCAAGGCAATGGGTGAAATCGCGGAAATGATGCTGGACGGCATTCTGTGCGAAGGCTGCGGCGTCTACATGGGCGACGAGTGTGGGCACCCGCGTCGCTGTCGTTCATGCCAGCGAGACGCGATCCCGCAGCCTGGAAAAGTCGCGTGCCCAACATGCGGCAAGCGAGTGAAGGCTATCGGCCTGACGCAGCACATGCAGGGCGCGCACATCAAGGGAGCAAGGCAATGAGTGATCGAGTGAGCGACGAGACTCTGTACGACTGGAGTAACGCCGCGAAGTGGTGGACTGGAGCCCAAATTGCTCGCGAGCTTCTTGAGCGCCGCGCTGCTGACGCGCAACACGAGCAACGCGACGCCGAGCTTGAGCAGTGGCGCGCGTTGGGCGAGTCGCCGGAGGCGGTGCGGGCGGAACTGGAGCGGTTGCGAGCAGATTTAGGTCAACTGGAATCGCAGCGTCATTTCAGTCGCCTGAATTCCAGAATTAAGAAGCCGCCGACGCAGGAGGACTATTTCCGTGGCCGCGATCCGAAGCGACCGCCGCTGGAGGCGCTAGAGGATGTTCTTTCGAGGCAGTTCTTGCCCAACGAACAGATGACGGCGGAGACAATGGTGATCGCGCTCCGAGCCGCCCGGCGCGCGGCGGGGGAGGTGCTGTGACTGAGCAAGAGTGGCTGCATCGGTATAAGGCCCGGCTTGAGCAGCGAGGCATGACGCCAGAGTGGGCGTCCGATTGCGCTGTACAGATCGAGTTTGGAGAAGGTCCGTTTTGCTACGCCCTGACGGACTCGCCGGAAGATGCCGCAGACGATGAAGCCGACGAGTGGAGGAATGATCAATGACCATCGCAGACGAGATCGCCGCGCTGCCGCCAATACCCGGCCCTCGTGAACGATACGAGGACTACTGCACGGGCCAAACCATCACCGCCCTGATTGTCCGCCTCGCGCTGGCCGAGCGGCTGCTGCGAGATATTGTGAGAGGCGCAATCGAGATTGAGAAGCCGGGCGAATTCCGCCGCGTGGCGATTGATCCGGATCACTTCGACAACGCCCGCGCGTATCTCGCGCACCGGGAGGCGGAATGAGCGACATCAAGCAGCGGTTGCGCGACGAAATTGCGGAACTGGACGAAAGGATTATTGGCGATGAAAAGCGAGCGCCAGTCGTTGGCGGTTTTGGAGTCATGGCTATCATTCGGCTGGAGAGTCGAGCCGAAAAGGCCGCTACCCTTGCCGAGATCGAGCGCCTAGAGGCTCGCGTGGCAGAGTTGGGGCAATCGTTGCGGCGCTCAATAGATAACGAGGTCGCGCTGCGCGCCGATCGTGCCGCCGCCCGCGCCGAGGCCGAGGCGCTGCGGAAGGATGCGGAGCGGTACAGGTGGCTGCGCAACGACTCACTAGGTCAATGGGAGCATCCAATCGTGGTATCTCAAGCGCGGACGCCGCATAAAGTGCTTTACGTTGGCCCGCTGTGTCGCGCCGAACTCGACGCTGCCGTCGACGCAGCGCGGGAGGGCGGGAAGTGACTAGATTTACCGTCTCGCCGGATGGCAGGCGCATCTACGACAACGATTTTCACTACGACGCCATGCTGACACTGAGCGGCGATTTTCCGAACGACTTCGAGAGTATCGCATACGCGAATACGGTTGCGGCTGCGCTTAATGCAGCGGCTATCCCGACAGGAAGGGAGGGCGGGGAGTGAGCGACACCGGCATTCTCTTGGGCGTGGCGCTGATCCTGTTTGCTATGGGCGCTCCTATACTAGGCTGCGTCGCGGTGGTACTTGCTATTCTTAGCGCCGGCTGATCGAACGAAGGAGGCCCTCTGAGCATTCAACGAACACTTCTCGCCGCCGCGCTCCAGTCCCGAGCCGGCTACGAGGCGATTTCCGCGGGGGGAGAGACCGGCGGGTTCACGGGGCCGTTGGCTGACGTGTGGCAAGCTGTGGCTGAGTGGTACACGAACGACGCGCAAGCCTCACGCGTCGATTCGGAGCTGCTCGCCGAACAGGTAGCCACGCGCGCCAACGGGCCGAAGCACGCGAAGAGTGCTCGTGAGCTCGTCCGGGAGCTGGCGGCGCAGGACGTCTCGGTGGCTAACGTCGCCGAGTACGTCCGCGCCGCGGGGCTGGAGCGTCTGGGGCACGAGCTCGCCGCCAAGCTGGTCTCCGGCCGCGCGGACCGCGAGGAGATCCTCGCCAAGCTCGAGGAGTACCGTGGGCTCCACGAGAGTGGCTCCGGCGCCGGTGAGGTCGAGGACGAGTGGCGCGGTCTGATCCAGCGCCGCGTTGACCCCGCCAAGAAGTGGCGCGTTACGCCGAAGGCGCTGAACGACGTCTTGGGCGGCGGCGTCCTGCCCGGCCACAACATCACGATCTTCGCCCGCCCCGAAGCCGGCAAGACGGCGCTCGCTATCACGATGGCGTGTGGCTTTGCCCGCCGCGGCAAGCGCGTGCTCTACGTGGGCAACGAGGAGAGCGTGGACGACCTGCGCGTGCGCGCCATGTGCAACCTGCTCACGGTCTCCGCCGCTGAGCTCATGGCCGATCCCGCCGCGCGCGAGAACGAGGCGATCGCCAAGGGCGCTTCCAACCTGTTCTTCCGCGAGCTCTCTCCAGGCACGATCGTGGAGCTCGAGCGGCTGGTACGGGCGCTGAAGCCGCACGTACTCGTCGTGGACCAGCTGCGAAACCTCCGCGTGAAGAGCGACAACTTCACCCAGCAGCTCGACAAGGCCGCGCAGGCCATCCGCGCGCTGGGCAAGCGATATGGCCTCGTGACGCTCAGCGTGACGCAGGCCGGCGACTCGGCGCGCAACAAGCCGGTGCTTGACGACGGCGATATCGACTCGTCGAACACCGGCATTCCCGGCGCCGCGGACGTCCTGATCGGAATGGGCGTCAACGACGGGCTCAAGTCGGTAGGTCAGCGGGTGCTGAGCCTGTGCAAGAACAAGGTGAGTGCTCGCCACGAGCATTTCACCGTCTACCTCGATGAACCTTTTTCCAAGGTAAGGAGCTAGCAATGCCGCGTACTTTGTCGTATCGTAACGTCCTCGAGCTCGTTATCGAGGACCCGGACACGATCGACGCGCTCGAAAGCGTCGTCGACCAGCACAAGAACTGGGGCCAGTTCGTGACGCGCGTTCCGTCGTGGGTCATCGTGGCCCTCGTGGACGCCTACAAGAAGCTCGCGGAACAGCAGCTCGGCTCGCTGATCCCCGTGGTGGAGGACGACGCCGATGTCCTGCCAGAAGACTAGCAAGCGGTTCGCAGAGTTCTGCGAGGCGCGCCTGCCGACGACTGACGCGCCCCTCGACGCCTGGTTCCACGCCTACTACGGGCGCTACGGCTGGGAGTGGGTGGAGCCGGGCCGGTCGATTCGGGTGCTCCAGGGAAACAACAGGCTGTGGCGGCTGAGGAGGTTGGTAGCATGGGAGCGGTTGGTGTACGAGATCGCAACGCGCTTCCCGACGATCTTCGACGAGGAGCGTCTGGCGGAGGTCTGCCGTGGTATCTCCCGCTCTCGGCGGACCGGCGAGTGGACCACGACGCATGGTCTCGCGCACCTGTTGTCACGCTGGACTTCGAGACCACCAACAAGGCTCATGGTGACGCGGGACACCCTCAGAATCGCGTGGTGTGTGCCTCGGTCCGAGTGGGACGCGAGCGGGCGTGGTGCGAAGAGTGGTCGGCACAGACCCGCGAGGCGACCCGTGCAGCTCTCGCTGCCGCTCGGCTTCTAGTCGCGCACAACGCCCAGTTCGAGCTCGCGTGGCTACGGCGCGAGGGCTTGCCGTGGGAACATCTGCTGGTCTGGGACACGATGCTCGGGGAGCGGGTCCTCCACACGGCGAAGACGGTGCCGGTAGGTCTCGACGCGGCGTGCGCGCGTTGGGGCCTGCCGGCGAAGGACCCGTTCATCGCCGCGTTGATGAAGCACGGCGTCTGCCCGAGCGAGATGCCGGGCCACCTGTTGCGTGACCGCTGCCGGCGGGACGTCGAGACGACGGCGGAGCTGTACGAGATCCAGCGGGCGCGTATGGCCGAGGAGGGCAAGCTCGGCGTCATGCTGACGCGCTGCATTCTTGTGCCGCCGCTGACCGAGGTCGCGCAAGCGGGCGTCAACCTGGACCGGGAGCGCGTGTACGAGGAGTACTGGCGGGTAAGCCGCGAGCTGGCCGAGGTCTCCAACGAGCTACGTAAAATAACGGGCGCGGTTAATATGCGCTCGCCGAAGCAGAAGGCCAAGCTGATCTACGAGACGCTCGGCTTCGAGGAGCTCACCAAGTACGGCGGTAAGCCCGACCGCCGCCCGCCGAACAAGCTGTGGCCCGAGGGCCAGCCGAAGACCGACGCGAAGACGCTCGTCAAGCTCAAGGCGCGCACGAAGACGCAGAAGATGTTCCTCGAGCTCCAGAAGCGCCAGGCGAAGCTGGACGCCCGGCTGACAAAGTGCTTGCGTTTCTACAAAACTGTGGTAGACGAATACGGGGGCCGGTTCCGGGCCGAGTTCCACCAGACGCGAACCGAGACGCACCGCCTCTCGTCAACGGCGCGCCAGCTGTACTCGAGCGAGTTCAAGACCGAGCTCGGCGCCCAGCTCCAGAACCAGCCGCGTGACTACAAGAAGCTGTTCTGTTCGCCGGAGCCGGAGTACGAGGTCGTCGAAGTCGACGGCGCCCAGCTCGAGTTCCGCGTGGCGGCGTTCCTGGGCCAGGACCGCGTGGCGTGCGCCGAGATCGTGGCGGGGCGCGACATCCACCGCTTCTCGGCGGCCGAGCTCTTCAAGGTCGACGAGAGCGCGGTCGATGACAAGATGCGGACGGCGGCCAAGGCCGAGACGTTCAAGCCGCTGTATGGCGGGCGCTACGGGACCGACGATCAGATGCGCTACTACGAGGCGTTCCGTCGCAAGTACGCAGGTATCACCAAGGTCCAGGCGGCGTGGCTGCACGAGGTCTTGCAGACGAAGACCTTGCGGATGCCGTGGGGCATGGAGTTCCCGTTTCCGAACGCGCGCATGGACGATCGCGGGTACTGCCGCGACGAGCCCTCGGTGTGCAACTACCCGGTTCAGAATCTCGCCACCGCCGAGATTATTCCGGTGAGCTTGACATACCTGTACTGGCGGTGTAAGTTATCTGGGCTTCGAGTTCGCTTCGTCAACACGGTCCACGATTCGGTCGTCGCCGCGGTCCACCGCGAGGACGTCGAGGAGTTCGTGGAGCTGGCGAAGCAGGCGTTCCTCGGCGATACGTACACGTACCTTGACGCGGTGTACGGGCTCGAGATGAACGTGCCGTTGGGCTTGGGGGTCAAGGCGGGTGAGCATTGGGGCGAGGGGGCCGAGCGCAAGTTCTCGGCGCCCTACGCGAAGGTTCCGGTACTAAGCGAGGAGGTGTAGCATGGCGGCGAGTGTGGTTCGCCCTGTGGGGCTGGAGTTGGGGTGCGCGCTGAGCCGCCAGGAGGCGGCGGAGCTGGCGGCGCTGCTGGAGACAGGCGTCGAGTGGACGCACGCCCCCTGGGCGGAGGAGATCTACGAGGCACTGACGGGCGCGGGCGTTGCGCCGGCTACGCTCGCGCAGGACAGCGACAAGTACGTCGAATTCAAGCGAGGGGAGTGAAGATGCCAACGAAGACTGGCAAGGTCACCAACGTCTACGTGAAGGAGTTCGACGACGGCAAGAGCGTCTCCTTCCGGCTGGCCGGTGACGAGAAGTTCTACCGCTGCGGCAAGAAGCGGTTCGAGGGCATCCTGGAGAAGGGCAACACGGTCGAGTTCGAGTACACCTCGATCAACGACTCTGCCGCGAAGCTCGTGGGCACGCCGAAGCTGGCGGCGGGCAAGCCGGCGGGTGGCGGCGGCTCGGCGAGCTCGGGCGGCTCGAGCACGTCCAACGACATCCACTACCAGTCGTCGCGCAAGGACGCGGTGGAGTTCCTCAAGGCCGCGCTCAGCGTGGGCGCGATCAAGCTGCCGGCCAAGGAGAGCGGCAAGCTGGAGGCGCTGGAGAAGGCGCTCGACCACTACACGGCGGCTTTCTACGCCGACGTCGAGACGAAGGGCGCCGTGGCGCGCACCAAGGGTCCGGTGAAGACCGACGATGACGGCGAAGCGGAAGCCGAGGACGCAGGCGAAGAGGAGGACGAGGAATGAGCTTCACCGATCTCGAGCCGGATTCGCCGGAGGACGCGGTGGCCTGGAGGCGGGTCCAAGCTGCCGACGCCAAGATCGAGGAGCGCCTGGAAGCGGCGCGGCTGCGTGAGCTGGAGCGGGTCGAGACGGAGATCCGCCGTCGGTACGCGCAGTTCGACGAGATTGATCGCGCCATCCAGCGCTACGAGGAGCTCAAGGGGAAGCTCGCCGCGGCGGACCTGCGGATCTCCTCATCGGGCAAGCGTGTGGAGTGGCGTATCGACGAGATCAACTGGGAGCCGATTTACGAGGATCTCGGCTGATGATCGTACTGGTTGACGCGGACTATCTGGTCTACTCGGCGGGCTTTGCCGCCGAGACTGCGCGGTATCTGGTCGAGGTCGTTCTTCCCACCGGGGAAGAAGTCTTCGACGTGGCCGATACCGCGACTGCCGCGCGCATCTGGTTGCATCGAGAGAACTGGCCGCTGGGGACCACGATCCGGGAGCCACACCGGGTTGTGGACGCGGAGCCGCTTCGCAACGCCAAGCAGATGGTCCGTCAGATCCTCAAGAAGATCAAAACAAGGACTGACGGCGAGCTCAAGCTGTACCTGACCGGCAAGAACAACTACCGCAACGAGCTCGCCACGATCCGCCCGTACAAGGGCAACCGGGCGGCCTTACACAAGCCCTACCACTACGAGGGCCTGCGCGCGTATCTGCTGGAGCTCGGCGCCGAGATGGTCGACGGTCGCGAAGCGGACGATCAGGTGGCCATCGACCTGGCCAAGTACGGCCAGTGGGATACGACGATCATCGCGAGCGTGGACAAGGACTTACGCCAGGTTCCTGGAACGCTCTACAACTGGGTCAAGGACACCTTCGAGGACATCTCGAAGCAAGATGGGCTGGTGACGTTCTACCGCCAATGCTTGACTGGTGACGTGACCGACAACATCGTCGGCTGTTACAAGTGCGGCGAGGGCCGCGCCTGGGAAGTTGTCGACGAGACGCAGACCGAACGGGAGATGTACGACGCATGTCTGGAAGAGTTCGAGCGAAGCCTGGAAAGAAAGGGGTGTCCGTACGCGCACCTAAGCGCAAGCGACGCGCTGCTGGAGATCGCCCGGCTGGTCTACCTGCAAAGGCGCGAGGACGAGCTGTGGCAGCCCCCCGCCCTGCGAGCCGAAGCGGATACGAGCGTCGCATCATGGCTCGCCTCGAAGCGCGCGGCATCAGCTACGAGTACGAGCCCGACACCTTCGACATCGTCGTCGACGTCCCCCGTGTCAAGTGCCAAGCGTGCGGCGTCCAAGTCCGGCGCAAGACGCGGTACACGCCCGACTTCCGCTTCTTCGACACCCAGGGCAACGCCGTCTACGTCGAAGCGAAAGGCAAGCTCACGGCGCACGAGCGGCGCCGGCTCGAAGCGTTCGTTAGCCAGCACATCGAAGGCCAGCGACACGTCTTCTTCAGCATCCTCTTCATGCGAGACAACTGGCTGACCGCCGGCAAGAAAGAGCGGTACACGGACTGGGCGCGCAAGCTTGGTATCGAGTGCGCGGTAGGCGAGGACATACCGGAGGACTGGCTGACATGACGAACTTGACGCTTCCGACTGACTCCGCTGAGCGCAAGGAGTACCCGCTGGCGCGAGGCTGCCTGTTCTACTTCCCCGCCGCCCTGGCCGGCGTGGCTCGCCACTCGAAGATCGGCAACGACAAGCACAACCCCGGCGAGGAGATGCACCACGCGCGCGGCAAGAGCGCCGACCACGAGGACTGCATCGTACGCCACCTCATCGACCTCGCTGACCTCGAAGCGGCGCTGGACACGCAGAACCCGGCCGAGGTGCAGACGTTTCTGGCCGAGGCCGACGCGCTCTCGTGGCGGGCGCTAGCGCTGAGCCAGGAGCTCCACGAGCGGTACGACGGCGCGCCGCTGGCGCCGCGGGCGCGGGAGCCCGAGTGGGCAGTCGAGGCGCCTGACCTGTCCTTCCTCCTGCGCCCAGGTCAGGACGGAGCGGTCGTATGATCCGCTACTCGATCGCGGCTGATTTGCTGGAGCGGTGGGCGGAGGCGATCGCAAGCGCGCTCGTCGAGCTCGACGCGGTGACCAGCGAGTACGCCGACTACGTACCGAGCGGCGACCTGTTCGAGGTTCTCGAGCAGGCGCAGCAGGAGATTCGCGAGTACCTGGCTTCAGGAGGCCGATGATGTTCAAGGTTGTCGAGACGGAACGCCCGATAGAGTCCGTCAAGTTCGTGTACGTGTACAGGCAGGACGCCGTCACCATGCGCGTCTGGGAGACGCTCGAGGGGGACGGCCTGACCTGTACAGCTGTCGTCGGCGCGTTCGCGCGCTGGCTCGTGGCCACCGGCTACGGGCCAGGGCTGGTGGACGAGCTGATTCCCGGCTGGCGGGATCTGGCGTGACGCCCGTGGCGGTGGGGCTGGCCCAGTTTGCGTTCGTGGGGCTGAAGGCGTTTCAACAGCGCGCCGTCATCCACAACACGCGCTGGGCCGTCCTGCCGACGAGCATGACGATGGCCTTCTTCGAGGTCTTCGTCTACGCGAGCATCGCCAAGGCGTATATCACCAGCGGGTGGATCGCCGCGGCCTGGATCGCCGTGGCGATGGGCATCGGCGGCGGGCTCGGGTGCCTGTCGGCGATGGCGCTTCACGATCGAATCATGCGGAGGTCTGCTTGAGCCGTCGCCACTTCATCATCCCCGATACCCAGATCCGCGCCTCGGTCTCGATGACATACATCGACTGGGTCGGCCGCGCGATCGCGCACTACAAGCCCGACGTCGTCGTCCACCTCGGCGATCACTGGGACATGCCCTCGCTCTCGTCGCACGACCCGGCCGGCTCCCGCGCCAAGGAGAACGCGCGCTACGAGAAGGACGTGGCCGCCGGCAACGAGGCGTTCGTCCGCCTGTGCGCGCCGCTGGAGAAGCTCGAGCGCCGCTTCCGGTGGCGCCCGCGCAAGGTGCTCCTCCGCGGTAACCACGAGGGCCGTATCGAGCGGGCGATCGAGAACGACCCGCGCTACGAGGGCGCGATAGGCGAGCATCATCTTGACTCGCGGGACTGGGAGGTGCTACCATTTCTGCACGTCGAGAGAATCGACGGGATCTTGTACTCGCACTACTTCTCGAACGTGAACAGCGGTAAACCGATCGGGGGCTCGATCGACAACCGGCTCAACCGTATCGGCGACTCGTTCGTCCAGGGCCACGAACAGGGCTTCCTGTACGGGTGCCGCCAGTTCCCCACCGGCCGGACGCGCCACGGGCTCGTCGCCGGCGCGTGCTATACGCACGACGAGGCGTACAAGGGGCGCCAAGGGAACGGTCACTGGCGCGGGGTGGTGGTGCTGAACGAGGTCGAGGACGGGACGTACGACATCATGCCGCTGAGCATGTCGTACCTGAAGCGGACATTCGGCGACAAAAGGAGGTAAGTCATGTTCAACGAAAAGTTGTGGCGCTTTGCCCGCGAGCTCGACGAATACGTGACCGAGCTTCGACGCGATCGCACGAATCTGGCGGGCCGGGTGTACGAGCTTGAGAAGGCCCACGACTACGGCCGGCGATACCTAGATCGCAACGGCGACTACATACGCTTGCATGAGCACGCAATCCAGCTTGGCGACAAGACGTACCCTCTGAACGACGTGATTCGCGCGCTCGTCGAGCATCTCGACCTCGCGATCGAGGAGGTGCCGTCTACGCCCGCCAAGCTGCGCGCTGCGAAGGTGGTGCGCGCATGATCCTCTACACGCGCACGGAGGAGGAGTACGATCGCCAGCTGCAACGTGCGGAGGCGTTCAAGGCGCAGTACGCGCGTCTCTGCCTTGAGGTGAACGTCGCGCGAGCGGACTTGGCTAGACTGACGGACGCTTACAAAGCGCTGGAGAACCAGGCGCGTGTGTACGAGCTGGAACTCAAGCTTGCCAGGCCATCGGCGGTTCGCCAGGCCATCGCAGACGAGATGTGCGCCTGGATCCAAGCGCGCGCGGCGGAGCTGGGGGATCACATTCGCGCGGTAGCAAGAGCGGAGGAGGGTCGATGAACGGCTCCTGTACCGGCACGGTGCTGACGTACAACCGCGGCAAGCCCACGGAGTACGACCTGGTCGTCTCGATCGACGGCGACGTGCTCCAGCTGATCCTGGCGAACGGCGAGGCTACGTCGCGCTTCTTCCTTCGGCTGGAGGCCGCGGCGGACGTGGCTCGTTTGATTCAGGAGTATCTGGCGAGCAACCCGCCGCCGGAAGGCGACGTGGTGCCGTTCAGCGGGCTGGGGCGATGGAAGCGGCCGGTGGCCGCCAAGGCTAGCGTATGAA
>Ga0075458_10000499_pt1 | contig 12819 bp, 16 predicted proteins | sample DEB3_08_DNA_FD_77576 | JGI IMG/M metagenome (GOLD analysis project Ga0075458, IMG submission 77576) | Aqueous microbial communities from the Delaware River and Bay under freshwater to marine salinity gradient to study organic matter... | ecosystem: Environmental > Aquatic > Marine > Coastal ... | reverse complement strand
GATTCTGGTTGGCATTTTTCTTTTATCGGTGGAGCTAATCGAATTAAACAAAAATTAGAATCTTATGCTCATTCAGAGTTTAATAATAACTCTTTTACAGATATAGAAACTATCAATACTAGATTAAATAATCTACAAGACCCTCTTGGTAGAACAGATTTTTCTATTACAATAGAACACAATAAATCTAAATTTCCCAAAAGTTCTTTGAAATTTGAACAACTATTTTATTCATAATTTATGATACATGTAAATATTCCTTATTTTGGTGGTAGTTCTTCCGCCGCATATTCAGATAAAAATAATAGATTAAATTATTTATTCCAAACAATTGCTGGACTTAAAACAAATATTGACTTTCTCTATGAAGAAGATTTAAATATCACTCTACATGTTGCGAATTTAGATGATGAAAAATTACTCATCAGAATGTTTCCAGAATTTAAAATTATAAATCATTCTATAACTAATCCTATTTTTTTAGCATCAAATTGTGTTAATTTTATTAAAAATAAATATGAGGATGATGATATTATTCTTTATACAGAAGCCGATCAAGTTTTTCATTTTGAAAATTTAGAAAGTATTTTAAAAACGCTAAATAATAAAAACTATATTGCTCCACATAGAATAGAGGAAATACCAAGCATAAATCCAAGATGTCACCATCCAAATAACAATGAGTTTTTAAATATTAACGATAGATTGTATCAAGTCCAAAATAGAACATCGTTTAATGGAAATATTTGCGAAGAAAACAAAGATTTTTATAAACCTTGTTCTTGGGATTTAGCTTTTGGAGGTTCTTTTTTAATTAAAGGATCAGCTTTGAAAAAAGTTAATATTTCATTTTCTTCACATTTTCCAGTTGAACATGCATCTGGAATTGATGCTTACAATAGTTTAACATGTCTAAAAACAAATAACTTTTTAAGTTTTTATTGCGTACATTTAAGTGGCTATGAGAAAAATTTAAGCGGTTCGTATCATCTTAATAATTAATGAAAATAAAAATTATTGGCTGCGGAATTTCTGGCATTACATGTGCCTCTATTTTAAAAAAAAATCATGAAGTTATAGTTTTTGATACTAGACCTCATATTGGAGGTAATTGCTACGATAGTTATTTGTGCAATACGCTAGTTCATAATTATGGTCCTCATATTTTTCATACTGACGATGAAGAAGTATTTAATTTTTTATCTCAATTTACTGAATGGCTCCCTTTTGAATTAAAACCAATTGGAGTAACTGAACTTGGCGAAATACCCTTGCCATATAGTCAAAAAACAATAAAAAAATTAGGCAAAGAATTAAGTCAAGAAGAAATTATCCAATATATTTTTAAAGACTATTCAGAAAAACAATGGGGAGTTCCATTTGATCAAATACCTAAATCCATCACAAATAGAATTCCTAAAACAAAAGATTCAGAAGACCCAACTTGGTTTGAAGGGCAGAAATATCAATGTATCCCTAAAGAAGGATATACTAAAATGTTCGAAAAAATGTTAGTTGGAGTAGACTTAAAATTAAATTGCGAACAAAATGAATGGAAAAACCATGATTCTGATTTGATAATATACACAGGTAAAATTGATGAATATTATGAATATTGCTATGGTTTATTGCCATATCGCTCTCTTTCTTTTAAACATTCAATTAGTAATAAAAAATTTGAAGAATTTATTTATAATCAAAATACCAAAATGGTGAATTATACTAGAACATACGATCATAGATTCTTCACTCCAAATCATAAAGGTCAAACTGTTATTACTGAGGAATATCCAGAAAACTATGATGGTTCAAATGTTCCATTTTATCCTATCCCTTGGGGAGATGGGTTGAAAATTTATAGCAAATACAAAGAGCTAGCAGACAAGGAAAAGAACACTATATTCACTGGTAGACTTGCTACATATACATATTTAGATATGTGGATGGCAGTGAAGCAAGCAATTTTAAAACTAAAAAATCAAAATCTTTTAAATGAAAAACTATATTAAACAAATCAATAAGGAAAATATTAAAAATATTGATCTTAGTCTATACAAAAAATACGATTTAAGTATTTACAATGAATATCTTTATTTAAAGCCTGGAAGGGAACATTATCAATTATTGGCAAATTTATCAGAAGATTTTAACGATAAATTGTTTTTTGATGTTGGAACTAATTACGGAGCCTCTGCAATTGCTTTGGGTAATAATAAAAATAATAAAGTAGTATCTTATGATATTAAAGATTTATTAACATGTAAGATTGAAGAAGAGAATATTGAGTTTTGTGTTGGAGATGTTTTAAAAGATGAAAGACTACTAGCCTCAGACATGATTTTTCTAGACACATTTCATGATGGGTCTTTTGAAAAAGTATTTCTAGATTTCTTGGTAGAGAATAAATATAAAGGTATTGTTTTAATGGACGATATTAATGAATGGCCCATCTTAAGATATATTGCCGAATCCATCGCAAAAGAAAATAATCTCCAAATTGTAGACTTAACAGAGATTGGACATTACAGCGGAACATTAGCATTAATTTTTTAATATGAAACAATTTATAGTTTATAAAAATATTTTATCTGCGCAACTGCCATCAACAGTTAATTTTTTACAAAAAGTAATTGATGAAAATGATTTTCAATCAATTATTGAAATTGGCACAAATAGAGGTGGATTGACTTTATGGCTAAATGATAATAAAAAATCAAATACAAAACTTTATAGTTTTGAAATTTTTAAACATGTTCCATTAATTCGTCCAGAACAGATAGATGGAGAATTGATTATTGACAATATTTTTTCAGAAAATTCAATTAATAAAATTAAAGATATTCTATCCAAAGGACAATGTTTAATTTTATGTGACGGCGGCAATAAAAATGATGAGTTTAATTTGTTTTCTAAATTTTTAAAATCTGGAGATATTATAATGCTTCATGATTATGCTGATGATTTAAATGAATATTCAAAAATTCAAGAAGAAACAGGTTGGGAAACAGTTCATGAAAGTAGTCTTGATAGAATTCAAGCAGCAATTGATGAAAATAATTTAAAACGCTATTTATACGAATTAGGTAAAAAAAGTATTTGGGGGTCGTTTCAAAAAATATGAAAATTTTAATTACTGGTATTGCAGGACTTTTAGGTACTCATCTAAGTAGATATTTTTTATTAAAAGGTCATACTGTTATTGGTATTGATGATCTATCTGGAGGTTATGAAGAATTCGTTCCTACCACCTTAGACATTACATTTTATAAAAGAACTATTGGCAAAGATTCAATTTCAGATATTTTTGAAAAGCATAAACCAGATGTTGTCTATCATTTAGCTGCTTATGCAGCAGAAGGTCTTTCGCCATTTATTAGATGCTTTAATTATCAAAATAATATTATTGCTTCGGCATCTATTATTAATGAATGTATTAAACATGATTCAAAATTAATTTTTACATCATCTATGGCTGTATATGGAGATCAAGAAGCTCCATTTACGGAGTCAATGACTCCAAAACCAATTGATCCATACGGTATTGCGAAATACGCTGTTGAGATGGATATTAAACAAGCTCATGAGCAATTTGGTTTGAGATACAACATTATTAGACCTCATAATGTTTTGGGTATTTATCAGAATATTTGGGATAAATATAGGAACGTAATTGGAATCTTTATTAGAAAAGCCCTGAATAAAGAACCTATTATTGTCTATGGAGATGGCGAACAAACCAGAGCTTTTTCAGATGTTCAATATTATATGGAACCGTTTGAACAATTGCTTGATAAATATGATGGTGAAACTTTTAATATTGGTGCGGATAAATACTGGTCAATTAATCAAGTAGCTAAAATTGTAAAAAATATAGCGTCTAGCTATCAATACAATACTGAAATTATCCATTTAGAAGCTAGACATGAAGCTAAACATGCGTATTGTGATCATACAAAAGCTAAAGAAATGCTTCTTTTTAAAGATGAAACGGTTTTAGAAAACTTAGTTGAAAAGATGTTTCTTTGGGCTAAATATCAACCAAATAGAGAAGTGAAAAAAATGCCCTACGAGGTAGAGAAAAATATTTATTCTTATTGGAAATGAAAACAGTTATTATTACAGGCATTACAGGTCAAGACGGCTCATTAATGGCCGATTATCTATTACAAAATACTAATTACTTTGTACTTGGAGCGCATCGTCGTCTTAGCGTTCCTAATCACGACAATATTGAACATCTTAAAAATCATCCAAGATTTTCAACAATTGAACTAGACATCACTGATCCTGAAAACATTAATCAGGTAATTCGCGAAAAGAAGCCAGATTATTTTATTAATTTTGCAGCTAATTCTTTTGTTGGTAATAGTTGGAAGATGCCAGTGAATCACATGCAGACAAACTGTATGGGAGTTCTTTTTTGCTTAGAAGCTATCAGAAATTTTTCTCCAGAAACGAGATTCTATAATGCTGGCAGTAGCGAGCAATTTGGCGATGTTATTTACTCTCCACAGGACATTAACCATCCATTCCGTCCAAGATCGCCGTATGGTGCTGCAAAATGCGCTGCACACCATCTTGTGAAGGTCTATAGAGACTCTTATAACCTTTATGCTGTTCAAGGCATTCTTTTTAATCACGAAGGTGTTCGTAGAGGCGAAGAATTTGTCACTCGCAAGATTTCAAAGAATGTTGCCAGAATCCATAACGCAATCAATTCAGATGAGTCATTTTTGCCAATTGAACTAGGTAATCTAGATGCTAAAAGAGATTGGAGTGATGCCGAAGACTTTGTAAGAGGAATCTGGTTCATGATGAACCAAGAAAGTCCAAAAGATTATGTATTATCCTCTAATGAAACTCATACTGTTCGTGAGTTTGTAGAATTAGCGTTTAAAGCAGCTTTTATTGAAGGAGAATGGATTGGTAACGGAATTGATGAAGTCTTCGTCCAAAAAGAAACAAATAAAATTTTAGTTAAGATCAATTCCCAATTTTACCGACCAGCAGAAGTTGATCTTCTTTGGGGAGATTCAACACCCGCAAGATATTCTTTAAATTGGGAGCCAAAAACATCTTTTCCTAAATTAGTTCAGAAAATGGTTGCAAAAGATTTAGGTTGGCCTTATACTAATTAACAATATGGAACATTTTTATCAAAACATCGGAGAAAATTGGTTTAATTTTCAAGATATTTATCAATTAGCTGTTACTAAATTTGATAATGCTAAATTTATTGAAATTGGAAGTTGGAAAGGAAGAAGCGCGACCTTTATGGCCGTAGAAATTTTAAATTCTAATAAAAAAATAGATTTCTATTGTGTAGATACTTGGCAAGGAAGCGAAGAACATGCTCAAGATGAAATTATTAAACAAAATAGTTTATATGAAGAGTTTCTGCGTAATATCGAACCAGTAAAAGATATTATCCGTCCAGTTAGAGATACTTCGTTATCAGCTAGCGAATCTTTTCCAAACAATTATTTTGATTTTATTTTTATTGATGCTGCTCATGATTATGAAAACGTGAAAGCAGATATTCAAGCTTGGTTTCCGAAACTTAAAAAGGGAGGTATTATTGCAGGACATGATTATCATCCTTCTTGGCAAGGAGTTGTCAAAGCTGTAGATGAATGGTCTTTACTTGGAAATAAAAGAATTTTTGTATCAAATACTTCTTGGATATATTTCAATACAGAAGATATGAGCAAATTTTTATCGTAAAAGTTAAGTTACAATAATTGTAATTAATTTTTACAAATGAAAAAAAAGCAAATTAATAAAAAAGCTCTCGTTGCCAAGTTCGTAGAAGTCCCTCTAAAATCAAAAAGAGAATTTTGGCAGCGAGAGTATGTATTACTCAATCGCTTGATTGAACGATACAGTCTTGAATTTTTAAAAGATACTTCTTTTTCTTTCAAAGGAGAAAGTTTGGCAATTCTTTTTGCAGATAAAATTCTCAAAGAACTAGATTTCAGGTTCAAGATTTACAATTCTTCTTGGAAGAAAAAGCAGGAAACCATCGTACTTATTGACGATCCGCTTGTTGAAAAAAGACAAGTAGCAAAACAAATCAAAACAATCAAAGATTTTTTAAATGGCGAAGACTAAAACTACTACAGAAGAAAAGAAGATCACTTCAAACGAAGTTCTCAGTTCATTTTTAAAGCAAAATGCAGAGGATCATTACAATTTTGAAGAGACAATTGACTATAAGGTGTCAAGTGGTTCTTTACAACTTGATCTTCAACTAGGAGGAGGTTTCGGCCCTGGTCTTCACCGATTCGTTGGAATTAACGAAGGTGGAAAAACTAGCGAAGCTTTGGAAGTTATGAAGAACTTTCTTCTTAGCGTTCCAAACTCAAAAGGTTTTTATATCAAAGCAGAAGGTCGTCTTTCACCAGAAATGCAAAAACGCTCTGGCGTGAAGTTTGTCTTTTCTGCCGAAGATTGGGTCGCAGGCACTTGCTTCGTATTTGAAAGCAATATTTATGAAACAGTGGTTGATGCCATGCGTCAGCTAGTTTCCAAGAATGAAGAGAAGACTAAGTTCTGCTTTTTGCTTGATGCTGTGGATGGTCTGATTGCAAAGAACGATATGGACAAGTCTTTTGAAGAGAGTTCAAAAGTTGCTGGCGGTGCAGTTATTGCTGCCACATTCATGAAGAAACTATCTATCGCTCTTGCAAAGCGAGGACACATGGCAATTTTTATCTCTCAAGTAAGAGCAGATATTAAGCTAGACCCATACTCCAAAGCTCCTATTCGTCAAACATCTGCAACGGGGGGTAATGCTCTACTTCACTTTGCAAACTGGATTCTTGAGTTTGAGCCACGCTTTAAGGGAGATTTGATTCTAAAAAATCCTTCTGATAAAAGCATTGACTTGGAAAAAAATCCTCCAGTTGGACATTGGGCAAAAGTTACTGTTAAGAAGTCTCCAAATGAGAAAACAAATCTCACAATTCCATACCCAATCCGATATGGCAGAAGTGGCGGCAAATCAATCTGGATTGAAAAAGAAATCGTTGATCTATTGCTTGCTTGGGAACTAATCAATAAAAGTGGAGCTTGGTTTTCTCCAAGTGAAGATTTTGTTCAGCTTCTAGCAGAGAATGGATTATCTATTGAAGCTAAAATGCACGGTGAAGCCTCGCTCTTTGAGGTGGTTGAGAAAAACGAAGACCTTCTAAAATTCCTAATTAATTACTTTAGAACCTTAATCCCGCATGAAGTTTAAAACACTCTATGGAAAAGAAAAGACTCTCAAGAATGCGAAAAAGTATTTAATTGATTGGCGCAAAAAAACTCGCAGCAAGTTCCAAGATGAAGTAAAAAGATTTTTGCTTAAGTATTGGAAAGATGATGTTGTGTTTGAAGAATTGAGGTTAGTCGAAACCCGACTAACCTTTGATTTTTTTAACGCTAATAAAAAAATAGCCATTGAAGTCCAAGGACAGCAGCATACAAAATTCATTCCATTCTTCCATGGAAATAGAAACAAGTTTTTACAGCAGCTAAAGAGAGACTCAAAAAAATACGATTTTTGCGAAATAAACGGTATTAAATTAATTGAAATCTATGACGTTAAAGAACTAACAAAAGATTTTTTCGAATCTCAAGAAATTTATTTATAACTATATGGCAAGAAAGAAAAAAGACCTAACAGACGGAATGCCAAAATTCCAAATGCCTCCTAATTTGATTGATCAACTTTATGAGTTGAGTGGCAATGCGGATAAATATAAAGGAGTGGTCGTCGCTTATCTTTCAGAAGATGGCACTCCATTAATTTATGCTAAATATGATTCCCAAGTCATTGAATTTGGAATGCGAAAAGCTTTGGAAAAATACTTGGAAAGCTCAGACATGAATGAAATGACAATCAATGGCGATGAATCTTTTGGTGAAGAAGGACTTGACGAAGAAGAGTAATTGCGCTAACATATCACAGACATGATTTACTCCTATGAACTAGAAAAGCAGCTTCTCGCTGCATTGATTAAAAATCCAGAAAATTACTTTGATATTTCTGCATTTATTAATGAAAAAGATTTTTATAGCGAGGACAATTCTCTCAATAAGACAATCTTCACGATTGTTAAGCAAGCTCTAGAGGCTCATGAGGATATTGACGATGTTATTATTGCTCAACGAGTTCAGAATCTAGGAATCACATTTGATGATGTTGTTAATGTTGGAGAGTATGTAAAGTCTCTTGGCATGAGAAAGGTTGCTGACGGAAGCATCATCAAAACAGCAAAAGAGCTTAAAAAGTACACCATTAGAAGAGAGATTTTTGAGTCTTCGCAGTCAATTGCGAAAAAGATGAAAAGCCTTCCTGCTGAAAGCAGCTATGCTGACATCATCGCGATTGCTGATAAAGAATACAATGCTCGCATTAATCAGTATGAGGTAGGGAACGATTCTCCCGAAAACATCTATGATGAAATGGAATCCTTGATTGAGGAGCGTGGTGCCAATCCTGTTACAGAGTTTGGCATGATGGGGCCACACGAAAAGATTAATGATATTTATGGTTCTCTTCTTCGCCCTGGTAACATCACTGTTGTGGTTGCTCGCTCAGGCGTTGGTAAAACGCAGTTCTGCATGGATTACAGCACCAAGGTAAGCTTGGAGTATGATGTTCCAGTACTTCACTTTGATAACGGTGAAATGAGCAAGGAAGAGCTTATTATGCGCCAATGCTCGGCATTGAGTGGAGTTCCCATGCACTTGATTGAAAGCGGCCAATGGCTACGAGCAGGCAAGGAAACAGTTGATAAGGTAAGAAATGTATGGGCCAAGGTTAAAAAGCTCCAGTTCTACTATTATAATGTTGGTGGAATGGATGTTGATTCCATGATTAATACCTTGAAGCGTTTTTACTATTCAAAGGTTGGCAGGGGAAACCGCATGATTTTTAGTTTTGACTACATCAAGACTACTTCTGATATGGGTTCTGGAAACAAGACAGAATGGCAGGTTGTTGGTGAAATGGTTGACAAGTTTAAAAGATGTGTTCAAAAAGACATTCTTTATAACGGTGTGCCAATCATTCCAATGATTACTTCCGTTCAGTCAAACAGAAGCGGCATTACAAACAATCGAAACTCTCAGAATGTTATTGATGATGAGAGCATCGTGTCTCTCTCTGACCGAATCACTCAGTTCTGTTCTCACATGTTTATTCTGAGAAATAAAACTGCTGATGAAATCTTGAACGAAGGAACTCGATTCGGAACTCATAAACTTATCAATGTTAAAGCTCGACACTTGGGTAAAGATATTCCTGGCGCTGTTGAACCAGTTCGCGTTGGAGACACTCTTAGAAAGAACTTTATTAATCTAGAGTTCAAAAATTTCTGCATCACAGAAAGAGGAGATTTGAGAGATATTGTCGAATTCAATGATATTGGAGAAGGAGTTGAACACAATGGAAGAAACACAGCACCAGACTTTGACGAACTCTGATGATATTCGAAACTCTTTAGAGAAGCTCGGTTATTCTCTAAAAGATTTTGGAAGTCACTGGAGAACAAAAGCTATTTATCGTGGAGGTGATAATCCTACTGCTTTAAAAGTGTATAAGAATACAGGAGTATGGCAAGATTATGTTCAGGGCAGCGGCTCAATGCCGTTTCAGAAACTAGTTGAACTAACTTTAAATACAAAAGACCCGAAAGTAATTAAAGAGTATATTAAGAAATCTGATTTTTCAGAAATCCAATATATCGTAAAAGAAAAAATTGAAATGGACAAAATCTATCCAGAAGAATGTTTGAAAAGACTTTTTCCTAATTTCTCATTTTACAAGAAGAGAAATATTAGTGAAGAAACCCAAAAACTTTTTAAGTGCGGTTTGGCTGGAAATGGTCAGATGTATCAAAGAATTGTTTTTCCAATTTACAATTCAGAAGGTCAAATCTTTGGATTCAGTGGTAGAAAAATTAACGACAATACTGACTCTCCAAAGTGGAAACATATTGGCACAAAAACAAAGTGGGTATATCCAGCTTTTGTTCCAAGAGAGAAGACAGTAGATGAACTGATTGAAGAAAAAAAAGAAGTTATTCTTGTTGAAAGTATTGGCGATAGTTTAGCCTTAACCGAAGAGGGTTATGCTAATAACCTTGTTACTTTTGGACTAGATTGCTCACCAGCACTTCTTAATTATCTATGTTCCAAAAACCTAGATAAGATTATTATTGCGACAAACAATGATTCTGAAAAGCAGAAAAATCATGGTAAAATCTCAGCTATGAAAAACTACATGAAGCTCAGTCAGTTTTTTAATTTCGAGCAACTTTCAGTTCAGCTTCCATGGGCAAATGATTTTAGTGATATGCGTCAGCAAGAAATGTCATTTGTAGATTGGTATAACCCTCCACAAGCTTCGCAAGAAGCAAAGTTAAATGACTATAAAGAATTCTGCTTACTCAACCGTAGTTCTTTCCAAGACAAAAAACTTAAGAAATTTTTAAAGAAAATTGAAGAGTATGAATGATTCATTAAATGCAGTAAATCAGCACAATAGAATATTTTTCGGTCAACCAATTAGAGAAGATACGACTGCTGAATGCTATCCAACAAAAATGTCTGTAGATGAATTTTGCGAAGCAATTCTTAATAATAAAGAAGCTTTTGCAGAAAACATGAAAAAGCTTTGTCCTAATGATGAAAGATTTGTAGAAGAATGGTTTGAAACTTTTGCTGCATGGTCTGAAATCGAATAAAATTTTACTATAAAAACTTTGGAATCTAAAAATAAAACCTCCCTCTCTGCTAGCCGAATTAAAACCGCTCAATCATGTAGTTGGCTATATTGGTGCAAATATCATTTAAAACTTCCAGATCGAAGCAATGATGGTGCGAAACGTGGAAGCATCTGCCACTTGGTTTTTGAGTGCTTGGGAGAAAAGCGTCACAAGAAGCATTATGATCTTGTGATCAAAAAGAAAGATATTTTTGCAAGCAAAGCTATTGAGCGAATGGTAATGAAGCACGCTCGTAGAGATGGCGTAGATTCAGAAGACAATATCCAACAAATAAAGACAATGACTCTAGCTGGACTAGAGTATGACTTCTTTGGCAATGAAGAAGGCAAGCCTACCCAAGCTTTAAGTGAAGAGGATTTTGATTTCAATTATCAAGACGGTGAAGTGAGCTATAAAATCAAAGGCTTCATTGATAAGTTGTTTCTATATAAGAAAAAGGGCTTGGCAATTATTCGCGACTTTAAAAGCAGCAAGGAACCATTTAAGGGCAAAGAGATTGAAAACAATCTTCAAGACCTAATGTATGCTTTGGCTGTTAGAAAGAAATTTCCAGATTATAAAATTACACGTTCTGAATTTTTATTCTTAAAGTTCTTGCCAGAAGTAAAGGGAGTAATCAAAATGGCAGAATTGACTGATGAAGAATTGCGCGGATTCGAATTGGAATTGACTCAAATCCAAAAGTATTTAGATAATTTTTCTATTCAAGATGCTTTCTCTGATCTTGCGGCTCGTAAAGACTATCCAAAAGATAACTCATTTGGCGGGCCATTGCAATGTGGCCGAGCTACATTCAAAGGTCAAAAGAAAAAAGATGGTAGTATTATGTACCATTGTCCATACAAGTTTGATTTTTATTATTACAAAATCAATGATAAACAGGGCAATATGGTAGCCTCTTGTTTCTTAGAAGATTTCGATGAGTACATTAAAAAGTATCCAGAAAAAGACTTCCTATATCAAACCGTTTATTACGGTGGTTGTCCTGCGCATCGAAAATCATAAAAGAACTTGACTCTTATGCGTACTACTACTATAGTAGTGCATGATTCCAATTTTCAAGTCCAACTGTAGTATTGGCAAGTCAATACTAACACTTGATGACCCATCGAAAACAAAAGATGGTTCTGCCGATAGTATAATTTCTATAGCCGTTGAAAACGGTCTAAGTCAACTCCTTTTGGTTGAAGACTCAATGATTGGTTTCATTGAAGCATTTACAAAATGCAAAGAGAATAATATTCAACTCGTTTTTGGACTTAGAATCAGTTGCTGCAACGATAGAATGAGCGAAGACAAGAATCTTTCTCATAGTAAAATCGTTATCTTCGCAAAGAACGATGAGGGTTTAAAAATTTTGACAAAAATTTATTCCTTGGCAAATACAGAATCCCAAGGTTTTGTTGACTCTTCTCTTTTGAAGAAGCATTGGAATAGTAATGTTCTTATGGCTATTCCATTCTATGATTCTTTTATTTATAACAATAACTTCAAAGGATCGCTTTGCGTTGCTGATTTTGAATTCGCAAATCCAATTTTGTTTGTTGAGGAAAACGATTTGCCGTTTGATCATATCCTTCAAGCAAAAGTTGAAAAATGGGCGCAAATCAATAACTCAAGAATTGAAAAAGTTAAATCAATCTACTACAAAGACAGAAAAGATTTTGAAGCTTGGCAGACTTATAAATGCCTTTGTAATAGGTCGTTTGGTAAACAACAGTCTCTTTCTAGTCCAAATCTAGAACATTGTGGCAGCGACTCTTTTTGTTGGGAGGCATTTAAAGAAAATGAAAGATAATTTACTTCGATTTGATTTTAATCAAAAATACGTTATTCTTGACACCGAAACAGAAGGCTTAAATCTTCTCAAGTCAAGACCTTGGCAAATTGCTTGGATTGAAGCTTCTGGCAAAAAGATTCTCTCGAAAGAAGAGAGATTCATTTATTGGCCCGATTTGAATATCAGCGAAGAAGCTGCTCGGATTACTGGATTCAACTATGACAAGTATCGGTCACTAGCTAAATCTCCAGAAGAAGTTTT
>Ga0075458_10000497_pt1 | contig 12830 bp, 9 predicted proteins | sample DEB3_08_DNA_FD_77576 | JGI IMG/M metagenome (GOLD analysis project Ga0075458, IMG submission 77576) | Aqueous microbial communities from the Delaware River and Bay under freshwater to marine salinity gradient to study organic matter... | ecosystem: Environmental > Aquatic > Marine > Coastal ... | reverse complement strand
AGATCAACATTCCAGCGACAGGACTCCCGAAAGGAGAGAAGACTCTTTTGGAGCGCCTCGACAAAAACCCGAATGTAGGCAGGTTCTTCCTAGAAGCGTCCTTGTACCTGCGCGATGTGCTGCTCGATGTCAAAATGACCGACGGCTCTCCGATGTACACTGAGGCAGCCATCAACAAAAAGAACTTCCTCGAACTGACGCGCCTCGCTGGGACAGAGACCACAAATCGCGCACTTGACGCGGCTCGCAGTAATCTCGACAGGTACATTGACTTGCCGGATGTGTCTCTTCCCCGAGCCATGGCTGTTGTGACATACGCTCTGGGCGGCAAACGAGCCCGCGTGGCCCGCACTGACAGAGGCATTGTCAGGCTTGTCTTTGACCCCCGTGACCCCGGGTACAGCAGCTCAGCAATGCTGGACAAGAGCAGCAGCGAGTGGGCGAGCTATGACCGCCAGACCCGCGTGCTCATGACCTACCAGACCGAAGAAGAGGCGAAGGTTCACCGCGAGGTGATGGTCGAATCTCTTCGTGGTTTTGTGGGTACGGCGCGTACCAAAATGGCGGCGCTCGAAGAGCGCGTCAAAAAAGCCGAAGAGCAACTCGCGTACCTCAAAGGAACTATCCCGTCTTTGGGCGAAGTGGGGCCCCCCACTCAGGCGGCGATCACTAAGCGCACAGCAGAGATTTCTCGTATTGAGAGAAACCGTGACGGCATGGTGGCTGAGTTCAGCTCTCTCGATGACAGCGTGCAGCAGGCTGAGGCTACGCTGGCTGACATTGTGGCCCCGCCTGTTTCGGCACTCCCTGACAGCCCTGAGAAGGCAGCGATCAAGGAAGCCTTCGTCAAGAAGCTCCAGAGAATGTCGCAGGTTTTCAAGAATCAGGTTGAGCGTGCTCGCGCAGCAGGAGCTACCGAGTCCACCCGACTGGCTAGGTCTGTTGCTATTTCCCGGGAAGTCACGGCGACCGCTCCCGGATCTGCGTGGCCTCGCACTATCCACGAAACTTCGTTGTATGACGCGGGAATCAAGAGCGGTGAATCTGCCGCCAGCCTGCGCTCTGCTTTGAGCCGCCTCGCCAACACTGTGGACAAAAATCGCCCACCGGCGATCCAGCATTTGGCCAAGATGATTGTTGATAATCAAGCCCTGATGGAAGGCATCGAAGGCGTGGATGTCATCCACGACCCTATGCTTCGAATGGACGCGGTTGTGAACGAAGGCATCTTGGTCATCAATACCGCCTCTATGCCCGGCACTGTCATGACCGAGCAAGAAGCCAAGCATCTCGCTGTAGAGGCTGCTCTGCGGGCACTTATTCACAATGCTGCGGCTAATCTGACGGCTCCTGACGCCGTGTTGACCGATTCCCAGCGTCAAGCTCTGGACAGCCTAGAGCAGCTTCGTCAAGAAGCCATTGAAGCTGAGCGCAAAACGCGCCCCGACGGACTGCAATCTCGCTTTGCCCCTCACCTCAAGGATGTGGCATCTTTTGTTTCAGGGGTCATGACCTCTCCTGAGTTTGCCAACATGCTTCAGGGCTACAAGACTTCGGTCAAGATCCCGGGCCTCAAGTCTGTCTGGGGCCGCTTCTGGAAGGCTCTGGCCAACCTGCTCACTGGGCGCGACACTGCTTTTGGCAGTGCTCTCCACGCATCTCTGATGGAGAGCGGACGCTTGTTCGCCCTCAACCCACCTCCCGGCCCATCTGTCATGGACAACATGGTTGCCGCGATGAGTGACCCCGGCATTGCTTTCCCAAGTTCCCGCACCAGCCAAGTTGCGGAGCTCGCCCACATTGAGCGGGTGGAGGAAGCCATGGATACGGCTGACAGTTCTGAAGCCATCACGACGGCACAGGACCGTCTTCTGGGATTTGGGACTGGGAATACCGAGACCGAACAGGCCAATGAAGGCGTCCTGCCTGACAACATGGCTCTAGGAGCTCCGGGCAAAGTGGCCAAGAAAAAGAAGCCCGCCCGTGTCGCCAAGGCTGCCCCTGCTACCCCGACACCCGAAGCCCCTGCTACCCCGACGCCCACCGCCCGAGCCAAGAAAAAGGCCCCGAGCAAGAAGACCCCGTGGCAGTTCTTCAACAGCATCAAGGGAGCCACCGCAGTGGTTCAACGCGCCCAGCAGTCTGTTGAAGGCGCTGAGGATGTCGAGATGCCATCTGACGAAGAGCTGAACACAGCCCGTGAACAGCTCTGTCAGAAAATCCAGACTCTGCGCAACTCAAGCTACTCTGACAAGAAGAGACGGATTCGCGCTCTGGAAAAACTGGTCTCGCAGATTGACCTGCATTTGAGTGAGAGCCCTACTCCTCCTCTTGACACCGACTCTGAGAGCGTTGTCGCTGTGGCAGGCGAAACTCCCGAAGTCCTGCCTCCAGCGGACGAAGAGACAGAAGTTGAGGATGCGCTGCCGGAAACGCAGACTGAAGAGCAGGCCGAGGAAGAGGCAGCCGAAAGTGACGAAGACCCTGAGCAGCACCAAGAAGCCGAGCCTGAGACCGCCCCTATCAACGGCGCGGAACTCTCTCGTCAGGTCTCAGAGAGCACCGGCTACAGCGTGACTTTTGTGGTCAGCGCCGCGCCGGATTCTGAAACTTCAGAGCCTGTGTTTGTGACGCACGACCGCAACGACCGCACGATCTATGTCCGTAACCAACAGGTGGAGAACCTCATCAAGCAGGGCATGGATGCCGGAATGTCTCGTGAGGCGGCCCAAAAATACGCTTTCGAGAAAGTTCTCGAAGACGCTGAGACTATGGCGATTGTCCACAAATTCAGCGACGGTGAGCTGCTGCGCACCTACGAAGAGATGACTGTCAAAGAGCGTCAGGAAATCATCAAGAAAGTCTACGGCCTCAAACCCGGTATGCCCGGTTACGCCGAAGCCAGTGGCCGCTCCAAAAATCTCTCGCTTGAGCAGATGACCCAGCAGCGGGCTGCTATCGCTGTCCACTATTTGCGCCGCCTGCGCCAGTTGGCCACTACCGGGTTCACTACTGAAGATGTGGTCGCTATGCGCAACAAGCCTCAGTCAGCGGTTGCCCGTGCTGTGGCCTACCTCCGCGCTTCGGCTCGCCAGTTCTTCACTCGCTGGAACACATACGGAAATGTCTACGCTGTGCGAGCAATCCTCAACGCTGAGGATTTCCTGACGCAACTAGGCGAGTCTCCGGTGGCCGGATCTAGCATGTTGACTGATCCCGGGAAGATTCCCGCGGCTGAAGTAGTTCCCACTCTCGCACGAGTGCTGGGCAAGACTTCTGCGGAGATCGAAGAGGACATCGAGGAAGGGCTGCGGATTCGCAAGCTGCTGCTCAATGACAAAGACTTCGGGGACGAAAACATGACAAGGCCGATGGAAGCCGACGAAATGGCGGCCTTCCTTGACGAGCTCGGCCTGAAAGATGGGGACCCCACCAGTGTGGCTGAGGCTCTTCGTCGGATCTCTGAGATGGATGGGGTTGATCCAGTGGTTCAGAATGTGGCCAAGTACCTGTCCGAGCACGCAGACATTGCGAATCTGGCGGCCTTCTCGACGACGATGAAAGGCATCAGCGTTCGTAGCCGCAATGGTCAGTTTGTCGAGCCTGCTGGCCTGTACTACAGCACGCAGCACGCCTTGGTAATCAATACCAATGCTGAGTACCCTATTTCGAAGAACTCGTTTATCGAGACTTTCCTGCACGAGTGCACTCATGCGACGACCTCAATCGCTATCCAGAAGTACACGAACTACAAAAAGAGCGGATCGGTTGGTGACGCTCCTCTGGCTCCTGACACGATGAAAGCTGTGGCAGAGCTTGAGACTATCCTCAACGGCGTCCGTGACTTCGCCAAGAAGAACGGCGACACGCAGTACGACTACCGCTTGTCAGATGTCGAAGAGTTCGTGGCTGGTGTTCTGACGGACACTCGCTTTACTTCGTGGCTGTCCTCTGTGCCGAACAGCGCGGTGGCGGGGGTTGGCAGTGACTCTAACACAAGCCTCATCAAGAGGATCTTGATGAGGATCTACCGCATCGCTTGGCCTGACCTCGACACCAATGTCACAGTGATGAAAAGTCTTGACCGTATTTTCAACATCGCGGCTCGCCCGCAGGTGGTGATTACTCCGGTCAGCCCCTCTAAAGAAGTCCTCGGCGTGTTCACGCCAGAGCAGTTTGCCGCAGCCCCTGAGCGCCTGCGTGAGCGTCAAGCTGGTTCAGAAGTCTTGAATGTGGACTATGACGCGTTCATCGAGAAGGCCAGCAGTGCAATCAGCGAAGCCTCGCGGGACGCGTCAGCTAACCTCCCAGCCGTCGGCAATAAGCAGGCTAGGCGGTTCGTCTCTGATGGAGACCGTCAGGCAATGCTTGAGAGAATGCGTCCTACCCGCGCTCTGCTCAACTCTATTCCCGGACTCGCCCCATCGGTTCAGGCAATGCTGGCTGGTGCTGAGTATGCTGGCAGCGTCAACAGCGACGACTTGAGTGTGGTTGAGGCCCGCATCGGCCCTGCCTTGCGTAGTGCCGTCGGGCCCGCCGAGTACCAAGAACTCGCTGGCCGTCTGGCAGACTACAATCTGACACCAGTGCAATCGCAGATCGCACTTGCTGTGATCGTCAAAGGGTTGAATGACCGCCTCGTCTCTCTGTCCTCTATGGGCGTCACAAGCTCAGCACGCTTTGCCGTCGAGCGTGACTTTGCCCGCACAGCCGAGATCCTGAGCCGCAGGCTCCAAGACATTCGGTCAAACAACGCGCAGGAGTTGCAGATCGGCAACCTCATCCGCAACATCCTCAACCCTGCCTACGCTGCTCGCACTTACCGCACTAGCATGGTAGACAAGGCCCGCGAAATGCTGGAAGGCAGCCCCGAGACTGCGGCAGCCGTGGAGACCGTCAAAGGAATTGCTACCGCCGCCGCTGACGAAGCCGCAGCTACCGCGGTGGGGCGCTCTACGCTCCCCCGTCGCGTGGCTGAAGCCGGTGGCCGTGCCGCTGGAGCCGACCCAGAAATGGTGCAGACGATGTTCGACTTCATGGAAGAGCTGGCCTCTCTGCAAGCCAGAGGCACAATTCAGACAAGCGGACTCCCCATCCCGGCTGATATGGCAAACTGGGTAGCAGATCGCATGGTCCAGATGATGAAGGGCAGGCTCACTAAAGCGGGTTCTGACGAACGGACTTTCCTTGAGGAGTACTCTGACGAAGTTCGTCGTCAGGTTGCGGCTCGTATCAACGCCGTGTTGAAGGAAGGAGCTGATGCAGGAGAAAGCGCACCTTCATTGGTGGACCGCCTCATCACTTCCCTAGAGTTTGCTCCTATGGTAGAGTCGGCGCTGAACCAAAGTCGGGAGGCTATTCTGGCTCGTCTGGTTCCGGGCCCTGACGCTACTCCTGAGCAAATCGCGGCGTACGGTGACGCCCGCACCCGACTGGCTGGGCTGACCTATGACATTGTTCCGCTGGATACAGCCATCAAAGTGGTGCGCAAGTCGTTCAATATGCGCCAGCAGGTCTTGCTGGAGTTGACCGACCAGCACACCAGCCTTGAGGCTCTGACGGCAATGATCGCTGAATCGGCTGACCTCAGTGAGACTCAGGCCGCGGCTCTCGCTAAATCATTCCGCACTGCGTACGAGGCTGAAGCCCGCCGCGTGACAGAGAAAATGCTGAAGGACTACGCCCAGCGCATCAAGGACGCCAAGATCCGCGGCCCGGTAGAGAAGCTCACGAAGAGTGAGAAGTTCCTGCAACTGGCCCGCCTCGGCGGTCTTCGTGACGAAGAAGTCTATGACGCTATGGCCAAAGAGTTTGGCCTCCCGTCATACGACCCAGAAGTGGCTGCCCGTTTGGACGCGGAAGCCGTGCGGATTTCTGAGATGCCCCAAGGTTCGGTTCAGCGCCTTGACGCCACTCGTGAATTGAACGCCTCTGTGGTCCGGGAGCTCTTCAACCAGCTACTCTCGGCGCAAGGTGTGTCCGCGCTCCGCAAGAACCCCGAGATGTTCTGGAAGTACCTGCGCGACATTCCAATCTCTATGTGGAAGTCAGGAGTGTTGAGCGGGTTTGGCACCCAGCAAGTCAACTTTGCCATGGGTACTATCCAATCCGTCATGGACCTTGGCTTCAACTCTGTGGCCTACGCCGCAAAAGCCAAAGACCCGTCGCTTGCTGCTGGCAACTTCTTGACACTTCTCAGAAGTGTTGGGTGGATGTTCGATCCAGCCACCCGCAAAGAGACATGGCTGGAAATGAAACGAGCCGCTATGACAGGCCGCACCCGCTTCGCTTCAGAGCAGTCTGAGAACATGCTGGTGCTCGAACAGGACATCCCGCCTCCTGACATTCCAGTGGTCAAGCAGCTCATGAGCGGCACCAAAAACTTCTTCAAGTTGCTTGGTCGCTTGATCTCTATTGTTGACGCCACAGTGTCGGTGCCTGCGTATGTCGCACGGCAGCGCATGGCGCTGGCTTATGCCATGTCTATGCAAGGCATCCAAGGCAAGCACGCCGCTGATCTCATGAGAGCCTCCTTCAGTCCTGACGAGACTACTATGAGAGAGGTCAACGCTATTGTGGAGTCAGAGAAGGCCCACTTCTCAAGCAGCCCACGGCCTGACCTCGCCATGCAGGCTCGCAGAATGCAGCTCCTAGAGCAGCGTCGAGCCGAGCTGTATGACAAGATTACAGACGGCATGTCAGACATTGACCGCGAGAACTTCATTGAAGCCAGCCGTGAGTCTGCCAGCTTTGCCAACCTCTCCGGCAAGCCTGTTGGAATCATGGGGGCAATCTTTGACGGGTGCTTTGGGCAGCTTGAAAGAGCGACCGGCGGAGCGACCTCTATCCTGTTCTCTTTCGTGAAGGCCATGGCAAACATGTTTGACTTCTCGGCAGCAATGAGCTTCCCCCTCGGCGCTATTTCTTTCGCTAGGGCGTTCAATGCGAGCCCTTCGGCTCTCATGGACCAGAATAACAAGTACCGCAGAAAGAGGGTGGAAAGAGGGTCGGTCGAGTTCTACAAGCTCATCACTCAGGGATTCGCCGCGCTTGCTATTCAGTCCACGGTTGCCGCCTTGTATGTGGCAGGTCTTGAGGACGAGAAAGAAGACCGTGAGCCAAACTTCATGGTGTACGGAGAAGGACCCGCAGACCCAGAGCTTGCCGCTCAGCTACGCTACCGCCAGCCTCGCTGGAAGCCGTACACTCTCAAGGTCGGCTCTCTGTACCTGAACTGGAAAGACCTGCCCGGCTTCAACATCATGATGAGCGGTCTCGCCGCTGTCACGGATGGGATGATGAACTCTAAGACAAAGGACCCGTCGAAACTGCGCTCTGAGCGGGAGACTGTGAAGTACGCAATCGGTCTGGTCAGGTCTGTGATCGCCAAGAACTCTATGCAGGGCATCATGGATGCGGCTGAGATCCTCAGCGATAACACTATCGCCAAGGCATCCGCGGATGTGAAGGCTGTCAAGATGGCTACCAACTTTGTCTCGGGTGTCACCAACCCCCGCCTGATTCGTGACATCGCTGACATTGGCCGAGGAATCGCTGGTGGTGGAGAGTTCGCCCTACCTCAAGTCAGCAACTACTCGCAGGCACTCCAAACCCTAGTCCCCGGGCACACTGTCACAACTGACACAGACGCTATGGTCAACATGGTCGGACGCCCGATCACCAACTTCTGGTTCGCCCCTCTCACCAAGAGGCTGCTGCCAATGACCGCTGACGACGGGTATGACCCGATCCTCACTCCTCTGGTGTCGGCAGGGCTGGAGGTTTCTCCGGTAAAGAGCAGCGCGAAGATCGCCACTCTCAAGAGCGACTCTGACGAGATTGATCCTGCTGGCGGCACTCTGGGCAGCTTCTCTCCCGAAGTGCAGGTCAAGGCGTCCAAGCTCTTCGGGGACTATCTGGACCGGACTATGACACAGAAGTACATCGAGGATGTCACTCGGCGCGGTCGCCTCGGAGGCGAGAGCCTCAAGGCTGCGCAAGAAGAGATTGACAGGCTGTGCACTGACGCCAGAAAGTACGCTACTGACATGATCGAAAGCGAAGTGTTGCAGCGCAAAATCAAACCCCACTGGCAAGAGTGAAAATCAATCACACCGCACCTACCCCAAACGGAAAGTGGAGATGGCGTGACCCGGTAACGGGCTACACCATCTTCAACTTCTCCAGCGGGAAACTCGTACTCCAGATCCGTAGCTATCTGCTGTCCAACGGCAGAGAGCCGATGTCAGACGAGCAGATTGAGACAGCGATCTGTGAGCAGATGGGCCTCAAGCCCCCGTACTGTGACTCGTGCTCTGCCCCTCCGGGGGGCTTGAGCTTTGACACGCTGAAGCGGTTCTTCGGGACCGTGGTCAACTGGATCAAGTCTGGCTTCAAGATGGCCCCGATGGAGCTGGTCAACCAGCGTACGGCTGTGTGCGCTACCTGCCCCCGCAATCAACGGGCTGGCGGGTGCTCTTCATGTGATGCTCGCCTCGGCGAGATTGTCGCACAGGACGGAGAGCTACCGCTTGACCGCCGCCCAACAGAGATCACAAAGTTGCACAACTGCGTTCAGTGCGGGTGTCGCCTCAGCCTGAAAGTGCAGTTTGCCATTGAAGCGTACGCAGATGACGACGCGAAGTACCCTGAGTGGTGTTGGGTCACAAAAGAGCGCCATGCCCAGAACCCCTAAGCCCCAGCTACCCAAGGTCAAGAGGCGCAAACTCGGGCAGTTCCGAGCCGACGGGCGTTGGATAGGGCCGGGCAAAATTGAGATTGACCCTCGGCTGGGGCCGCAGCGCGAAATGGAAGTGCTGATCCACGAATTTTTTCATGACAGGCACCCGCACTGGACAGAAGAGAAAGTGACTTCTGAGGCGCTACTGGCCCAGCAGTTTTTGTGGGAGCACGGATACCGAAAGGTTATCGGCGGCGGAGAGGGCTGACACGGCTGCCCATTCCGACACGGGACTTCTCCCGCAGCTTGCTGGCCAGCTCTCGGCGCGACAGCTCTTTGCTGGTCTTGGGTGTAGCTGAGCTGACCCTCTTAGACGGGCGGCAATACTCGTTATCTCCACCAGCTCCGCAGGGTTTTCCAGTCCTCTGGTCCACCCACTTCTCGCTCTGCCAGCGTTTCAAGCTGCGCCCCTCTTCGCCTTTGCGCACCTGCCCTTTTTCTTTGCGGCATTTGGCGATGGCTTGTGAGGCCCTCGCAGAGGGGAAGACTTTGTAGGCGGCCTTCACGCGCCGGTAGCACTCATCCTTCATCCCGCAGATTCGCTTCTGGGGGCCTGAATGTCAAGCACCCTCGGGGAACGCTTTGGCGAGCGCGTCGAAAATCTCCTGCGGACTGGCCAGCAGCTTGTCAACATCGCTGACCAGCGGGTGGCCTACTTTGTTGACCGGCATATTTTCGCGCTTGGCGACAACAGAGTGTAGGGCATTGGCATACCGAACTCTCTTGTCATGATTTTTGCGGTCAAACAAACCCAGATCCCTTAGGCGGGAGTAAGCTGTGTCATAACTCATAGCAACTCCTCCCGATCTTTGTCATACCACAAGTCTTGGGGAAGCATCCGTGCCGCGAGCTCTGTCAGAGAGACATATGCCAGCAGCGTCGGGACAGGCTCGCTTTTCTTGGCGGCTGCGGCAATCATTTCCGCCCAGAGCTCGGAGATATTCTGGCGGCAGGCCACTACGAAAGTGTCGGCCCCGTGCTCGAAAGTGGCCAGAAACCCACAGCTCTTCTTGCCGATAGACGCAGGCAGCGCCTCAGAGGGGGACGGAGGATTCATGAGGCTCTCCACATACTCCACCTTGCGGTAGAAGTACTTCTTCGCCGTCATGGCACCTTTGGCCCATGTGGTTTCGAGAGACGCCTCTTTGTCAAGCTGACGGTTGATCGCCTCGATGCGGAGCAGCAGCTCTTTGCGGATCTCTTCGAGCTCGGGCATCGAGAGTGAGACGCGGCGAAGCTGCGCGATAAAGTTTTCAAGAGGATTATCGAGTTGGATGCTTGGTTTCATAGTGGTATAGCCAGATTTGAATGTCGTCGTACAGCTCGTACTTCATCCGCATTTCACCGGCAGCGCGGCGTACAGAGCGGAGAATCGTTGCGGCTTGGTGCAGCAGTTCAGTGCTGTCAGGGACTTTGCTTTCGGGTTGCTGGGGTTCAGGGGTTGGGTTGCTCATCGGTAACAGGTGTTGCTGTTGTGTCTATCGCGGGTTTTGGCTGGAACCCTCCTGCGAGGATTCCGAGATTGATAATAGGTCTGCCACCTCCTCCCTCTTTGTCAAGGCCCGCGGCGCGACGGGCAATGCGGTCGGCGATCTCAATGTCCTTCCATGTCTTGAGAGGCGGCAGCTTTGTGGCCGCCAGCGCGGCGTGAGCCTTTTTGAAAATCAGTTCGGAGTGGGCTTTGCCGCCAGCGGCTAGAGAGGATTCGGCTACCTCTAGCAACTCTTTGGCAGCGAGTGCGTCATGTTTTTGGACTTCGGCCTGCACGGCCAGCATGACTCCCTCTTCCCGCTTCCACTTCTCTTTGCGCTTGAGGGCGCTGATCTGGGACGCAGGGATTCCGGTAGCCTCAGCAATATCGGCCACGGCTTTACCAGACTGGTACAGGACTCGGATTTTCTCGACGGTTTTTTCTGGGATTATCATGGCTCGATGAGGACACTCTTTACCACAGCCTTCCATGTTTCAACCCTTTCTTCAGTCACGACTTGACCTTCACCGCTGAAGGCCCCAAAGATGTCTTGGAAAAGAGTGAATAGGGGGGATTGCTTTTCCATCATTTCTTTGGTGCTGGCGAGGTACCCACAAACAAATGAATCTTGGTCCATTCCTTCTTCGACCATCTTTTGGTAGAACTCGAAGCTCTGATTTGCTTTTTGTAGTATTTGTTGCTGGATCATTCAGGTTTGGCGTTGGTGGTAGGTGTGTAGCACTGAAGTTCGGAGGGGTCGGCGAACCTTGCAATCGGAGCTTCGTTGCTCCCCCACCACTTGTGTGCGCGGTCTTTGACATCCTGTGTCAGAGCTCTGTCACAGGTTTGGAAGTTGGCGCACTCAGATGCAGTGCAGAATATCCGTCCTAGATATACAATCATGGGCTTTGTGTGTTTTGAAGTTTGGCCAATGCTTCTTCCGCTTGCCTCAGTTCATTGCGCTGTTTTTCAATGTAGGCTGTGAGTGCCATTGCTGCCGGGCCTCGCGCATGGTCTGGTAAAGGACCATCATGTTTCATCTTTTTACGCAATGATTCTTCCAACCCGTCTGTCAGGGCTGTTAAAACGGAAAGCCCGGCCTTCAATTCCTCAACTTCTTGTTCTGGTGTCATGGTGTCATGGTGTTTAGGTTAGCATCGCACATAGTCTTTCAATCTCCTCTGTAGTGTAGCTCATACAAGAGGGGTTGCGATTATCCCAACAAGCCAAGGTTGTGGGGTAGTGGGCTTCGGGGTTGCAGTATATCCTGCTCACCCAATCAGGAGTCAATGCCGAGTAGTTCTCCCACTCGATCTGGGGTCGAGGGTACACGGGATTGGGGGCAAGTATCCGTTGTGCAGAGCACTGCCTGTCACAACTCAGGTCAGAGCGGACAAAAGGACTCGTGTGACTCCAGTGATGGCGAGGGATCAGACTCTCAAACAACACATGGGACTGAAGAATAATAGTCTTGATGCCCGAAGCTACTGCGCAGTTTGACCAACCGTTTTCAGTAGATACGACGACAGAACTATTCTGCACGGCTGTCAAGGTTTCAGCAAATGCCGACGCGGTAAATCCCGAAGGGTACATGAAGAACAGGTCGTTGCGCCCTAAGTTGGCTTCGAGTAGCTCGGCTTTTTGTTCGGTAGAAAGAACGCTGATGATCTGGATTTTCCAACCCAAAAGCCGCCGCACAAGCTCCCGAATAACCGGGAACGGAATAGTGCGCAGGATTTCCCCGCTGCTGGCTAGTGTCAAAACACGCGGCTTGCTGACTCCGATGCGGCTGACTTCAAAAGCCAAATCGCTGTCCTGCTTTGGAGTTAGTCCGTAGCGCCGCATCATTTTGCCGCTCAGAGGCTGGTGGGGCGGCACTCCCCCATCAACACCTGAGATCCACAGCTTCGGCTTGTCTTCACCTATGAAGACTCCGTTTCTCATGTGGGTAGAGAAAGCAGGACGAGAGTCCAGCCCTATGCGGTCAGCAAAACTCCGCGGCAAGATCGCCTCGGCTCGTCTGAATACCGTGTCTTCGGGATAGACCTCGACATTCAGGTTAGGGATGCGGTCAAAGATTGGGCGGTGCCACTCTCTGACAACAAGGGTAGCCCCTGAGATCTGACGAAGTAGCGGAGTGGCGTGAACGACCTCACCCATTCCGGCACTGCCGAAAAAGACTGCGTTGTCTAGGCTCATTTGGAGACAGGGGTAAAGTCAAAGCACAGTTGGTTCCACCACTGGCGGTCAGGACAATCGCCTAAAGTGCGGAAGCGGATTTGCGGTTGCAGGTCGGGGTGGATGAGCCAGTGCTCGAAGGCAAATCCCGGAACCGCGCAGACATTACTGGCGAAGAGGCGGTAGCCGTGGCGGCGGATCAAGTACTCTTCGACCGCTTCGCGGCGGTCCGGTTTGCTGTCATGCTCGATTGTGATAGCTCCGAATTGGTAATGGTCCCACGGAAAGTTGGCAACCGCTTCAGGAGTCGCCCCGTCAACATCGAATGAGAGGTAGTCCACCCATCGTGGGACTCTGTGCCCCAAGAAAATTTCAAGAGGGCTCTGCGTCATGTCATGAACCACACCTCTGTGCGGGCGACGCTCATTGACGCCGCGAATG
>Ga0075458_10000491_pt1 | contig 12925 bp, 25 predicted proteins | sample DEB3_08_DNA_FD_77576 | JGI IMG/M metagenome (GOLD analysis project Ga0075458, IMG submission 77576) | Aqueous microbial communities from the Delaware River and Bay under freshwater to marine salinity gradient to study organic matter... | ecosystem: Environmental > Aquatic > Marine > Coastal ... | reverse complement strand
TCGGGGCAAGACGCTGTTCGCTCTCTGGTACGCGATCAAGTCAGGGCTCAAGTGCCTGTACTTCTCGTTCGACTCGGACGAGGGCACGGTGTCGAACCGTTCCGCTGCGATCCTCATGGACAAGACCGTCGATGAGGTTCGGGCGATGCGGCAGACACCCGCCATTGTCGAGATCGAGGACGTGCTCAGTGACCTACAGCAGCGGGTCAGGTTCAACTTCTCTGGCTCGCCCACGATGGACGACGTCTACGACGAGACCGAGGCGTGGGTCGAACTGTTCGGCACCACGCCCGATCTCATCGTGGTCGACAACCTGCTGAACCTGCGTGGTGGCAGTGACGCTGAGTTCACTGCGATGCGCGACAACATGGCTGCACTGCACGGGCTGGCCCGTGAGTCAGAGGCCGCAGTCATGGTGCTGCACCACGTCAACTCGTCGCTGCTCAACGCACAGAGCAAGAGCATTCGGATCGAAGAGAACCGGCCAGCGCACTTCGGTGCGCTGATGGGTCAGGTCAGCCAGTTGCCAGAGTCCATCTACTCCGTTGCCCTCGACGGCAATCGGTTCCACATCGCTGCGGTGAAGAACCGCGACGGCATCGCCGACTCGTCGGCTCAGTCGTACGTGACTGTCGCCGTTGACCTTCCACGCATGTCTCTCTACAACGACGCGGGCGCTATGGAGGTTGCCCGCACCCGAAGGGAATGGACGTGACAGTCATTCACCCGACCGTCGCAGCGTTGCGCGCTGGCGTGACACCGCTGTGTTCGGAGATCGACATCAACCTGTATTTCCCCGAGAAGGGGCAGACGCTGGAGCACGACGCCGCCAAGGCGCTGTGTGCTACATGCCCGGTGCAGTAGGAGTGCCTTGAGTGGTCGCTGCATCACGAGGACTACGGCGTGTGGGGTGGCTACAACATGAGCGAGCGGGCCGCGATGCGGGCCGAGCGTGGCATCACCCTCGTCGCTCCCGAGGTGGAGTTGATGAACGCCTACTTCGAGGACCGGGCTGAAGAGGGTGTGCGTGATGACACGACACCGGATGTGCCGAACGGTTGGTACGACTTCGAGAAGTCGGAGAAGTGGCAGGCCCGCACTGGTGCGACTAGGGCGTTCAAGAAATGAGCGCGTACAACAAGGCGAAGGGCAGCCGCTATGAGAACGATCTTGTTGAATGGATCCGAGAGAACGCCCCGCTACTCCGTGCGGAGCGGCTACCTCGTGCCGGGGCGAAGGACGAAGGCGACGTTGCCATCACCTTCCCGTCTGGAGTCCTTGTCGTGGAGGCCAAGAACCATAAGGAGTTCGCGTTCTCGGACTGGCTTCGACAGGCACGGGACGAGATGGTCAACTACGTCACGAAGCGACGTCTGGATCCAGTATCTGTCTTCCCGCTTGTCCTCGTGAAGCGCCGGGGCAAGAGCATCGGCGAGTCGTACGCAGTCATGGAACTGCACCTGTTGGTTGAACTGATCGAGCACCTGAGTGGTGACGATGAGTGACAGGGACGCAGAGCACGAGGCGATCCTCGTTGCCGTACTCAACCACTACCAACTGCGTGTCCCCGGCTACGGGGAGCGCTCAGTCAAGTGCTTCGTCCACGACGAGGACAACCCATCCTGCTCCGTCAACAGGGGCAAGGGCTTGTGGCATTGCCACGCCTGCGGTGCAGGCGGTGGCGGCGCACAGATCGTGATGGAGCGAGAGCACGTCGGCTATCGGGAAGCCATGCGAATCATCGAGGGCTGGGGCATCGAGACCCCCCGCAACCCCCTGCTGGGCAGGGGCAGCAACAAGCGGAAGGGCGCACGGTGGGTGCCGCCCCGACTGAGGGAGACAGGGTGACCACGATCGCAGGGATCCAGCATGACTGGGGCTGCACCATCCTCACCGATGGTGTGTCCACCGGCAGTGACTACCGGGTCCACAACGACCCCGGCATCCCGAAGGTGGTGCAGCGGGCCGAGTACCTCATCGCCCCCGCTGGTGCCACGTTCGCCTGCGATGCAGTCATGTACGGGTGGAACCCGCCGCCGTTCGTCGGGAAGGAACCACTACGGGAGATCGTTGCATCTGTCGTCCCGTCGATGCGTTCCCACCTGAGCAGCGTCGGCTACGAGATGGACGGCAAGCACGAGTCCCCGATGGTGGCACTGATCGCCGTGCACGGGGTCATCTACCAGATCGACACGGACGGCAGCGTCGTGCTGAACAGGCACGGAATCTACGGCATCGGCACGGGTGGCGCCTACGCAGTGGGCGCACTCATGGCTGGAGCCAACGAGAACGACGCACTGCTCATCGCATGCGAGAACGACGTGTACACGGGTGCGCCCGGACACATACAGCACCAACGGAAACCGGGATGGAGTACCGATGATCGAGACGCTACTGACAGCAGTGATGCTGACGCCGCCTGACGATAGACAGGCAGCCGCAGTGCGACCGAACCGTGGCGGCGTGGGCCGCTACCTCGACAGCAACGTGGCAGAGGTGTGGCGTGGAGCCACCCATCTAGAGCGCAGCATCTGGCTGTGCATCCGAAGGCATGAGTCCATCGAGGCCGGGCACTACCGGGCAGAGAACCCGGTGTCCACGGCAAGCGGTGCCGGGCAGTGGCTGAACGGCACATGGGATGGGGTGAAGAAGTGGGTCAAGGTTGGTGGCAAGTACGTCGCCCGTCAGTACGACGAGGCGAAGGATGCACCCGCTTGGGTGCAGGACGCAGCATTCCGTCATGTGTACAAGCACGATGGCCTGTCGATGTGGAGGGGCACTTACTGCCCCGGAACTGGGTGACCAATGGATGAACTGGAGCGCGCCTACCAGCAGCAGATACGTGATGCCCGCCACTTCAAGGAGTGGCTGGACATGGGCCTCGACAGGGGCTGGGTGTCGGATCCGTTCTGTGCGGGGCATGACGATGCACCGCTGACGGAGTACGAACTGCGCCGCATCGAAGAGGGTGACGATCCGTGCGTCGTGTTCATCCGGCTGCTGCTGTTTCATGACGGTCCCCGCTACGAGACCACCATCGACCACTCCGACGAGACGAGGCCAGAGTGAAACCGAACCGGCAGATCATCGACCTCAACACCAACGCTGCCCGCACCTACCACGAGTGCCTCGCCGGATCACCGGGCGAGGACTACCTGCGTGAGCGTGGACTGTGGGAGGGAGCCGAGCAGTTCCAGTTGGGATGGGTGGACAAGCCAGTGCCCGGACATGAGGACCGCTTCGTGCACACCATCAGCATCCCGTACATCACTGAGGCTGGCGTCGTCTCGATGAAGTTCAGAAGGATCGACGGGTCGCAGCCGAAGTACGACCAGCCCGCAGGGCAGAAGCAGCACATCTACAACGTGGCCTCTGTCATCAACGCCGTGTCCGAGGTGCTGATCGTGGAGGGTGAACTTGATGCGATCGCAGCCAGCATCACCGGGCATCCGGCGTGTGCAGTGGCAGGGTCGAACGCATGGCGTGGCCTGTGGGCGCGCTGCTTCGACGGCATCCAAGTGGTGAAGATCGTCACCGACAACGATGCGAAGGACGACGGGTCGAACCCCGGACAGGAACTCGCACGTCGCATCAGTGACAGTCTTCCCAATGGTGTGCGTGTGTCACTGCCATCAGGGCACGACGTGAACAGTATGATTATGGAATACGGAGCGCAGGCATTCACCGATCTGGTGGATGCGATCTAGTAGAAGGGCGCTCCATTGTCATCTCTCGCTGATCACACCGCCGTCATCCGGCACGGTGCGGGCGTGTACTCCGAGGACCTTGCCGACTTCGTTCGGCAACTCGCTGACGTTGCAGCGACCCGCATCCTCACCGTTGGTGACGAGCAGTACAACGATCCGATCGAGCCGCAGAAGTTCGAGACTGCAACGATCGAGAAGTACCTCGATGAACTGGTCGAAGAGGTGGCAGACATGTTCGCCTACGCCAGCATCATCGTGCTCAAGGCCATCGCACTGAAGCGCACCATTGATGAGGGGACCAGCGCATGATTCCGTCCGTCGTGTTCGACATCGAGACCACAGACCTGAAGGGTCTGATGGGACGTATCCTGTGTTGCTCGTTCCTTGACGGGCAGACGGGTGAGGTGACCACGTTCCGTGGTGACGTGCAGCCGTGGAAGGGGCGCTCCAAGATTGACGACAGCAAACTGGCTGTCGCCATTCGAGATCATCTTGAGAAGTACAAGTTGATCGTCGGTCACAACTCGAAGTTGTTCGACGTGCCGTTCATCAATGCTCGCCTCGCCAAGGCAGGCGAGCGTCCCATCCATGTCGGCTGGCATCTCGACACCCGCTGGTATCTGAACTCCGCATCCATGCGGATCGGGTCAGCCAAGTTGGAGAACGCTCAGAAATTTTTCGAGTTGGGTGAGGCGAAGACACCGATCTCGTGGGAGCAGTGGGCACTGGCAGCAACACACGACAAGGCTGCGATGGATGAGGTTGTCGTCCACTGCGAGCAGGACGTGAAGGTGCTCGCCGAACTGGTGCCGCACGTTCTCCCGTACGTCGCCAACCTGCACCGTTAGGGGAATGCAGGATGTCAGATACGGTAAAGCGTATCGACCGTGACGATCCGATCTGGAGTGAAGTCTATGAGTACGCCACTGTCGCAGCAGGCAGAGTCTATCGACGCTTTGGTCGATGGGCTCCGCTTGATGATCTCCGAAGCGCAGCGCTTGAATACGCATGGCGGCGCTCTGATCTGGTCGCTTCCTTCCTCCAGCGGGACGACGAAGCGGATCGTCGTAGAGGTACGCATGCTCTAGTCAAGACACTGGAGCGTGCAGCCGAGAGGTATGCGCGGAAGGAGAAGGCGGCAGCAGTGGGCTACAACGTGGTCGATGAGTACTTCTACACGGAGCCGCTCGTTGAGAACCTGATCCTCGCCTACTGTCGTGGTGACGGGGATGCTGCCGGTCAGGTGCTGGATCCTGCCGAGATGGGTGGCAAGCGGAAGACCAAGCCTGCTAACGAGGGTGGCGACATGCTCGCCATGCTGGCAGACGTGTCCGCTGCACTGGACAAGGTGGATGACAGGACTCGTGGTGTGCTGGTTGGTCGCATCGGGTACAACCTGACGCTGGAGCAGTTGGCTGAGTCGTGGGGTGTGTCGCATCAGCGGATCGCACAGATCTACCAGCGTGGGCTGCGTCAGGTGATCGACCAGTTGGGCGGGGTTAGACCGTAAGAGGGCACAAAAAAAGAGGGGAGTCCAGTATGAGTGGACTCCCCTCTTTCGTGCGTTACTTGCTGGGGTACTTGCCGTACACGGCTTCGGCGTAGGCCCGTGACCGGGCGTGATCGTTGTAGCCCTCCCGGTATCCGACCTCGTAGGCTGCCTTGCAGCCACGGCACGGGCACGGGCTAGGCATCAGCATCCCCGTCGATGATCGCCAGAACGCGGTCGAATGGCTGCTCTCCCTTCTCCGCTGACGGCGGGGTGTCGGGGTTTCCCGAACCCCGCAGCGCGTCGATGCGGCTGGCCGCAACACGCAGCGCAGCCGTAATGTCCTCACTCATGTTCGGATGCTTGGTTAGCGCCAGACGCTCGTTGGCGTAGGCAGCCACCGCTTCACGGGCAGCGTCCAGCCCGCGTCGGTACGACACCTCATCCACGCCGTCCACGAACTGCGCCATCACCCGCTGCTCGCAGGCGCGAAGCCGGTCGCATATGCAGGCTTCGTAGTCGTCCAGCGACGGAACCCACGGGCACTCGGGCAGGTGGCCTGATGTCTCAATCATTCGGACACTCCCTTGATCGCGGCGATGACCGCTGCCAGTTCCACGGTCTGTCGGTAGTCAGGCTCGTCGTCCATGTCGAATCGAACGTCGACAAGGTGGATCGGCATCTCCTCCACCCGCTGCACGGCCTCACGCAGCGCTTCGGCCTTGATCTCCTGCCTGACCCGGTACGGGATCTTCAGCAGGCGCTCCTCGTTGTCGGGGTCCACCATGAAATGTCTCATTCGGCACCGCCCTTGATCGCGGCGATGACGTACTCGTATGCGCGGCACGACGCGCATATCCTTGGGTTCTTGTAGCCGCAGCATTCGTCTTGCCACAGCGCCTCCACCCGCTGCACGGCAGCGGCGATCGCGTCGGCCACGCCAGCCCGGTACACCGCACCAGCATGTGAGTCAGGCTCATCGGTCACGGACGCGAACCGCGCCCTCTCGTTCCGCTGGCCCTGCTCTACGCCCGACAGGAACACCTCGTCTGAGGTAGCCATTGCGTCGGCATAGCCACGCTGCTCGGCCTGCTGGATGGCCGCAACGTGGTCGGCGTAGAGGACGACCTCACGCAGGCTCGGATACTCAGACGCTGGAACGTGCTCCAGTAGGTCGTAAGGAGCAACGGTGTACCGCTGGATGTCAGTCATCGGGGGTTCTCCCGTCTACCCCGGATCCCGGCATCGAAGCCAGCAGCATACGCCTGCATCACAGGCGACAAGTTCGCAGCCAGATCAACGGGATGCTGTGCATCCACCGGGTAGCCACACTGTTGCATCACTTCGATGACCCGAGTGCAGAACTCGATCGGCGTCATGTGGATCATGGTTGTACTCCAGTTCCTCGACAGTAGTTGCATGGGTCAGGGTCGTACGGTGGGCCGAGATCACCGTGCCCGTTGCAGTTCGGGCAGACACTCATGGCTGCCTCCACACCATCAGCACGAGAGCGAACCAGCCCACGCCGAACACGACAGCAGCAGGCAGCGGGGCGTAGGGCAGGAACACCCAGCCCACCGCCAGATTCACTGCGCCTGTCACGATCAGGGCAGTGCGCTCGAAGGATCGTCGTACTCGGCGTTGATGCCGATGTACCGGGCGTACACCACCACCGAACCGAACCCATCGGCCCGAGCCTGCACCCTGTACCCCATCTCCGGGGACAGTGTCCGGTTCTTGCCGACCTTGCAGTTGTGTGCGTAGACGTACGCTGCCTGCTTCCTCTTGCCTGAGTAGCGCTTGATCTCTGCCCATTCGCCGGGCCTCTCCTTCAGTGAGTCAGCGACCCGCCGAACGGCGAGTCGTATGCGGTGCTTGGTAGGGGGCAGTTCGCCCACGAACCTGACAGGCATCAGTCCTCCGGGAACTTGTAGTGGTCACGGCACCATTCGCACCATGACGTGAACTTGCGGAACCGCTTCGGTCCCACGTAGTAGGCGGTCAGACAGGTGTGTTCGGCGTGCGCCCCCTCGCAGCCGTAGTACCCGGCTACCATTCGAGTGCGAACCAGACAGCGAAGGCGATGGCAATGAGTGCCGCCAGCCAGACGTCCATGCTTCTCCTTTGGGTAGTGGCAGAGTGGGGGCCGACGCTTCCCTCGCCGACCCCCACCCAGATCAGATGGACAGTGCGATGTTGAGGGCACGGCGCTTCCACGCCACGTCCTCACCGTTGAGAATCCGCACTGCACGGTTGCCGCCAGAGTGGTAGTCAGACCACTCGACAGCGGCTTGGAACAGACCGGCACGAGTGCCAGCCAGATCACCGTTGCCCTCACCGAACATCAGTGAGGTGACAGCGGTGCGCTTCGTCGTCGTCATCGTGACGCTGCGCTTCTGCCCACGCTCCAACTCGTCGTAGTACAGGTCGCCCCGCTCCATGATGTGCTCGATGATGTCGGGCCGGTACGGGAACAGGTTGTGCACGAAGCGTGCGATCTCTGCCTCGTCCAACTCGTCCTGCATGCGGGGCTGGAGCATGACTTCCTCGTACTGCTGGAACGCAGGCAGGATGGAGGTGAGCAGTGCCTGCTTCACCTCGCCTGCAATGTCACGCTCGCTCCTGCCGTAGTGCCTGACCCTGACGACAGAGTCACGGCGGGTGGAGAAGATCGACGGCAACTGGTTGGCGCACGAGAAGCGGCGAAGGATGCCACGCACCGTGAACGCACCGCTGCCATCGTGGGTTGTGGTAGCCAGCACGTAGGGATCGTGCCGGTCAGCCAGCCTGCATTCCTGCGAGAGTCGGGCCAGCATGTACGCCTTCTGCCCGTTGTGAGTGCGGCCAGCCTGCTCGATGCTGGTGATGAAGCCCTCATCCCACAGGTACTGGAACGGCTCGAACGCCTCCCGGTTCTGAAGGATCTCGTAGCGTGCACCAACGGTGCGATACGGGGTAGGCACACCGTCCTCCAGCCAGCCGACGATGCCAGCGTCAGAGCCGAAGCGCACAGTGGTCACGCCATCGGGCGTGATGATGGGCTCGGAGTACACGTCCACCTTGGAGACGTGGTAGTTGAGCCCGGCCTTGCCCATGACACCGAGCACGGTGTCGTGGTCTGTCGTGTCGATGAGTGTCCCAATGTAGGGGGACCGACCGATCGTGGTAGTCACAGTCTCTCCTAAGAGTGAGATGGTTAGTGGTAGTTACTAGTCTAGCATCCTGCTCGTACATCCTGCGTTTGACACGCTGAGATCTCGACGTCAATCTCACCGTCGATGATGGTGGTCTTGACCAGATACCAGCGTCCGTCGATCCTCTCGACGGCCAGTGCCGTGTTCATCAGTGACCCCCTTGCACATCCCGCATGTAGTTGCGGAACACACGGCGCTGCTCCGACTCCCATGTTGCGCCGAACGCACGCATCACGAACGTGCCCCACGGCAGGGGCTGCTCGCCCTCACCGACCTGAGTGTTGACGAGGCCCAGCCGAAGGAACACGTCCTCGGCACGAGCCCGGCGAGACGTATCTTCACGGGTATCCATGACCTTGCCGCCATACTGCTGCTCGTACATCTTCAGCCGGGCGTAGACGTGGGCTGCGTTGCGGTCATCGAGCGTGCGGATACGGGCGATGCCCATCACGGTAGCGATGGTCATGGTGTTGTTGCAGTTGGGGTAGTTCGAGTGCAGATCCTGCTCGTTGAGGATGCTGTCTCGGTTGATCCAGCGGGGCCAGTAGTAGTCGATGCCGAGCGTGGTGTCAGGCACGGCGTCCTCCATTCGTCGGATGTAGTAGTCGTTGAACATCTCGGCCAGTGTGCGCTCAGGCATCAGACCTCCGTCACCTCGACGTCGAAGTTCTCGTAGCAGTCGGAGGTGTCGACCTCGATGGAGATCGCACCGTAGGTGCTGCCGTCCAGCGTGGTGAACTCCGAGTTGATAGTGAGGTCAGCGTCGACAGTGATCTCACTGTCATCGAACTCGATCGAGTCAAGGATGCTGTCTCGGATGTTGTCCTCGTTGACATCCGGGTCCTCGACCTCGATGGTGAAGCGGGCAACCTCGTCGCCCGTGTAGCAGTAGCCGCTGCCGTAGCGCACGACGACCTCGAACTTGCGGGTCATGGTGCCGAGGTTGAGTGCGTTCAGCACACTGTTGATGTACTCGATCTCGTTGCCGTCGTCCTCCAGCCTCTCGATGAGGGACTTGCGGAGGATCTCACGCTCGCCCTTGGCTGCGTCCTCACGGTTGGTGGCGAGGATCTGCTGCATGTCGTGCGCTGTGCGCACGAACCAACCCAACTGCTCGGCCTTGATCTTGGCGTTGGTGTAGCCCTCGGGCTCGACGCCGAACTCGATCTTGCGGAGGATCAGTGCGTCGTTCTCATAGCAGGCGATGCTGCTGGTGTTCTCGTTGCCGTTGATGACAGAGAACGGAATGGTGGTGGTGACAGTGGTGGTGTCAGTCATGGTGTCTCCCTTGTTGTCGATGAGGTCAACGATCTCGTTGACGATCTGTGCCTCTGCCTTGGCAGAGAAGTACTCGTTCTCGGTGTAGGTCATGGTCACTCCACCTCCACAACAGTGAGCCCGAGCACGGTGCTCAGGTAGTCGTTGATGCACGCCTGCGGCAGGCGGCCACGCTTGTGAGTGGTGAGGTAGCCGTTCGCCTTGCCCCACTCACGCACATCGGCAGGGTCGGCGAACGCAGGGACGACGCCGTTGGTCAGGGGCTGGATGATGATGGTCTGCATTAGTACATCTCCTTCGTGATGAACAGACGGATGAGGTTGCGCTCACGCCGCTTCACATGGCGGCGAGTGGATCGGTTGTGTGCAGGGGCAACGTCGCAGCAGGCACACCAGCGCCCGCCGATAGCGACGTCGTACTTGGAGTAAGCCCGGTTGCGTGGGGCCATGAGCATCGGTGCCGTGTTCACCACACCTCCAGCAGGTGCTCGGGCAGGCGGTCAGCGTCGGTGTCCACGGGCTCGGCACCCATGTAGCACAGGCAGTTGCCCGCCAGTTCGTCGCAGTCGAGGCAGGCGTTGCACGTCGAGCAGTAGCGGTACGTGTTGTACTCGTTGAACGACAGCCACTCACCGCAGTTGCTGCACCAGAAGTCCTCGTCGTTCAGCGCCCCGTCATACGGGACGAGCGTGCCGTCCTTCTCGATGCTCAACTCGTAGCCCTTGTTGTACGAGTCGCCGTTGCTGTAGCCGTACTTCTTGTAACTGCGCCACGAGTACGAGTAGGAGTCGTTGCTCCACCACGTACCGTTGTTGTCCCAGTGCCCGAGATCCTCACCGATGATGTAGATCGGGTGCTTGTAGGCACGGTTCGTGGTGAACACGACGAACTTGCTGCCACCCATGATCGAGTAGCGCAAGCGCTGCACCTTGGACGGCTTGTCCCACAGTCGCTTGCTCCGCAGCGGCAGCAGTTCCTCCGCGAAGTAGCGGGTGTCCGAACGCACGTCCCCCTTCGGCACGTTCACGCTGAGCACACCGTTGTGTGCCAGCACCGTGTGCGGATCGTTGCCCACATGGAACGGGTGCACGTTGGTCAGGTTGGTCGAACCGTGAGTAGCCCACCGTGCATGGAACATGGACGGCTTGTCCTTCGCCCGAGTCCGGGCGATGTAGAAGGACTCCAGTGCGGCAGTCGCATCCATGAAGCGACCGATCTCCAGCCGGTCACCGTGATGGATCGTCCAACCGAACCCGTCCGGGTTGTTGTCACAGGCGTTCTCCAGTCCCGTCCAGTCGACGGGAGTGTTACCGGGAATGAAGCAGAGCAGACACATAGGTGTCCCCTTCCTGTAGTTGAGTCAGTGATGAGAAGTGCGGGCTAGTCGTTGCCCGCACTGACGAGGCCGCGCGCCGACAGGTGAGCAGCGGCGTTCGCGTACTGCGGCTGCTGGCGCAGCCAGTAGGCGAAGATGCTGAAGTCCAGCGCACCAGCGTGGGCCTGCTTGATCGTCAGCGTGCGGGTGTACTCGACCGCCGCGTGAACGAACTCAAGGTTGGCGAACACCCGGTTCGGGTTCAGCGAACCCCGGAACACCCGGATCTCCACCGTGCTGCGGTTCGTCAGGTTCACCGCCATGTACCGAGGCAGATGCGAGTGGTTGCCGTTCTTGCGGGTCTTCGTGAAGTACGTGATCTCGCCCTTCTCCGGACGGATCTGCGCCCACCGGGACGACTCACGACCAGCGAACTTCGACACCTGATCCGGGTTCCGGTAGAACAGCCGCTGGAACATCCACAGGTGAGCGTCCGACTCGAACGCCTCCGAACTGACGTGAACGTGGATGCCCGCGGTCTCCGTGTTCCACGAACGCATCCCCATCCGACGCAGCCCCGCCGTCAACGAGTCGAAGCGAGGCCGGATCTGCTGCCAGTACGACAGCGTCATCGGATGAGACACCATCTCCATGCCCTCGTACAGAGAGCCATCCGACTTGCAGTAGAAGTGATCCGGGATGTGCGAACCCGCCAGTTCCACACCATCAGAGATGCTGCACCCGGAGGTGTCCTCCATCTCCAGTTCCAGCCCGAGGTAGTACCCGTGCGGATCCTCACCACGGAACCGCAGCAGCGGCGTATCGTTGTAGTCCAGCAGGCACCCGTTGTCGTGGTCGTGCTCATTCGACCAGCCATGCGGGTCGTAGTAGCAGTCGCAGTAGGCGCACCAGAAGGCGTCGTCGTCAGTGCAGTTCGTGCACCACTCCTCGCCGTCGACCGTGTGCGTGTCGGCCACCAACTCCCCGCAGCGGTCACAGCCGACCGCGTAATCGTTCACGCAGTCGTCACACCACTCGCCGCCGTCTACCTCCGTCCCCTCACCCACCGGGAACGTGTTGTCACACCAGTAGCGGTCGCACTCCTGTACCTCGACCTCAACCTCGATCTCGTTCGGCATAGCATCCTCCAAACATCCTGTCATCACGCCGGACCATCCGACGTACACGACGCAGGCCCCTCAACATCCTGCGCCATGCACAACTATGGTACGACAGCCCTCATACATCCTGCTATCGGCGCATGGCACCAGCCAGCGCCGCCGCGCCGCCGAACACCGCCAGCAGCATGAACAGCGCAGTCACCGCGCACCCGCCACGATCCGATCCGCGCTCGTCACGTTGTTCGCCAGCATGAACGCCAGCAGCCGGAACCGCTGGAGGCCCGCCTCCGCGCTCAGATCATCAGCCTTCGCCAGCATCGCCCCCCGCAGCGGCTCCGGCATCCGAGCCGCCTCACCCAGCAGCCGATCCCGCTGCTCCAGCATCGCCTCGATGCCGTCATCCCACAACGCAGCCTCCGACGCCGCGCTCCCCACGCTCTCGTCATGCACCAGCGACACGCTCACAGCGCCTCCCCCGTCTCCTCGAAGTGGAGCAGCCATGCGTCGATCTCATCGGCGCAACGGTTCAACGACGCCACCGTCAACACGCTGCCCCTACGAACCTCACCCAGCAGCGCATCAGCATCACGCCACAGACAGTCACCCCGCTCACCCTCCGCAGCGCTCACCTCAGACAAGCAATCGTGCAAGCACGCCCACGCCCACTCCAGCCGACGCACGGCTCGCTCTGCCCGCTTCGTCGTCATCACACACCTCCAATCGTCCGGGGACCATCCCCTGACAACAACCATTAGATCACATCCCTCATACACCCTGCCATGCCAGCCCATCCTCCGACACGGGCTGCGCGCCGCGCGCGCG
>Ga0075458_10000490_pt1 | contig 12958 bp, 16 predicted proteins | sample DEB3_08_DNA_FD_77576 | JGI IMG/M metagenome (GOLD analysis project Ga0075458, IMG submission 77576) | Aqueous microbial communities from the Delaware River and Bay under freshwater to marine salinity gradient to study organic matter... | ecosystem: Environmental > Aquatic > Marine > Coastal ... | reverse complement strand
TATCACTATGTGGATAATCTGGCCCGCGCTATTCGCCATGTTGGTCGTCAGTTGGTGGATTTGATCCCCAAGATTTATGACACCGAGCGGATTGCCCGCATCATTGGTGAAGACGGCGAACCATCGACAGTCAAGATGAACCCGATGCAAGAGGAACCGGTCAAGAAGATCGTGAACCAAGAAGGCGTCGTCATCGACAAAATCTACAACCCGAGCGTCGGCAAGTATGACGTGCGCGTCATCACTGGCCCCGGCTACGCCACCAAGCGTCAGGAAGCCCTTGAGTCGATGGCTCAACTGCTTCAGGGTAACCCCCAACTGTGGCAAGTGGCCGGTGACCTGTTCGTCAAGAACATGGACTGGCCGGGTGCCCAAGACCTTGCCAAACGGTTCCAGAAGACCCTTGATCCCAAGGTGTTGGCTGACGAGGACAACCCGGCGCTGGTTGCTGCCAATCAGCAGATGGAGGCGATGGCCGCTGAGATGCAGAACATGTTTGACATGCTTCAGAACGTCAACAAGAGCATGGAAGCCCGCGATCTGGAGATCAAGGAATTCGAGGCTCAGGTCAAGGCGTACAGCGCCGAAACACAACGCATCAGCGCCGTGCAGGCCAGCATGTCTCCTGAACAAATTCAGGACATCGTGATGGGCACCATTCATGCTGCAATCGACACTGGCGATCTGGTTGCAGGTATGCCCGAGATGCGCGAGACTCCGCAAATGGAGCAGATGTCCCAGCAAGGAGAAATGAATGAAATGCGCTGATTTTGTCGGTGAGTTGTTCTTGGCCCGGGATGTCACGCATTCCGTGCATCTGAACACCCGCAGCTTTTCCAAGCACATGGCGCTCAACACCTTCTACGATGAAGTGATCGAGTTGGCCGACAAGTTTGCCGAAGCCTACCAAGGGCGTCACGGTTTGATTGGTCCAATCACTCTGTGCAATGCCCGCAAGACAACCAACGTCACCGAATTTTTGGAAGACTCTCTCAAAACTATTGAGGGTATGCGCTACGAGGTGGTCGAGAAAACCGACACCGCGCTTCAAAACATCATTGACGAAATCGTCGGGCTTTACCTGTCCACCCTGTACAAGCTAAAATTCCTCGCATAAGGAGCCGAAATGGAACTCTTGAACCCCCTCTCCAAAGCCGATTTTCCGGCTCAAACTGCCTCCTACACGGGCACCGCAGGCTCCACGACCGGCTGGAACGCTGGCCCCGAGGGTGTGGTGGTCTGGTCTGACCAGCCCTGCTACATCGAGGTGGGTGAAGGTGCCGTGGCGACCACCGCCAGCACCCCCATTCCCGCTATGACCCCGATCCCGTTCAAGGTGCCTACCGGCACGAGCGGCGTCTGGCGTGTCAGCGCAATCCAACTGAGCACTGGCGGCACGATCTACTGCAAGCCGATGAACACCAAATGAGCTTCCTCGCTGCCCGCAACGCTGTTGCCATCGGCCTCGGTGGCATCATTTCGCTGTTCGGCGGTCGCAGCAGCGAGATGGCGTACAGTAACCTTCTCACTGAGTCGGGCGACAACCTCGTGCAAGAGGATGGTGGCCTGCTCCTGCTGGAGTAATTTTCAATGGCCGTTTTTCTTTCCCCTGTGGGCGGTGCCGGTGCCCAGTTCTTCGACAACAACGGCAACCCCTTGTCGGGCGGCAAGCTGTATACCTACGCCGCTGGCACGACGACTCCGCAGGCGACATATACCAGCAGCGCCGGTGCGACTTTCCACAGCAACCCAATCATTCTGGATGCCGCAGGTCGTGTTCCGGGCAGCAGTGAAGTGTGGCTTCAGTTTGCACCATACAAATTTGTGCTTAAGGACAGTAACGATGTGTTGATCGCCACATGGGATAATGTTTCTGGCATTGGCGCTGCTGAAACAATGCCTGAAAACTTCACCGGTGATGGCGTTACATATGTGTTTACGCTGGCAAGTGCCCCGTTCAGTGAAAACACAACTTATGTGTATATCAATGGCGTTTATCAACAACGCAACACTTATTCCGTGTCGGGAACGTCCTTGACTTTTTCGGAAGCACCTCCTTTTACTTCGTCGATTGAAGTGTTGTACAACTGATAGGAATAAACATGGCAGATTTGAAAATTTCTCAATTGTCGGCAGCAACTGCACTTGTTGGTACTGAAGTTGTTCCGGTTGTTCAAGGTGGTACAACCAAAAAAGCAACCATTGACCAAATTTTGGCACCTGCTTCAGGTAAAGGTATCAATTTTTCCGCAGCCGGTGGTGATACATTGTCAATATACGACGAGGGTACGTTTACCCCCAGCATTACCAGTGGTGCAACAAGTGTCAGTTACACCGCCCAGTCGGGAAACTACACCCGCATCGGGAACATGGTGTTTTTCCGACTGAACCTTGTCATGTCTGCCGCGACGGCAAACGGCAGCGCTTTCAAGGTGGGTGGTCTTCCGTTTACCTGCGGCGCGTCTGGCGGCGGTTCTTTCGCATACGATAACGGTGCTTGGACGGGTTCTGCGTCTACCAACATGCCGATGGTCTTCATTGGCGCAGGCGGCACGGAAATCACATTCTTCCAAGGTAGCGGCGCTCAGGTTGTGGGAACCGATCTTGTTGCAATCAGTGCCGACAACTTTTACATTGTCGGTCAGTACATGGTTTAAGGAACAAAAATGGCGCTGACTAAGGTAACCTATTCGATGATCCAAGGTGGCGTGGTAAGCGTCACCGACTTCGGGGCCGTTGACGACAACACCACGGACAACACCGATGCGATTACCGCAGCGGCAGCACACTTGCAAGCGCAAGGTGGCGGCGTGTTGCTGTTCCCCTTCATCGACACCGGCATCTATCGGATGACGCCAGATGTCGGCACAATCGTTGCAACTTTTACCGACCTTGACGGTGTGCAAGTCGTGTTCCAAGGGACAACTCTCAAGGACGATCAGATCTACACCACCGGTCAAGAGTCCACAGCATTTCAGTTCACTCGCTGCAAAAACATCGCTGTCAACGCAAACATTGAATCTGAACTGATTGTGACCGGTACCAGCCCCACAATCCGTGGTCTTGTGGGCGTTCAATTGGTGGACAACTGCACCAACTTTGACATCAAGCTGACCATGTTGGGCGGCAAAGATGGCGTCTGGTGTACTCGTGACCCCGCAACGCAAGGCAAGGCTCGTCAAGGTCGCGTGGCTGTTGATTGCACCAGTGTTCTGTATCCTTATGCCGGGACATTCTCTGGCGATGATGTAAAAGTCCAGATCAACGCAACGCTGTGCGGTCGCAACTTTTTCATTTATGGTGTGCAGAACAACTGGATTAATGTCGATTCCAAGAACCAGCAAGTCACATCTCTGATCGCTGGTTCTGGGGGCGGCGCTGCATATTCTGAAGGTTGCCGGGACATTTGGATCACGTTCTATGACCGCAACAGTGACAGCGGTCCCGGCGCTCCTTTGATGGAGATGGTGTTCCGGGACGCCGCATTAAACTTTACAAACATTAACGTATCCGTCGATGTTTACTGCCCTGCCAGCCGTCCTTGGGACAACACATTCCGTTTTGTTCGCACTGACTCAACCGCCGGCCATCAAGTCAACAATTTCACTTTGAGTGGACGAAGCGAACATTCGGATGCATTGGCTGTTCAGACCGCACATTTGAACTTTTCTGGCTTTGCGGGAAGTCCGATCATTTTCCGTGGCTTTAATGTCGTTGACTATTATTGCACCGGCACTAACACATTTTTTGGCGCAGACCTTCAAGCACTGGAAGGCTCTTTGGCCTTGTTCAAAAATGTTCGCTGCGTTACGCCACTTAATGTCGTGAATGGCTCAAGTGGTAATCCTACGTTTATCTCCTGTGTGGCTCCTTACGCCACCACAGACACTAGTTTTCAGACATACATCAACTGTCAGTGGACTGATCCGATCTCTGCAAATCTCACTAACAAGATTTGGATAAATTCAAGCCGAGGCTCGGATATTTACACAAACTTGTTGAACTTTGTCTTTGCTCCTGGCTTGTGGCTTGTCGATGGTGTGGGTGCACCGGCCACTGTGTCGGGCTATGCGGGTTTGTATGTGGACAGCGCAGACGGTGACTTGAAAGTGAAGTTTGGTGACGGCACCGTCAAAACCATCGTCACCGATACCTGATCTTGACAAGCGCATTCTTAGCGCATAATCTAAGAACTGTACCGGCCCAGTAGACCGGGGTTCCAATGGAACATGCAATGACTGAACAAGTCCAAAACCTAGCGGAAGTAGACTCCGCGCAAGCCCCCGAGGTGACGGCCACCACGGATCAGGCACAAAATGCGCCGGAAGCCGCTGAGAATCAGCAAGAGCAGACGCAAGAGGAGAAGAAGTTCTCTCAGGCCGAACTCGATGCGATGATCGGCAAGCGCCTCGCAAGAGAGCAACGTAAGTGGGAACGTGAGCAGCAAGCCAAGCAAGCAGAAATGCAAGCGCGGCAATCGGTGCCCAAGGAGTTGCCACCTGTCGAGCAGTTCGAGTCTCCAGAAGCCTATGCGGAAGCATTGGCGATGAAGAAAGCCGAAGAACTGATCGCACAGCGCGAACTCCAAAAGCAACGCGCTCAGATTGAGGACGCCTACGCTGAAAGTGAAGAAGAAGCCCGGACCAAGTATGACGACTTTGACCAAGTTGCCTACAACCCGCAGCTTCGCATCACCGACGTGATGGCCGAGACAATCAAAGCGTCCGACCTCGGACCTGATCTGGCCTACTGGCTGGGCAGCAATCCGAAAGAAGCTGATCGCATCTCGCGTCTGTCGCCGCTTTTGCAAGCGCGTGAAATTGGGAAGATTGAGGCCAAATTGAGTGCCGAACCTCCCCAGAAGAAAACCACGTCTGCGCCCGAACCGATTCGCCCGGTGAGCGCCCGTGCCGTGAACCCCGGTGTCACTGACACCACCGATCCTCGGTCTACCCAGACCATGAGTGCATCGGAGTGGATCGCAGCCGAGCGCCAACGACAAATCACCAAAGCACAGGCACTCCGCAACCGTTAAATAGGACTTTGAATCATGGCAAACAGCCTTCTTACCATTGACATGATCACGCGCAAATCTCTGGAGATTCTGGAGAACAACCTCGTGATCACCCGCAACGTGAACCGCCAGTACGACGACAGCTTCGCTGTTGAAGGTGCGAAGATCGGTTCGACCCTGCGTATTCGTCTGCCCGACCGCGCTCTGGTGACTGACGGTGCCGCCCTGCAAGCACAGGACGACAACGAGCAGTACACCACCCTGACTGTGGCTTCGCAGAAGCACGTCGGCATCAACTTCACCTCTGCCGAACTGACCATGCAGTTGGACGACTTCGCAGAGCGTGTGCTGAAGCCTCGTATCAGCCAGTTGGCTTCCACCGTGGACGCTGACGTTGCCAACGCATTCAAGCTGGTCGGCAACTCTGTCGGCACCCCCGGCTCGGCCCCCAGCACCGCTCTGGTGATGCTGCAAGCCCAGCAAAAGCTGAACGAAAACGCTGCCACGATGGCTCCGCGCTTCCTGACCGTGAACCCCGCTGCCAATGCTGCGCTGGTCAACGGCCTGTCCGGCTTCTTCAACCCCACCGACGTGATCTCTCGCCAGTTCAAGAACGGCATGATGGGTGAGCAGGTTCTGGGCTATGACGAAGTAAACATGAGCCAGTCGATCAAGGCATTCACCGTGGGCACCCGTACCGCTACTGGCGGCTCGACCTCGGCTGCTGTGACTGCTGAAGGTGCTACCACCATCGCCATCACCGGCGCTGGCAACGCTGCCACCGTCAAGGCTGGCGACGTGTTCACCGTCGCTGACTGCTTCGCAGCCAACCCCCAGACCCGCGAATCTACCGGTTCGCTGTTCCAGTTCGTCGCTCTGGCTGACGTGACTCTGGGTTCGTCTGGTGAAGGCAACATCACCGTGGCCCCGATCTACTCTGGCAGCAACGCTCTGGCGACTGTCGTGAGCCTGCCGGGTAACAGCAAGGCTGTGACGTTCATCGGTGCTTCTGGCACGACCTACGCTCAGAACCTCGCCTACCACCGTGACGCCATCGCGTTCGCCACCGCTGACCTGTTGCTGCCGCAAGGTGTGGACATGGCATCCCGTGCCGTCCACAACGGCATCAGCCTGCGTGTGGTTCGCCAGTACGACATCAACAACGACCGGATGCCCTGCCGTGTTGACGTTCTGTACGGCTACAACACGATCCGTCCGCAGATGGCCTGCCGCATGTGGGGCTAATCTGAACCGAGGGGCTTCGGCCCCTCTTTTCTGAACTCATTCTTGAAAGGAAATCATCATGGCTCTCCCTAACGGTGCAGGCGGTTATCAAGTCGGTGCAGGCAATCGCTCCGAACCTCTCATGGGCGCTTTTGCCGCGCCTCAGACCGCCACTTCCACGGCTACCCTGACTGCTGCCCAGATCACTGGCGGTATGCTGGTTGCCAACCCCTCGACCTCTGCTGCGACCTACACGCTGCCGACCGCTGCTCTGATCGACGCTGCTGTTCCCAACGCCACCGTTGGCAGCACCTTCGACCTGAACGTGGTCAACGTGGGCACGTCGTCTGGCACAGTGACTCTGGCTACCGCTACCGGTCTGACCGATGGCGGCAATGCCTTCGTCGCGGTTGCCATCACTTCCAGCGCAGCATTCCGGTTCCGCAAGACCGGTGATGCAGCTTGGTCGGTCTACAAGATTGCCTAAATCTTGAGCAAGAAGTAAAACGGGGCTTCGGCCCCGTTTTCACATGGAGATTTCAATGAACGTCGTACTCGTACACCCCATTCACGGTGCCAAAGTTGCCATCAACGAACTGGAGATGGAACAGGATGAAAAAAACGGCTGGACGCGCTACAATCCAGATACGCCCGTCGAAAAACCGACCGAAGCGGCACCTGTTGAAGAAGTGCATGTCAAACGCAAATCTTCTCGCAAGGTGACCCCACAAACCATCGAACAGCCCAACGAAGTTCCAGACTTTCTGACTTCGGCAAGCGACGAATCCGAAGGAAGCTGAAATGGCAACGACCGCTGGCGATCAAATTAACCGGGCACTGCGCCTGCTTGGCGTATTGGCCGAAGGTGAAACCCCGTCAGCGGCGACCAGTCAAGACGCCCTTCTGGCAATGAACCAGATGATCGACTCGTGGAACACCGAGCGGTTGTCGGTCTTTGCTACTCAAGATCAAGTCTTCAGTTGGCCCGCAGGCGAAATTCGCCGCACTCTTGGCCCCACTGGCGACTTCGTGGGCAATCGCCCCGTACTGCTCGATGATGCTACCTACTACCGCGCCCCTAGCGGTGTGTCGTATGGCATCAAGTTCATCAATCAAGACCAGTACAACGGCATCGCGGTCAAGACAGCTACATCGACTTTCCCGCAAGTCATCTTTGTCAACGAGACATTCCCCGATGTCGAAATGTTCGTCTACCCCAAGCCGACTCAGGTTCTGGAGTGGCATTTCATCTCGGTCGAGGAGTTGACTCAGCCTGCCAATCTGGCGACCCAGTTGCACTTCCCGCCCGGGTATATGCGGGCCTTCACCTACAACTTGGCGATGGAGATCGCCCCTGAGTTTGGTGTTGAGCCGTCGCCGCAGGTCCAGCGGATTGCCATGACCAGCAAGCGCAACCTCAAGCGCATCAACAACCCGAACGACATCATGAGCCTGCCCTACGGTGTCGTGGCGAACAAGCAGCGGTTCAACATCTACGCTGGGAACTTCTGATGAAGACCCCGATTCTCGGCTCCGCATACGTGGCCCGCAGCGTCAACGCTGCGGATGCCCGCATGGTCAACCTGTTCCCCGAGATCATCCCCGAGGGTGGCAAAGAGCCTGCGTTCCTGAACCGCGCCCCCGGCCTCAAGCTGAAGGTGTCGGTGGGCCTCGGGCCGATCCGTGGCCTGTGGGAGTTCAACGGCAATCTGTACGTGGTCAGCCGCGACAAGCTGTACAAGGTGGACTCCACCTACACTGTGACCACACTGGGCACCGTGGCGGGCACCAGCGGGCCGGTCAGCATGGCCGACAACGGCACTCAGTTGTTCGTGGCCTGCAACGGTCCCAGCTTCATCTACAACGCCACGACCAACGCCTTCGCCCAGATCACGGACAGTGACTTTCCGGGCGCGGTGACCGTGGCCTATCTCGACGGATACTTCGTTTTCAACGAGCCGAACAGCCAGAAAATCTGGATTACCAGCCTGCTGGACGGTCTGAGCGTTGATCCGCTGGACTTTGCCAGCGCCGAAGGTTCCCCGGACGGCGTGGTCGGCATCATCGCAGACCACCGGGAAATCTGGGTGTTTGGCACCAACTCGGTCGAGGTTTGGTACGACAGCGGCAACGCTGACTTTCCGCTGTCGCGCATCCAAGGCGCGTTCAACGAATTGGGCTGCGCTGCCCCGTACTCGATTGCCAAGATGGACAACGGTCTATTCTGGCTGGGCAAAGACGCCCGGGGTCAGGGCATCGTCTACCGGGCCAACGGCTACACCGGCCAGCGCATCTCGACCCACGCTGTCGAGTGGCAAATCCAGCAGTACGCCAACATGTCGGACGCCATTGGGTACACGTACCAGCAGGACGGCCACAGCTTTTACGTGCTGATTTTCCCGCAGGCTGACACGACGTGGGTCTACGACGTGGCAACGCAGGCATGGCACGAGCGGGCCGGGTTCGCCAATGGCGCGTTCACCCGCCACCGCAGCAACTGTCAAGCGTTCTTCCAAGGCGAGGTGGTGGTGGGCGACTATCAAAATGCCAACGTCTACTCATTCGACCTTGAGGATTACTCGGACAACGGTAGCATCCAGAAGTGGTTGCGGTCGTGGAGGGCGCTGCCCACCGGTCAGAACAACCTCAAGCGCAGTGCCCAGCACAGTCTCCAGCTTGATTGCGAGACTGGTGTGGGCCTGAACCTCGGCCAAGGTAGCGACCCGCAGGTCATGCTGCGCTGGAGCGATGACGGTGGGCACACATGGTCCAGCGAACACTGGACACCCATCGGCAAGATTGGCGAATACGGCAAGCGGGCCTTCTGGCGTCGTCTGGGTATGACCATGAAGCTGCGCGACCGGGTGTACGAATTGAGCGGCACTGACCCCGTGAAGATCGCCATCGTGGGCGCGGAACTGATCGTGAGTCCGACGAATGCCTAATCCGCTGAACGTACCAATCACGCCTCCTCGGGTTGCGTTCATCGACCCACGCTCGGGTACAGTCTCGCGTGAATGGTACCTGTTCTTTCTGTCTTTGTTTCAATCACAGGGCGGCAGCAGCATCTCACTCGACGATGTGCAGAAAGGCCCACCGCCGCTGACTGTCGATGAACTGACGCTGCTGATCGACCGCGCTGTCGGAAACTTGACACCGGCACCCGGTACGTCCGAGTTGCAGGCCGAACTCAACACCGTGCGCCAAGAGTTGCAACTGCTGCCCCGGCAAGAGTTGGGCACAATGGCCGCGCTCCAGCAGGCCAACCTGCCTTGGGTGACGTTTGACAACACTCCGCAGGCGATGCCCACCAATGTGCCCGGTACTTTGTACTGGGACGAGGCTGACGGCAATCAGACCTTGAACCTCGTAATGGCAGGTGGCTTGACCACACAGCAAATTGGTGAGGAGCAGTATTACCGCATCAAGGCCGATTCAACGATCACCGAGGGGCAGGTCATCATGTTCACTGGCACCGTGGGTGCCTCGGGTGCTCTCAAGGGTGCCCCGGCCACCGGCCTGACTGCGGGCACTGCTTTGTACGTCATGGGTGTGGCGACCGAAAACATTGCAACCAATGCTTGGGGGTATGTGACCTCGTTCGGGCTGGTGCGTGGCATCAACACCACGGGCGGCGCAGAGGCTTGGGTCGATGGTCAGATTCTGTACCTTGACCCGGCTGTACCGGGTGGTTTGACCAAGACTGTGCCCACGGCCCCAAACCCGAAGGTTGTGGTGGCCGCAGTGGTCTACGCTGCTGTCAATGGTTCGCTGTTCATTCGTCCGGCATTCGGTGGCAAGCTGGGTGATTTTGAAGGGGATGTTCAGATCACAACTCCGGCATCGGGTGATCTTCTTCAATACAACGGGACAATTTGGCACAACGTCACTCCAGCATCTGTGATCAACGGTGCCGGTGGTGCGCCAGTTACCAAGACCGCCAACTTCACGGTTGCCGCTGGTGAGACATGGCTGATCAACAACAAGTCGGGGTCATCCTGCACCGTAACGCTGCCCAGCGCCAGCACCAGCACGGGTCGGGTACTGCACTTCCAGAACTACCAAGCCCAGACCCTCGTGTCAGCTTCGAGTAATGTGGTGCCGTTGGCCGGTGGGTCTGCGGGCACCGCGATCTTGGAAGCTGTGGCCGGTGCCAATGCCACCTTGGTGTCTGATGGCACAAATTGGATAATCACGCAGTACGACTCGAACAACGCACTGCAACTGGAATAAGGAGAAACCCTCATGACTGTCACCGTCAAGAATCTGGTTCCCGGCAAGACTGTCGAGAACACTCAGACGACCCAATACACGGCCACCAACGTGACCACGATCATCGACAAATTCACGGCGACCAATTACAGCGCCTCGGCTGCGACGATCTCGGTCAACCTTGTGACCACGGCTGGCACCGCTGGCAACCAGAACCTGATCACCAAGACCAAGACGCTTCAGCCTGCCGAGGTCTACACGTTCCCTGAACTGGTGGGTCAGGTGCTCAACCCCGGCGACTTCATTTCGACGATTGCCGGAACCGCCAGCGCCATCAACATGCGCGTCAGTGGCCGTGAGGTGACCCAGTGAACATGACCGTCACCTATGGCGAAGGGTTTACAGTTGCGCCGCCGCAGATGATGCGACAGAAGGTGGAAGCCTTGCAGCAAGAGTTGTCCAAGCTGCCGCAGTACGAACCCAAGACAAAGCACTATTTCCACGGCGGGATGTACTGTCGTGAGGTGTTTCGTCACGCCGGGGTGTTGGTGGTTGGCGCAGTCCACAAGAAAGAACACTTCTACCTCATTGTGTCGGGAACCGTACAGATCACGGACGGTGGGGGAAATGCACAAGAGGTTACCGGGCCTCACTTGTTTCAAAGCAAACCCGGGACAAAGCGGGCGGTGTATGCAGTAACCGACACGCTTTGCATGACGTTCCACGCCACCGAGTCAAAAACTGTCGAGGAAGCCGAAGCCGAATTGGTTGAGGCTGATCTCGATTCGATGTACAGTCTCGGTAATCAGGTCAAACACACAGAAATCGAGGTGCAGCCATGACTTTTTGGGTTGCTGGTGCCGTTGTCGGCAGTTCTCTTATTGGGGCAAGCGCGTCCCGTAGTGCAGCCGGAACTCAGGCTGCTGCCGCTGATCGCGCCGCTGAAGGTCAGGAGCGCATGTTCGAGCGACAGGTTCAACTGTCCGAACCGTGGCGTCAAGCGGGAGAAACCGCGCTCAACAAGCTGGTGCCGCTGGCGACCGAGTACACCCCGTTCGGTATGTCTCAGTTCCAAGCTGACCCGGGCTACGGGTTTCGCATGTCTGAAGGCATGAAGGCGCTGGAGCGGTCGGCTGCGGCTCGTGGTGGTCTGCTTTCAGGTGCCACGCTCAAAGGTATTCAGCGATTCGGCCAAGACCTTGGTTCTCAGGAGTACCAAAATGCTTTCAATCGGTATCAGGCCGAACGCGCTGCACGTCTTGGACCGCTCCAATCCCTCGCAGGGGTTGGTCAAACGACTGCACAGCAGCTTGGTGAAGCTGGTATGCGCACTGCACAGAACATCGGGGAAACCCAAATGAGTGGTGCTGCTGCTCGGGCCTCGGGTTATGTGGGTGGTGCCAACGCACTGACACAGGGTTTGGGCACGTATCTGAACTATTCGCAGGGTCAGAACATGCTGAATGCTCTGCGCAGCCCGGGCGTTCCCGCATCAACACCAACCTACCCATCCTACGAAGTGCCGTACACGGCCAACATCGGGTAAGGAGTCCACATGCCCATCAATCCCGCAATCGCAATGGGAGTTCGAGGGATCGAACTCCAAGACCCGCTGGCTCAGTACGGCAAGGTCATGGCAATTCAAGGTGCCCAATCGCAGAACCAACTGGCCCAGTTGCAGATGCAACAAGCCCAGCGTGAGCAAGAGGCCACCAACGCGCTCAATCGCGCCTATGCTGAAGCCTACAATCCTCAGACCGGTGATGTGGACATCAATCGTCTGCGCACCTCGCTGGCCTCTGGGGGTTACGGCTCCAAGCTGCCCGACATCGAGAAGAAACTGGGTGAGGTCAAGACTCAGCGCCTGACACAAGCCAAGACTGAGGGTGAGGTACTGGACGCCGCGCTCAAGCGTTCCCGTGGTTTCCTCGAAACGCTGGACCCCAACGCTCCCGGTGCTGCCGAGGCGTACATCGCATGGCACGAGGCCAATCACAAAGACCCTATCATCGGGCCTGCGCTGACCGCTCGTGGCGTGACTGCCGAACAATCCCGTGGTCGCATTGCACAACTGATCCAGACCCCCGGTGGTCTTGCTCGACTGATCAACGAGTCGAAGCTGGGCACCGAGAAGTTCATGGAACTGAACAAGCCGCAACTGTCCACCACCGACACAGGTGGTCAGGTCGTGTCGCGCACATTCCAACCCCTCACCGGCGAACTCACGACCATCGGTACCGAGAAAAAGACGATGGCTCCGGGTGAAGCCGAACGCATCAAAAACGAAGGTCTGCGTATCGGCCTTGAGGGTCGCCGTGTCGCAGTGCTGGAGGAGAACGCACGTCGGGATGCTGATCCTGCGTTCCAGCAGCGCATGGGTGCCGCCCGTGCCACCGGTGAAGCCATCGCCAAGGGTGATGTGGCCGCAGTGCAGGCGCTGCCGAAGATCATTGGTCGTGCCGAAGAAGGTGTGCGCCTGATCGACGAGTTGATCGGCAAGCGCGACTC
>Ga0075458_10000489_pt1 | contig 12963 bp, 10 predicted proteins | sample DEB3_08_DNA_FD_77576 | JGI IMG/M metagenome (GOLD analysis project Ga0075458, IMG submission 77576) | Aqueous microbial communities from the Delaware River and Bay under freshwater to marine salinity gradient to study organic matter... | ecosystem: Environmental > Aquatic > Marine > Coastal ... | reverse complement strand
CCCGGCATGCCTCGCGAGTTCATGTGATCGAAAACTTCGTCGACACGAAGGGCGTCACACCGCGCGATCGCATGACCGCGTATCGCGCCGAGCTCGGTATCGGTGGCGAAGTCGTGGTGATGTACGCGGGCAACGTCGGGTTTTCACAGTCGTTGGAAAATCTCGTGGAGTTCGCTCGCCGCACACCATCGGTGACGGTGCTCATCAACGGCGACGGGGCAGCGCTGCAATCGCTTCGTGCGCTGGCCATTGGAGTCACCAATGTGCGATTCGGTGGCTATCAGCCGGAAGCCCGGTTGGGTGAAGTGCTGGCAACGGGCGACATTCACGTGGTGCCATTGCGCGCCGGGCTGGCCGCCGTCAGCGTGCCCTCCAAGACGTATTCCATCTTGGCTGCAGGTCGCCCCGTGGTGGCCGCTGTCGATGCTGGAACCGAGATCGACCGTCTGCTCGAGCGGGCGGGTGCCGGCCTCAGCGTTCCCCCCGATGATGTGGAGTCGCTGTGCACGGCGCTGTCGCGACTGGCCGTTGATGCACCGCGTCGTGATCAGTTGGGCGCCAATGGGCGCAACTATGTGGAACGCCACGTGACGGCACGCGACGTTGCGGAGGCGTACGTGCGACTGCTTCCCGATAGCCTGAGCAACTCGTGACGTCGTCCGCCAAGAAAATCGCCCGGCTCGCTGAGAAGAGCAAGACCCGTTCGCCTCGTGGTATTCGCCTGCGTGGCGGTTCGTTGTTCCCCACGGTCATCATCGTGGTGTTGGCCCTCGGTGCTGCGCTCATCGCATATTCACGCCAGACGCTCGAAGACCGCACCGCGGCTGACATCACCAACGCCACGTACTACCTCTCCTTTGGTGTGTACGTGTGCGACCAGTGGGTTACCTTGCCCGACACTCCGGTCATCACCGACCTCGCGGAATTGCGCGAAGGTGCCAAGCTCGTTCCTGGTACGCCTGGTGCGGTGGAGTGGCAGCCGCAAGTGTTGAGTGGTCAGCGCCGTGCCAAGCTGTCGGCGGTGCTGGATCTGTACTCCATCAAGGTGTCCAATACCGAGCTCGAGTTCCCGGATGCAATCAACGACGGCGAAGTGCTCACGGAGGGCAGCGATGCCTGTGGTGGCAAGGGTGCGACGCTGTCGGTGGCAACGTGGGACAACCTCGGAACTGACTCCTCGCAGAAGACTTCGATCGCCGAACTTGGTTCCGTGCGATTGGACAACAATGGTCTTGCCGTTGCGCTCGTCTTTGCACCGGATGGCACCGAGGTCGATCAGCCGGTAGCGGCCAGCGCCGTAGCCATCCTCGTCGAGTCGGGCCAGTAAGTTCCCAGCGGCATGTTTGCCGTCGTTCTTGTCGGCGGTTTCGGCACGCGACTGCGGCCACTCACCAACGACATTCCCAAACCGCTGTTGCCGCTCGGGCAACGAACCATCTTGGAATGCCTGATGTCGCAGCTGGCGCGCGGCGGAGTCACGGATGCCGTGCTCGCCCTGGGGTTCAAGCCCGAACCGTTCCTTGCGGCGTTTCCTGATGCTCGCTGTGCCGGCGTGCGACTGCAGTATGCAATCGAGTCGTCCCCGCTGGACACCGCCGGCGCGATTGGTTTTGCTGCTCGCAGCGTGGGGCTACACGAACGGAACGAAGCGTTCGTCGTGGCTAATGGCGACATCGTTACCGACCTCTCGATTGCTTCCTTGATCGCGCAACACCACGCCAACGTGGGTCATGGTGCGCTGGCCACCATTCATCTCACGCCGGTGGAGGACCCATCGCAGTTCGGCGTGGCGCAATTCGACACGAGCGGCAAGGTGAGTGGATTCGTCGAAAAGCCCGCTCCCGGCACCGTCACCAGTCGACATGTCAACGCCGGCACGTACGTGTTCGAATCTGCAGTGCTGCGACAGTTGCCCGGTGACGCACCGCTCTCGGTGGAACGGGTCACGTTTCCTGCCTTGGCGAGCTCCGGTGAGTTGTTTGCGTATCCAACCGATGACTACTGGCTGGATGCGGGCCGCCCCGACACGTACGTTCGCGGCAACTTGGATCTCATCAATGGTGTGCGCCGGGAGCATGATGTGGCCATCCACGCCGATGCGCGCATTCACGCCACTGCGGTAGTGACCAACAGCGTGGTGGGCGCTGGCGCCAGTATCGCCGCTGGCGCACACGTGGTCGACTCGGTGATTTTTCCGAACGCCAGCATCGGCGAACGTGCCAACGTGCGGTCGTCTGCGGTGTTGGGCAACGTGTCGGCCGATGCCCAGGTTCACGAAGCGCTCGTTGGCGCAGAGCAGAACTAGCAACACCCCGACGTCGCTAGCGGAACAGGTCCTCCTGTGGGGGACGAATCAATTCACGTACGGACGACTCGCGCAACCACGATGCGTCCGCACCACGAATGACCGCGACGGGAATACCCGACGATTTGCCCATCACGAGTTCTGCCGCGCTTGCGAGCTCGTCGGCAACGGCAACCTCGGTTACTTGCATCACTCGTCCGAGCGCATCGGGCGTGCCACGTAAGTCGACCACACCTGCGATGCCCGCTACGCCGATCGCCACGTCGGTAAGTCCCTTGCGCCATGCGCGGCCGAACGTGTCACTCACGATCACGCCGACCTCCACTCCCAGTCGCGCACGGATGATGTCGCGAATGCGTCGAGCCGAGCGGTCGGAATCCTTGGGGAGGAGTGCAGCTTGGCCGCGCTCCACGTTGGATAGGTCCACGCCGCTATTGGCGCACACGAATCCGTGCGAGGTTTCGGTGATGATCAGATCTCCACGACGGCGCACGATGCGAACGGCTTCGTCTTCCACCAACTTCTTGTGGCTGAGGGGATCGTTGGCGTCGACGGGCACCAAGCGACCTTCTGCCTTGCTGACCACTTTCTGTGTCACCACGAGTACGTCGCCATTCTGGAGCGGACCATTCGGCTCACCGCGACACGCTTCGGCGATGATGTCGCCCAATTGGTCGTCGGGATGAATCTCCGGAATGCCCGTCACCCCCCAGGCGGTAAGTCGCGTGGTCATCGTGGAGCCGACGTTGCGGGTGTGGTCGCTGCACCAACGACCGTGTCGGCCAGGGTGCGTGCAACTTCCGGGGACTTCATGATCGTGTCGGTGACGATACAACGCATCCCGAGTGCCTCGATAGCCGGACGCAATGCGGCGTCAACGGTGTCGATCACCAAGGTTCCGCAGATCGGCGCATACAGATGCGCCACACCGAGAGCGCTCGACTCGTGTCCGAGTTCGCGCAGCATCCGATCGGCTGGACCTTTCAGGGCCGAACCGCCGATGATCGGGGAAATCGCCACCACCGACTCGCGGCGCTCGCGGAGTGTCGAATCGACTCCCCGCAGTGCACGGAGCGGGCCGATGGACACGATGGGGTTGGATGGCGCAATCACCACGCTGGTGGCAGACGAAAGTTCGTGGATACCCAATGGGATGGCGGAGTCGGCACCGACGAACGCCACATCCGACACCGGCACGCCGTGTCGGAGCCGCACGAAGTACTCCTGGAAGGAGACGGTTTCGTCGTTCGCATAGTGATGACCATCGGAAGCCGTTGATGACGCAGCGAGCGTGACGCGAGTTTCCACCGGTTGGTTGCTCATCGGAATCACTCGGTACGGCACGTTCCATGCACGAGCGATCTCCGTGGTGACGTGTTCCAGCGTGGCACCTTCACGCAGTCGCGCCGTTCGGTAGAGATGGGTGGCCAAGTCGCGGTCGCCGAGGTTGAACCAGTCGTTGGGAGCACGAGAGTCACGTGGTCGCACGGTGGTGTACCGCGCCAGCGACTGCATGGCAGTCCATGTTTCGTCACGCAATCCCCAGCCACGTTCGGGATCGATTGCGGTGGCGAGCGTGTAGATCACCGTGTCGATGTCGGGGGAGACGTGGAGTCCGTTGGCGACGGTGTCGTCGCCGGTGTTGACGATGGCAAGGACTTCCGCGTGTGGCCGTGCGAGATGCAGCGCTCGCAAGAATCGTGCTGCACCGACCCCGCCTGCGAGAACGACGATGTCGGGCGTGGCCGTCACCTCATTGAGCGTATGAGTAGCCTTCATCGGGTGCCACGCGCCCTCATCACCGGTATCACTGGTCAAGACGGTCAGCACCTCGCCGAGTTCCTGCACGGTAAGGGTTACGAGGTGTTCGGCTTGATGAAGGGTCAAAACAACCCCAAGGCGGAAACATTGCTTGCCGAGTTTCCGTTCATTCGATTGGTGAGCGGCGATCTCACCGACTTCTCCAGCTTGGTGGCAGCCCTACGAACGGTGGAACCCAACGAGGTGTACAACCTCGGTGCGATCTCCTTCGTGGCCATGTCCTTCAATCAGGCCGAACTCACGTCCAACGTCACCGGTTTGGGCGTGTTGCGCATGCTGGAAGCCATTCGTCTCGTCGGCGGATCGAACAACAATCCGATTCGCTTCTATCAAGCGTCGTCATCGGAGATGTACGGTCAGGTTCGCGAGATCCCGCAAACCGAGCTCACCGCGTTTCATCCGCGTTCGCCGTACGGCGTGGCCAAGGTGTTCGGCCATCACATGACCGTGAACTACCGCGAGTCGTACGGACTGCACGCATCATCGGGAATTCTGTTCAATCACGAGGGTCCGCGTCGCGGCTACGAATTCGTCACCCGCAAGATCAGCCACTCCGTTGCCCGAATCAAGTTGGGATTGGAGGACAAGTTGCTGCTCGGCAACTTGGCCGCCAAACGCGACTGGGGTTACGCCGGCGACTACGTGAAGGCCATGTGGTTGATGCTCCAACAAGATCAACCCGACGATTACGTCATTGCCACCGGCGAAACACACGAGATCACCGAGTTCCTGCAGTTGGCGTTCGAGTGCGCGGGTCTGGGTGACTGGAAGAAGTACGTCGGTATCGACAAGCAATACTTCCGTCCTGCGGAAGTGGATTTGCTCGTTGGCGACGCATCGAAGGCCGAGAAGAAACTCGGCTGGAAGCGCGAAGTGGATTTTCCATCACTCGTGGAGATGATGGTGCGTCACGACCTCGATCTCGAAGCCAAGCGCGCAAAGTAAGCGCGCAGCGCCAACGCAAAGATTCCGAACGCCACGATCGAACTGGCGATCAGTGCCAGTTCCACTCGCAAGAACAAGTCGTCGCTCGACCAGACGGCGACCACGACGAACGCCACGAAACTCGCCGCCCAGCCACTGGCCACCAGCACGTGACCGGACATCGCCAATACGGACTGAGCGCACGCTTGCGCCATCATGTACACCGCGCTGGCGAATGCCAGCAACGTGATGGTGCGCCGATCGATGCCACCTTCGTACACGAGCTCGAGCACCCATGGTCCGGCGACGAAGGCACCAACGACGCCGACGACACCCACACCACCCACCAGCACGAAGAGTCGTCGCAGCACGTCGCGAAATTCGCGCGAGTCGCCAAGGGCCGCCAATTGTGTCAAGCGGGGCAACATCGCGGCCTGCACCGCCTGGAAGAGGAAGAGCGGTACTCGCGCCAACAACACTGCGTTAGCGAATCGCGTCACGACTTCGGGCGGAGTGCCGTCGCCGAGCAGGTCAACCGTGAGCGGGCCGGCATTGATGAGTGCGCCCGAGCACAGCGTGCCCAAGAGCAACCATCCGAGGTTGGGTGCCAGTTCGCTCCACGACGCCGGCGTGCCGGGTTCGGTGCGGAGTCGTCCCGAACCAAACGCGCCGGCAGCAATCACCAGCGGCACTGCGGCAACCATGAGTGCGTACGGTCCGACGCGATCCATCCCGATCAACAAGAAGGCGGCACAGGCGACGACACGCAGCAACCCGTCGAGTGCGATCATCGTGCTGTACACGCGGAAGTGTCCGAGACCCGAGCAGATGCCACGGGCGATGTGGAACGGTGCGTAGCCAACCAAGGCGATCACCAGCGCCAGTGTGACGATGGCAGAACCCTCGAACAAGTCGTTGGTGAATCGATTTCGACCGATGGCGACTGCCAGCGCGAGAGCAACCGTGATTGACGCTGTTACCGGTGCGACCTTGCGAACGACCGGACGAACCCCATCGCCGAGTGCCCGCCGATGTGCGACTGCGCGGCTGACTTCTTGTTCGAGTGGCAGGAAGAACCCGGGAACCAGAGCGAACATGACGAACCACAACGACACGATGGGTTTGAAGCCGTCTTGGCCGAGGGCTTCTTGCCCGAGCCGGAAGAAGACGTAGATCGAGACACCACCGATCAGCAACCCCGTACCAATGGTGAGGCTGCCCTTGGGCAGGGGGTTACTGCGGTCTGATGATGATGGGGCAGCGTCGTCCAAGCGAGCCGAGGCTACTTGCCGTCGCTGCTCGACGAGGCGAGAGCGCGAACGCGTCGCGCGTTAGGCGACGTTGGTGTCGCTGGCGACGTTCTTGCGACGCTCCACCACGCTGCGTACCTTGCTGGTGGCTTCGTCGATCACTCGCTGGGCGGTTGCCTGTGCTTCGTCGCGCACGCGTGGTGCCAACTCGTTGATGCGTTCCTGCAGTGTGTTGACACGCTGTTGCACGTCGTAGCGACGAGCGCTCACGCGTTGGGCGGCAATGACGCCGACACCGACTGCGACGTACGCGGCATCGCGGGCAACCTTGGCGGCAGGGGCGAGATTCTTGCGAAGATCAACATTGGTGAGATCGAGGGACTTGAGGGGGTTGGTGAGTTGGAGTTTTGGCATGACGTCACCGTACTGCGAGGTGCTAACTTTTGCAAGCACAGTGCGCACGATGGTGTGTGGCATGCGTCATCAGTAGGATGTGGACGTCGTGACGACCCCTGTAGAGGAGCGCCCGACCGACGCCGCCCCACCCGTTGTGGCGGTCATGGTCGTCCATGAACCTGGCGAGTGGTTCGCCGAGGTGCTCGCCAGCCTGGCTGGGCAGGACTATCCGGACATACGGCTGGTGGCCTTCCTTACCAGCACCACTGATGCCGCCGTGAGCCGGGACATCCTCGGCCAATTCCCGAATGCCTTGGTGCGACAGGTGGAAGGGAACCCGGGCTTTGGTCCCGTGGCCAACCAGGTCATCAATGTGGTGGAGGGCCGTGACGGCTTCTTTCTGTTCGTCCATGACGACGTCGCTCTGCGTAGCGATGCCATCTCACAGCTGGTGGAGGAGGCGTTTCGATCGAATGCAGCCGTCATCGGTCCGAAGTTGGTCGAGTGGGAGACGCCCGATGTGCTGCAGCACGTGGGGCTCGACGCCGACCGCGCCGGCTACCTCGTGGATGTGGTGGATCCTGGTGAACGCGATCAGGAACAACACGACGCAGTACGCGACACCTTTGCGCTGCCATCGGCGTGTCTGCTCGTTCGCAACGACGTATTTCGCGACATCGGAGGCTTCGCGCCGCAGATTCCCTTTCTTGGCGAGGAACTCGACATCTGTTGGCGTGTTCACCTGCTCGGTGCGCGCGTGATGGTGAATCCTGCAGCAGTGGTGCGCCATCGCGGCGGTTTTTCGGCGCGCGCAAACGTGATTGGTGGTGAGGCTCGCGCCGAACGCCATCGTGTGCGCACGGTGGTGGCATGCGCGTCATTGTCGCGTGTGCCGGTGGTGTTGCTTCGCCTGCTCGTGCAAGCCCTCGCCGACACGATCCTTGGGCTGTTCAATGGTCAATTTCGGCGTGGGCTTGCCGCTCTGCGCGCGCTCGGTGCACTGGTGGTGGATGTTCCCGCGGTTGTGGCGCGACGCAGGGAGTTGAAGCCATTGCGCCGCGTGCCAAGCAGCGAAGTAACGAGCTTGCAACTGCGCTCCAGCGCACGGTTGGCATCGTTTGCACGACATCGTCGCGCACTGCGTGAACTCACCACCTCCGAGGCGCCAGCCATCGGACAGCCGCTCGCCCCGACATCCCGTGGCGTGTCATTGGTGGGCATCGTTGGAGTTCTCATCGTTCTGTTCGGGAGCCGCAGCTTCATCTTTGACGGCGTAGCCAACATCGGACAGTTCGTTCCGCTTGCTTCGGCCGACTCCACTGCGTTCGAGATGTTTCGCTCCTACGCAGCAGGTTGGGCTCCAGGTTGGTTCGGCGCACCGAGTGCGGCGCCATCGTTCGTCGGGGCGCTCTCCGTGTTGGGTGTCGCATGGCTCGGTTCGTGGTCGGGCTTGCTCACGCTGTTGGTGGTGGGCTCGCTGATCGTTGGTCCGGTTGGCGCATGGCGATTGGGTGGCGTCATTGGTGGCGCGCGTGCACGGATGTTCGCAGCGGTGGTGTACGCGGCGTTCCCGGTGGGTGTGCTCGCGGTGCGGGATGGTCGACGCGACGCGTTGATCGTGTGGGCACTTGCTCCGTGGGTGTTGGATTTTTCCCGACGAATTGCAGGATTGGGTCGCGATGACGCTGGTGTGGTTCGTGAAACGTCGGTGCGCCCGACTGGTGGGCGTCGATCCCAGCTCGTTGCCTCGCTGTTGTTGGTGGTGGCGATCGCCGGCACGTTCGCGCCGGCGATGCTGGTGATCGTTGCCGTCCTTGCCGTGTCACTTTCAGTTGCGGCGTTGTTCACGGCAACGCCGGCGAGAGCCTCGGGTTGGTTGGTGGGTTCGCTGTTCGCAGCAATCGTCGGTGCCACCGTGCTGCACCTGCCCTGGTCGACTCGACTCGTCGATGGTGACTGGTGGACGGTCCTCGTCGGCACATCTGCGCCGGTGACCGGGCGAACGCTGCTCGACGTCATGACGCTGGGCGTGGACAACGTGGTGTGGCGCTACGTACTGTTGGCGTCGTACGTTCCCGTCGTGCTGATGTTGTTGGTGGTACGCGGCGCGCGTTCTGGTTGGGCGACGCGTGCCATGCTGCTCGTTGCAGTGCCATTGCTGTCGAGTTTGGCAATGGAGCATGGGCTGCTCGGCATCGCATTGCCGGAGCCACTCATGCTGGCAACGCTCATGTCGTTGGGTGTTTGCATTTCTGCAACCGCGGCGTTTTCGACATTCGTCGATGGCCGTGGCACCGTGTTCACGTGGCGACAACTTCTCGCCGGTCTTTCCGTTGCGGCAGTCGGTGTGGTGAGCGTGCCGAGCGTGGTGGTTGCTGCCAATGGGCGATGGTCGCAGCCGAGTGCAACTCTCAGTCAGTTGGTGACGCAGCTGCCGGCCGACACCGACGGCGATTACTACGTGATGTACATCGGCGACCCACGACTGCTGCCGGTCGCAGCGGTTCCGGCGCAGACGGGTGACGTTGCATACGGTGTGTTGCGTGATGGCGGCCCAACGGGGGTCGATCTCTTGGCCTCGAGTCCGACGGCAATGTCCGATGCCTTGACTCGCGCAGTGGATGTGTTGCTGACGGGGGAGTCGTTGCGTGCCGGACGCTTGCTGTCGCCACTTGCCGTTCGTTTCGTGGTGGTGCCGCTCCGCGACTCCACGTGGTATTCGCGCCGGGTTCCCGTCGACGGTGCGATTGGTGATGGGGTGGTGGCGCATTTGGCCGACCAACTCGACTTTCGTCGCGTGTACACCGCCACCGATTTGGTGATCTTCGAGAACATGGCTGCGCTGCCCACGGCGAGCGTGCTCGACGAGCGATCCGCGGTTGCGAGTCGCCAGGCGTTGGAGGCCAACTTGTTGGCGGATCCGCTGGTGAATCGCGCGACCTTTGCGTCCGGCTTCGGCGCCGACCGGGTGGTTCAAGGCAACTCCTTGTCGGGAACGTTGCACCTGGCCGTGCCGTTTTCCCAACGGTGGACGATGTCGGTCGACGGCGCCCGGGTTGCGCCGCGCGTTGCGTTCGGGGCAACCACCGCTTTCAATGCACCGCTTACCGGTGGTGCGGAGATACGTCTACGGTCCTCCGTTGCTCACCGCGCGCTCATTGCGCTGCAGCTGGCGCTGTGGTTGGTGGTGTTGGGAGTGACCTTCAATCCAAGTCGCTTCCGTGGACGCGTTCGTGCAGCGCGAGAGGTAGTGGAAGTGTCGTTGCGTGGTGACGACGACCGCAAGGTGGTGTTGTGATGGCACAACGCCGTGCAACATCCCTCGCGCGTCGAGCCATGGGACGCACGCGACAAGTAGTGGTGGTCGTGCTGACGCTGGCGATCGTTGCAGTACTGGTGGTGATGGATCGTCGCCCCATGGGTGGTGTCGAGAGCGTCGTTGGCGGGTTGTCGTCGTTGCCCGAGTTTCGGCGCGATGCCAAAGCCTCGACGTGGTTCTGCCCGGGTGTGGTGGGCAACGACGACTCGATCGGTGGCTCTCTCATCATCGCCAATGCCGGTGAAACGCCGGTGGGTGGCACCATCACGAGGTTCTTCGTCGACGGTGCTTCGCGTCAGCAGCGATTCGCCGTGCCGGCGCGCTCCAGCCTGCAGGTCGACGCTCTTGCAGGGGTGTCGTCGCCATTCGTGTCGGCACTCGTGGAGTCGCAGGGTGCGGCCGTCGCAGTGGAGCAGATCACTCGACATCGCGCCGGCAACGCGGTGGCGTCGTGTGCTTCGGCGCCCGCAGGCTCGTGGTATCTGGCCGACGGATTCACCGGAGCCGACAGCATCAACAACGTGGTGGTGACGAATCCATCGCTGGATTCCGCGATCCTCGACATCTCCTTCGTGACCTCGATCGGCGAACGTAGTCCGCAGTCGTTGAAGGGTGTTGTGATTCCTCCCGAGTCGGTGCGTGTATTCGACCTTGCCTCGCTCGATGCCCGCAACGAGGCGATTGCCGCCGTGTCGGTGCGTGCTTCGGTGGGGCGCGTGGTGGTGGGGCGCTCGCAGCACTACCTGGGTCGAGGCCGGCTCGGTTACACGATGACCCTTGCTTCGTCGCTCTCGAGCAATCGTTGGTTTTTCGCCGATGGCGAAAAGGCACCCGGTGTCGCCGAGGAATACGTGATCTACAACCCGTCGACGAGCGATCAACAACTCACGTTCATCGTCGCCGGCGATGACGGTGTGGCGATCGACCCCATCGTGGTGACGGCGTCCGCAAAGCGCGTCACCAAGTTTGCGCCGGCAGGGTTGAGTGCGTTGCCGGACGGCAGATACTCGGTGATCGTTTCCTCGGTTGCTGCAATCCCCGGTACGAGCATCGCGGATGGTGTGGTGATGGAGCGTGTCACCACACGCGACCAAGGAAAGACGGTTGCTAGTGCCGTGTTACTCGGCGCACCGACCCCAGCCGTGTCATGGATGGCACCTGCAGGTGTGGCCGTCGACGTGGGTGACTCGCTTCGAGTGTTCAACCCGGGATCACAGCCCGCAACGTTTCGCGTGACGTACCTTGGCCCGGCTGGCGATGTGCCGGTCACCGGGTACGAAGAGGTGTCGCTTGCGCCGGGTGCGAGCACCAGCGTTCAACTTGGTTCCGAGACTGCCGCTTCGGCGGTGTCGGTGATTTCGAACGAGCCCGTGGTGGTGCAGCGACGAGTATCGCGTGGTGCCAAACAACCGGTGAACGGTGTGGCGCCGCTCATCGTGGTGGCTGAATCGGGTTCGCCGTGATGAGCCTGGTGGTTGCGCTCAGCGCTGGTTCGGAGTTGCTCGTACGCATCGGTGTCATCGTCGCGGTGGTGCTGGCGGCGGTGATGGTGGCGTGGCGTCGACGAACTCGTACGGCCGTACCCACGCAACCTCGTGGAGCGGTTCCTGCTCAACTCGATCGCGCTGACTTCATCTCACCCGAGGTCGCATGGATCGTGGTGGTGTTCACTTCGGCAACGTGTTCGACGTGTGGGGATGTTGCGCGCAAGGCATCGGTGCTGGCCAGCAGGGAAGTGGCGGTGCAGGAGGTCGAGTACGTGCGCGATCGGAATTTGCATGACCGCTACCGAATCGACGCGGTACCCACCTTGGTGATCGCCGATGCCGCGGGTGTGGTGCACTACGGCCATCTGGGGCCCGTGAGCGCAACCGATCTGTGGGCAGCGATGGCGCGTTGTCGCGACCCGCAGTTGCCGGTTGCCCAATGTGAGCAACACGAGCAGTAAACGTCGCAGCCGCTAGTCGCGGTCCGTCTTGCGATCGGCGACGTCGGGCGATTTCTCCGGCGTCTTTTCGTGGATGTTCGGAGCACCCAACCCTTCTTGGATGAGCTTGGCTACGGCTGCTCCGTCGATGGTTTCCTGCTCCAGCAGTGCTGCCGCGACGAGATCGAGTCCGCGACGATGTTTGGTCAACGTGACGCGTGCTCGCTCTTCTTGTTCGCGCAGAATTCGCGCAATCTCGTCGTCGATCTTCTTGGCGGTGTCGTCGCTGTATTCGCGACCCGAGGTCATGAGGTCTTCGCCGAGGAACACCTGCTGTTGTCCCGACCATGCCATCGGTCCAACGGCGTCACTCATGCCCCACTCCCGAACCATTCGACGGGCGATGGAGGTGGCTTGTTCGAGGTCGTTGGCTGCACCACTGTTGAGACTGCCGAACACGATGGACTCTGCTACGCGACCACCCATCGCCTTGCAAATCATGTCTTGGAAGTATTCGCGCGAGTACGTGTGTCGTTCTTCGGGCAAGCTCCACGTGATGCCAAGTGCCATGCCACGGGGGAGGATGGTGACCTTGTGGAGCGGGTCGCTGTTGGGTAGCACCGTGGAGAGCACTGCGTGACCACCTTCGTGGTAGGCAACGGCGCGCTTCTCCTCGGCATTGAGCGCCAAACTTTCACGTCGCGCACCCATCACCACTCGGTCACGAGCATTCTCGAAGTCGATTCGTTCGATGTGGGTGGAACCGCGCCGCACGGCGATGAGTGCCGCCTCGTTCACCAGGTTGCTGAGGTCGGCGCCACTCATTCCGGGAGTGGCCTTTGCGGTGGTCTCCAGGTCGACATCGGCACCCATCTTCTTCCCGGCGGAGTGCACCTTCAGAATCGCCAGGCGCTCCTCGGCCTCGGGCAGCGGAACGATGATCTGTCGATCGAAGCGACCCGGACGTAGCAGTGCGGCATCCAGGATGTCGGGTCGGTTCGTTGCGGCCATCACCACGATG
>Ga0075458_10000486_pt1 | contig 13036 bp, 17 predicted proteins | sample DEB3_08_DNA_FD_77576 | JGI IMG/M metagenome (GOLD analysis project Ga0075458, IMG submission 77576) | Aqueous microbial communities from the Delaware River and Bay under freshwater to marine salinity gradient to study organic matter... | ecosystem: Environmental > Aquatic > Marine > Coastal ... | reverse complement strand
CCGTTGGAACGTCATTCGGGCGTAGAATGTAGAGAGCGCACCCACGCGGGTCACCTTGGACGTAGGGCGTTAAATCTGGATAGTTTGCCATGATTGTGGCAAGGCGCTTAAGCGCGCCTGTTTCTCTATCTGGAACACGTCGCCATGCCCTTGGATCATTTGCCGCAAGATAACGGCTGTTAGCGTTATAATAGTAAGGCGTTCCGTTTCTACGCTCAATGTGACCGTTACCGTCGCCGCACTCTAACTCATACCAACGTCGTAACGTCATAGAGATGCGACGTAAGGCGATTGCGTCGCCGTACTGAATACCCGTAGTTATAACTTGATTGATGCTATTCTTCATTGTCCACTCCCATGAACGATTGTCCGACATTGGCAATCCACTCATTATAATACTTTTTATGGTGACATTACAATAGGTACGTTTTCCCACGTTTTGAAACAGTGAAAAAAAAGTAGGTATTTATTCAGGCAAGTTTTGCGTTTTGTGAGATTATTGTGCCAATATTGGCAAAGTTTAGGCAAGGGTTTTTGAGTGCTCGCAAGGGCTTTGGGCTGTATTGTCATTTTATGCTAATAAGTTAAAAATTTGAATTTATATAGGTATACAGTCCTACTGTTCCGTCGAGCGCTACCAATTAAATTCCCGTGACAATATGACAATAACGCCAATGAATTGAAAAATGCAGAAATCCGCAAAAATAAGTTTTAGGGCCAATGACACGTCGACGCAATAAAAGCTGTTGTACCCCGCTTAGAATTGATTTAAACACCATGTCAAAAATCAGACGCATTTACGTTCCATAATATTCCACGTAAACAAATGTAAATTACCGAATTGGCACAATACCCGGAATGCAGGCATAAACCCAATCTGCAAGCATAAACCCATTTTGGGTCATGTCACCCGTTTGGCTGTGAATAGCACAAGCCGGGTTATTTAGCGCTTGCTGCTAGGCTTGACCCATTTTGGGTCTAATGCCCCATTTACCTGTGGATGACCCAGCCCAGGGCGCGTGCCGCTTGACAGCCTATACCTTACGTAAGGTCAAGGCAGGGGGGGGGAGGGCCGTGGCCGACCGGTCAAATCCTACGCAGGGTCTGCAAAAAATTTTTTATTGAAATCCAAATTTGACCCTGTTATAAAACCGCGCATGAAATCATTTCATTACGAGCCGAGAGAGATCAAAGCTACAGAGGCGCGGCTACGGTCGATCTACGACGCCGCGTATCTTGGCTTGAAGGGTGACTCGCTCGCACTGGCTGCGGGGCTGATGCCGGTGGAGTACCGGCAACTGTGCCAACTGGATCCGGTAGCCGAGTTGGCAGAAAAGCAAGGTCGCGCTGACAGCGAAATCACGGCTAGTCGGGCGCTGCACAACGCAGCCCAGCAGGGCGACGCCAGGGCCGCACTCGCCATCCTGCAACACCGGCATGAATGGTCGGCCAAGCAGGAGATATCAGTCGATATCTACCAGAAGATTTCCATCACCCAAGCGTTGCAAGATGCGACTAACCGTGTCATTGAACATATGCCAATGAAAGAACTAGATGGCCCAACTGCCGGTTTATAAATCGCAAGAAGAGCAGGTGCTGATGACGCGCCTGTGGTCGCCGCAGTTAGCGAACGATCCTGAAGCGTTCGTGTATTATGTTTTTCCTTGGGGCCAACCCAATACGCCCTTGGCCAAGTTCAAAGGGCCGCGCAAATGGCAACGCTTGGTGCTGCGCGAACTGTCGGATCACATTAAAAGGAACAACGGCAAGTTGGACATGGAGACGTTCAGACTGGCGGTCAGTTCAGGGCGCGGTATCGGCAAGTCGGCGCTTGTCAGTTGGCTGATCCTGTGGATGCTATCGACGCGCATTGGCTCGACCATCATCGTGAGCGCCAACTCGGAAGCGCAGTTGCGCTCTGTAACCTGGGGCGAGTTGACCAAGTGGGCGGCGATGATCATCAACGCGCACTGGTGGGAAATCAGCGCGACCAAGCTCATGCCCGCCAAGTGGATATGCGAACTGGTCGAACGGGATCTCAAGAAGGGTACACGTTACTGGGCGGCTGAGGGCAAGCTGTGGTCGGACGAGAACCCTGACAGTTATGCCGGTGTGCATAACATGGACGGCATGATGCTGATCTTCGACGAGGCAAGCGGTATACCTGACTCGATCTGGTCGGTCGGCGCGGGCTTCTTTACCGAGAACATCCTGGACAGGTACTGGCTGGCGTTCTCCAACCCGCGACGCAACACAGGCTACTTCTTCGAGACGTTTCACGCGAAACGTGACTTCTGGAAAACCAGACAGGTAGACGCACGCGACGTGGAAGATACCGACAAGGCAGTCTACGAGCAAATCATCGCCGAGTACGGCGAAGACTCAGCCCAAGCGCGTATTGAGGTCTATGGTGATTTCCCGTCCGCCGGCGAGGATCAGTTCATCGCGCCGAATATTATAACCGACGCGGTTAAGCGCGAACGGTATAAGGACATGACCGCGCCTATCATACTCGGCATCGACCCTGCACGCGGCGGGACGGACGCGACTGTACTGGTCGTGCGCCAAGGGCGCGACATCATCGCGATCAAGCGCTACCAAGGTGAAGACACGATGACCATCGTAGGGCGAGTGATCGACGCTATTGAGGAATACAAGCCGGTGCTGTCTATAATCGACGAGGGCGGGCTGGGCTACGGCATCCTTGACCGATTAACAGAACAGAGGTACAAGGTGCGGGGCGTTAATTTTGGCTGGAAGGCCAAGAACTCCGTTATGTGGGGTAATAAGCGCGCTGAAATGTGGGGCGCTATGAAGGACTGGCTGCGAACAGCGTCCATTCCTGATGATCGTCAGCTAAGGGCGGACTTGTTGGGGCCAACAAAAAAGCCAAATTCGTCTGGAACCATTTTCCTAGAAGGGAAAAAGGAAATGCGGGCAAGAGGTTTAGCATCCCCGGACGCCGCCGACGCACTGGCGGTTACTTTTGCTTTTCCAGTTGCACATCGCGAATATGCTGATAAACCTCGGAACAACTACCAATCATCAAACGGCGTCATCAATTCATGGATGGGCAGCTAACAGGAGAAGTACTATGGGTAACACCAAATCAATCGGCATTGCATACAGCGATCAGGACATCAGCGGCGCGGACACACTTTTGGCTAACAGCCAGTTTGGTTACACCGCCGCCGCGCAGGGTACGGTTACGCAAGCGACGAGCAAGTCAACCGGCGTCACGCTGAACAAGTCAGCAGGCCAGATCACAATGAACAACGCAGCGTTGCTAGGGGCTACCGCAGTGTCGTTCACGCTGACCAACAGCCTCATCTCTACAAACGATCTTCTTATATTAAACGTCGGGTCGGGCGCGACTGCTGTGGCGTACACGGTCTATACATCAAGCATTAGCGCAGGGTCTGCGGTTATCACGCTTCGCAACATGACAGCGGCTACGTCACTGTCTGAAGCCGTCGTCATTAACTTCGCTCTTATTCACTGTCAGTAACATGGCAAAGTCTGTCTCTCTATCGGTCGGGCGCGGCGAGAAGCTACCAGTTAGCAAGGGCGCCGGTCTGACTGCTAAGGGGCGGGCTTGCGAACTATGTGGTATTGATATTGCGGATAAACGCGCTGACGCAAGGTTTTGTTGCCGAAGTCACAAACGCCAAACTTCCGACGCGCAACGCAATTATGCTTTAGAATACAAAAAAAATGCCGTTCATAAAAGAACGTTAACTTTAAGTTATTACCACCGAGACGGCGACAAAAACCGTGCAAAAATGTTAAAACGTCAAAAATTAAACCCTGCGCTATATGCTGCAAATGCCGCAAAATACCGCGCGATTAAATTACAAAGAACGCCGGGTTGGTTGACTAAAGATGATTTTTTAATTATACGTAAATTTTACGAGCTTGCGACGCAACAAACTAAAATTTCTGGTTTTTCATGGCATGTCGATCATATAGTGCCGTTACAAGGCGCACGTGTTTCGGGGTTACACGTTCCATCTAATTTGCAAGTAATACCGGCAACGCAAAACATAGCTAAGCACAATCGTTTTGAGGTGGTGCAATGAAAAGCCCTATCAGCAAAACAACTAAAGGTGCGGGGCGGCATTATCTTAGTACCAAAGAAGGCGCCGGAATGACCGCCGCCGGTAGAAAAGCCTACAACGCAGCTACGGGGTCTAAACTTAAAGCCCCCGCGCCTAACCCTAAGTCTAAAGCGGAAGAAGGACGTAAGAAGTCGTTCTGCGCCAGGATGGGCGGGGTTGTTGCCAAGTCAAAAAATGCGGAACGGGCTAAGGCCAGTATGAAACGGTGGAAATGCTGATGAAAAACGGGTTATACGCTAATATTCATAAAAAACAGGCCAGAATAGCGGCGGGTTCAGGCGAAAAGATGCGTAAAGTAGGGGCTAAGGGCGCGCCTACAGCCAAGGCATTTGAAAACTCTGCCAAGACGAGGAAAAAGTGATGCCATTAAAAAAGTCACCTAGTCCAAAGGCTTTCAAAGCCAACATGAAGACGGAAATGAAGGCAGGCAAGCCCCAGAAACAGGCGCTTGCTATTGCGTATTCGGTTCAGCGCAAAGCACAGGGTAAGAAGAAATAATGGATTATTCAGGTGTAGCAGCGGCAGGACGTGTGGCAAGCGGTGGGGGCAAGAAGAACAGCCCCGGCGAAGTGCTTGACACTATGCGAAGCCGTCTGTCTATGGCCGTCTCGGCGTTCTCTGAAAGCCGCGAAGACGAACTGGATGATCTACGCTTCTTTGCCGGCTCGCCTGACAATCAGTGGCAGTGGCCTGCGGATGTCTTGGCGACACGCGGGTCTGTGCAGGGCCAGACGATCAACGCACGGCCATGCCTGACCATCAACAAGCTGCCGCAGCACGTCCGTCAGGTGACGAACGACCAGCGGCAGAACCGGCCCGCCGGTAAGGTCATCCCTGCGGATGACAACGCCGACATTGAAGTGGCAGAAGTTTTTGATGGTATGGTGCGCCATATCGAATATATGTCCGACGCAGATGTTGCCTACGACACGGCGTGCGAGAACCAGGTAACCTACGGCGAAGGTTACATCCGTCTTTTGACCGAATACGTCTCTGATGATTCGTTTGATCAAGACATCAAGATTGGCCGCATCCGCAACTCTTTCAGCGTCTACATGGATCCTACCATTCAAGACCCGTGCGGGTCTGATGCCGAGTGGTGCTTCATCACTGAAGATATGCTGCTTGAGGATTACACGCGCCAGTTTCCAGACGCTATGCCGGTGTCGTCTATCCAGACGCAAGGCGTAGGCGATGAAAACCTGTCCCAGTGGGTCAATGAGAACACCGTACGCATTGCCGAGTATTTCTATGCGTCTTATGAGCAGGCCAAGCTAAACCTGTATCCCGGCAACAACGCTGTGTTTGACGGAACACGCGAAGATAAAGCCGCCAAGGAGATGGGCCTCAAGCCAATCAAGTCCCGTACTGTCCAGCGCCGCAAGATCAAGTGGTGCAAGACAAACGGCTACGAGATGATTGAGGAAAACGACTGGGCAGGTGACTGGATTCCGGTTATCCGCGTCGTTGGTAACGAATTTGAGGTCGATGGGCGTATTTTTGTGTCAGGATTGGTACGAAACGCCAAAGATGCCCAGCGTATGTACAATTATTGGGTATCTCAAGAAACTGAAATGCTTGCACTGGCCCCAAAAGCCCCGTTTATCGGGTACGGCGGCCAGTTTGAAGGCTACGAGATGCAGTGGAAGACGGCCAATACGAATAATTGGCCGTATTTGGAAGTAAACCCCGACGTTACAGACGGTCAGGGCGGTGTTTTGCCACTTCCAATGCGTTCTATGCCTCCAATGGCTCAAACAGGGCTTATTCAGGCTAAAATGGGCGCTTCTGACGACATTAAAGCGACCACTGGGCAGTATGATTCAAGCCTCGGTCAAACGTCAAATGAGCGGTCTGGACGGGCTATTTTGGCCCGTGAGCGGCAGGGCGACGTTGGAACGTACCACTATGTGGATAATCTAGCCCGTGCTATCCGCTACACGACCCGTCAGATTGTTAATTTGATTCCTAAGATTTACGACACACAGCGCATCGCCCGCATCATCGGGCTTGATGGCGAAACGAGCATGGTCAAGATTGACCCGACGCAACAAGAGCCAATCAAGAAGATCGTCAACCAAGACAACATCGTGATCGACAAGATCTACAACCCCGGCGTCGGTAAGTACGATGTGTGCGTCACGACTGGCCCAAGCTACATGACAAAGCGTCAGGAAGCTCTTGATTCGATGTCTCAACTTCTGCAAGGCAACCCGCAACTGTGGGCTGTGGCAGGCGATCTGTTTATCAAGAACATGGATTGGCCCGGCGCGCAGGAAATGGCAAAGCGCTTTGCCAAAACGATTGATCCTAAGCTGTTGTCCAACGACGACAAGCCACCTGAGTTGCAGGCCGCTGAACAGCAGATTCAGGCAATGGGTCAAGAGATGGATCAGATGCACCAGATGTTGCAAAACGTCGGTAAATCGATGGAAGCGCAGGATTTGGCGGTCAAAGAATTTGAAGCCTCAATCAAGGCATATGACGCCGAAACCAAACGTATCTCGGCTGTTCAGGCGTCTATGTCACCTGAGCAAATTCAAGACATTGTTCTCGGCACTGTGCATGGCATGATTACAAGCGGCGATCTTGTCCATCAGATGCCTGGGCAGGAACTGCCGGGAGAAATGCAAAATGATATGCAAACACCGCCTGATATGGGTGCTGCACCACCACCTGACATGGGCACTATGCCGCCGCCTGATATGGGAGCAATACCGCAATGAAAGCCGCTGATTTTGTAGGTTTGCTGTTCTTGGCGCGGGATGTAACCCATTCCGTTCACTTGAACACACGCAGTTACGCCAAGCATAAAGCCTTGCAGAAGTTCTATGAGGGCATTGTAGGTTTGGCTGACACGTTTGCCGAGGCTTACCAAGGCCGGCATGGATTGATGGGCGGCATTACGCTTCAGACGGCCAAGAAGACGGCCAATGTCACTGAGTTTTTGCAAGACCAACTTGACGAGATTGAAACTGCGCGTAGCAAGGTCGTAGACAAAGACGACACAGCGTTGCAGAACATCATCGACGAAATTGTGGCTCTTTATCTGTCCACTCTCTACAAACTGAAATTTTTGGCGTAAGGAGCTAACATGGCAAACTATATGCAGCTTGCTGCTACTCAACAGGTTAAAGTCGGCGCAGGCAAACTTTATGGGATTTTTGTCTCTGCCACGTCTAGCGGTACTTTGGTGGTATATGATTCTGGCGCAAAAGACACTAACGATTCCAAAATATCCAACACGATTACGCTGACTGCGGGTACTTCATATTTGAACTTCCCAGCGGGGCTGTTTTTTAGTAAAGGACTTTATATCGTACTTGGCGGCACGTCCGCTCAATTTACGGTAGCCTACGAGTAACCGTATTGGTGCGGCTCACCAAGGATTCTACAAGGATCAAAAATGTCTGACGAAGATGTGTTAGCGGTAGTACCCGCGCCGGAGCAGGAAGCGACGACGGCCCCTGAACCTGAGCTACAACAGTCGGATGACGCGCCGGCCAAAGTCTTCACACAAGAAGAGTTGGACGCCATTGTCAGCAAGCGGCTTGCTAAAGCAGAACGGAAATGGGCAAAACAAGCGTCACCTGCGCCTGTAGTACCTGTTACACCGCCTTCTTTAGATCAATTTGGTACTGTTGACGAGTATGCTGAAGCTAGAGCAGAGCAGATCATACAAACGCGGCAGCAACAGGCAAGACATTCTGAAATTGTTGCGGCCTATCAGGATCGTGAAGAGGATGCGAGGGACAAGTACGAGGACTTTGAACAAGTCGCGTACAATCCTAATCTTCCAATCACAACCGTGATGGCCCAAACAATACAGGCTTCCGAGATCGGCCCTGAAGTAGCGTACTACTTGGGGGCTAACCCGAAAGAAGCTGACCGGATTTCACGCCTTGAACCAATGATACAAGCCAAGGAAATTGGACGGATCGAAGCCAAATTGGTTACAGATCCACCTGTTAAGAAGTCAACGAGCGCACCTAGTCCTATATCTCCTGTCACTGCTAGAAACAGTGGAAATCCGGCCTTCGACACCACCGACCCTCGGTCTGTAAAGACAATGAGTGCTTCGGAATGGATCGCCGCAGACCGGCTCAGGCAGAGAAAGAAGTGGGAAGCGGCACACCGTTAACACAGCTTTTGAAAGGCTAAATCATGGCGAACTCTATTCTTACTATCGACATGATCACCCGTAAGGCTCTTGAGATTCTTGAGAACAACCTGGTGATCACCCGTAACTGTAACCGTCAGTATGACGATTCTTTCGCTGTTGAAGGCGCAAAGATCGGTTCGACACTCCGCATTCGTCTCCCAGATCGCGCTCTTGTCACTGACGGCGCTGCTCTTCAGGTGCAGGATGACAACGAGCAGTACACAACCCTGACCGTTGCTTCGCAGAAGCACATTGGCGTCAACTTCACATCGGCAGAATTGACGATGCAGTTGGATGACTTCGCTGAACGTGTTCTCAAGCCTCGTATCAGCCAGTTGGCTGCTTCGGTCGATGCCGACGTTGCTAACGCATACAAGAGCATTTACTCGTCGGTTGGAACACCAGGCACGACGCCATCCACGTCGTTGGTTCTTCTTCAGGCGCAGCAGAAGCTCAATGAGTATGCCGCTCCAACGAATGATCGTTACGCAACAGTTAACCCTGCTGCTAACGCAAACCTCGTTGAAGGCATGAAGGGCTTCTTCAACCCAGTTGACACCATTAGCCGCCAGTTCAAAAACGGCCTTATGGGTACAGGTGTTCTTGGCTACGACGAGATCAATATGTCTCAGTCGATTGTCCAGCACACCACTGGTTCGCGTTCGGCTTCGGACACGATCCTTGTCAACGGTGCTGTGTCAACGCAGGGCCAGTCCACCATCAACCTTGATGGCGGCACAGGTTCGGCTACGTTCGCCGTCGGCGACGTGTTCACGATTGCTAACGTGTACTCCGTCAACCCACAGACCCGTCAGTCAACTGGCAGCTTGCAACAGTTCGTTGTGACCGCCGCTGCTACGGCATCTTCGGGTGCGTGGACAAACGTGGCTATTTCGCCACCTATCTACACCTCGTCTAACGCTCTTGCTACAGTGGACTCGTTCCCAGCAGACAACGCGGCAGTCACGGTGCTTGGGGCGGCGTCTACGACGTACCCACAGAACCTTGTATATCAGAAGAACGCTATTACCCTTGGTACAGCCGATCTTCTGCTCCCACAGGGCGTGGATATGGCATCTCGTCAGGTTCATAACGGCATCTCGTTGCGTATTGTTCGTCAGTACGACATCAACAATGACCGTATGCCTTGCCGTATTGACGTACTGTATGGTTATTCCGTAATTCGTGCGCCTATGGCAGCTCGTATCTGGGGTTAATTAACTCAGGGCATAACGCCCTGAGTTTTTCCTTCTTTCTTGTGGAGAATTACTATGGCACTTCCTACTGTAGGCGGCGGCTATCAGTTTAATGATGGCAATCTTAGCGAAGTTAAAATGTCTGTTGCATCGGCTCCGGCCACTGCCGCAGACACTGCAACTTTGACCGTGGATCAGTTGCTCAACGGTATTATCATTGGCACACCAACAGCGACAGCAATCTATACGCTTCCGCTTGCGGCAACCCTTGATAGTACGTTGACCAACGGAAAAGTTGGTACAACTTTTGACTTCCGCGTTATCACAGCGGCGGCATACGGCATTACAATCGCAACCAACACAGGTTGGACGATTGGCTCATCTGGCACGCAGGGTCTTATGACCATTGCGGCAACTGCCGGTACAGTTCGTTCATTCCGCGCCCGTAAAACGGGCGATGGCACTTGGGCGCTCTACGCGATCTCGTAATAAAAACGGGGCGGGGTAATTCCCGCCCCAATTTCAAAGGGCAAAAAATGAACGTCATTCTTGAGCATCCGGTACACGGCAGAAAAATTGCTATTTCCGAAATGGAAATTCAACACGATAAAGAACATGGCTGGGTTCGCGCTAAAGATAAACCAGTTGATAACCAGACTACAAATGAGTTAGAAGTACGTCGTCGTCGTAAGCCAGACGAGGCATAAGGAGCCACCATGACGACTACCGCAGGAGATCAAATTAACAGCGCTTTGCGGCTTATTGGTCAGCTTGCAGAGTCTGAAACGCCTTCTGCGGCAACGTCTCAGGACGCTCTTGCCGCGCTCAATCAAATGATTGATTCGTGGAACACGGAACGACTGGCTGTCTTTTCTACACAAGACCAAGTTTTTAATTGGCCGCCTAACGTCCTTAGCCGCACACTTGGCCCTTCCGGTGATTTTGTCGGCAATCGTCCGATACTTCTGGATGATTCCACATACTTCATCGACACGGCGTCGGGCATCTCTTACGGCATCAAGATTATCAATCAACAGCAATACGACGGTATTGCAGTTAAAACAGTCACTAGCACATATCCGCAAGTGATCTGGATTAACATGAGCTACCCCAACATTGAGATGTATGTGTATCCCAAGCCTACCAAGGTGCTTGAGTGGCATTTCATTTCTGTTGAAGAGTTAACCCAGCCCGCATTGCTGTCCACCACCCTCGCTTTCCCGCCGGGCTATCTCAGGGCGTTCAAATACAACCTTGCTTGCGAAATTGCGGCCGAGTTTGGCGTAGAACCTTCGCCGCAAGTTCAACGCATCGCAATGACATCTAAGCGCAATCTGAAGCGCATCAATAACCCTGACGATGTCATGTCTATTCCATACGCAATTGTCGGAACTCGTCAAAGATTTAACGTGTTTGCAGGGAACTACTAAGTATGTTTAATTTTAGCGTTAAAGGTCACGCATAATGCAAACGCCTATTTTAGGCCAAAGCTATGTCGCCCGCAGTGTTAACGCTGCTGACAGCCGCATGGTTAATTTGTTTCCAGAAGCTACGCCTCAAGCGGGCAAGACAGCGGGGTTCTTGAACCGCGCGCCAGGCCTTCGTCTGCTTGCGACCCTTGGTACTGGGCCTATTCGAGGATTGTGGTCGCCTGACCCTAACGGGTTGTACGCCTACGTTATATCAGGCAATACGTTCTACCGCATTGACACAAGTTACAACGCAGAAGTCTACGGATATGTGAGCGGCACGGGTCAAGTGTCGATGGCAGACAACGGAACGCAATTGTTTATTGCTTCCAACCCTGATGGCTACATCTTTAACATGACGACGTTGATTTTTGCGCCAATCACCGATCCTGATTTCCCCGGCGCTGTTACGGTCGGATATCTGGACGGGTATTTTGTCTTCAACGAGCCTAACTCACAGCGCGTATGGACAACGGTTCTTCTTGATGGATCGTCTGTAGATCCGCTTGATTTTGCCAGTGCTGAAGGATCTCCTGATGGTCTTGTCTCGCTTATCATTGACCATCGCGAGGCATGGCTGTTTGGTACGAACTCGGTTGAAGTCTGGTACGACGCAGGAAATGCGGGTTTTCCATTAACTCGTATTCAGGGCGCCTACAACGAAATCGGGTGCGTAGCTGCATACTCTGTTGCCAAACTGGACAACGGCGTGTTCTGGCTTGGCGGCGATGCACGCGGTGAGGGTATTGTCTACCGCACGAACGGATATACAGGCCAACGTATTTCAACGCACGCTATTGAGTGGCAAATTCAACAGTACGGCGATATTTCGGATGCTATCGGCTACACATACCAACAGGACGGCCACGCCTTCTACGTTCTGATCTTTCCTTCTGCCGGTGCAACGTGGGTGTATGATGTTGCAACCGACAATTGGCATGAACGGGCTGCATGGGTAAACGGAGAGTATACCCGTCATCGTTCCAACTGCCAGATGGCGTTTAACCATGAAGTTATCGTTGGCGATTACAATGATGGCCGCGTCTATGCGTTTGACTTGGAAACTTACTCTGATGATGACCAACCACAGCGTTGGCTTCGTTCATGGCGGGCTTTGCCACAAGACCAGAACACGCTCGTCCGTACAGCCCAGCACAGCCTTCAGCTTGACGCTGAAACAGGCGTCGGGCTTAACAGCGGGCAGGGCGATGTTCCTGAAGCCATGCTCCGTTGGTCGGACGATGGCGGGCATACATGGTCAAATGAACATTGGTCGTCAATGGGCGCTATCGGTGCTTACGGCACCCGCACATTCTGGCGTCGGCTTGGTATGACCAATAAATTGCGCGACCGAGTGTATGAGGTGTCAGGAACAGATCCTGTGAAGATAGCTATCGTCGGCGCAAATCTATTATTGAGCGGCTCAAGTGCCTAATGCAAACCGCGTCCCAACCACACAAGTCCCGCTAACAGACCCGACTACAGGATTAATCTCCCGCGCTTGGTTTCGGTTTTTTGAAAACCTGAACACAATTGTAAGCGATGTCTATACGCCAACATTGACCAACACGACCAACATTGCGTCTAGCACGCCTGCAATTTGTCAGTATTTTCAAATCTACAACGTGCTTACGGTAAGCGGTCAAGTTACAATACAGGCTACGGCTACAGGCGCGTGTAATTTGAAAATGACGCTGCCAGTTGCTAGTAAATTTACATTTTCTGGGCAAGCGGCAGGCACGTTTGCTACGACAACCGCAGGCGGTACAGCGCAGGGCGCTATCTTGGCTGATATCGTTGGCGACCAGCTTGAATTTCGGTTTACGGCTACAAACACCACGTCAACGGTCTATTCTTTCACGGCGACTTACCAACTTGTGCAATAGTAAAAATCAATGTAGGGTGCGGCTATGGCAGTCATTCTTTCCCCTCTAGCCGGTGCAGGCTGGCAGTTCTTCGACGACAACGGCGATCCGTTGACGGGTGGACTGCTATATACTTACGCCGCCGGAACGACCACGCCGCTTACCACTTATAGCTCCAGCACTGGTGCTACGGCCAATGCCAACCCAATTGTGCTTGACTCGGCGG
>Ga0075458_10000485_pt1 | contig 13047 bp, 16 predicted proteins | sample DEB3_08_DNA_FD_77576 | JGI IMG/M metagenome (GOLD analysis project Ga0075458, IMG submission 77576) | Aqueous microbial communities from the Delaware River and Bay under freshwater to marine salinity gradient to study organic matter... | ecosystem: Environmental > Aquatic > Marine > Coastal ... | reverse complement strand
TCAGCGAAAGCAATGGCTGCGTCTGCTGGTAGGCCGTATCCAAACCTAGTGGATAACATGAGAGCGGCGAGGAAAAAATGATCTGCCCGATTGCAACTCAGGACATCAAGACCAATCTCAAAAACAGGGATTGGGCGTTCAAGAACGTTGGATACGGGCCAGCAAATCCGGAGGATGAGAACGAGGAGTTTTGGGCTGCAAAAGCTGATGAGTGGCAGACCACGCCAGAAGGCGCGCAGGAAATGCGTTGCGGGAACTGCTCTGCATTCATCCAAACTCCTGAGATGATCGCTTGTATCGAGAAAGGTATTGGCGAGGAGCCTGGAAACTACTCAGCAGACATCGTTGCCAGTGCTGGACTTGGGTATTGCGAGCTGTTCGAGTTCAAGTGCGCTGCTGACCGCACCTGTTCTGCATGGCTGGTTGGTGGCCCAATCAGACAGCGGATGACTGATCGCCAGCGGCAAATGCTGATGATGGCAAAGATGGAGTACAACGATGACAGCAGCATGGACGAGGAAGGCGGGGAAGAATCCGAAGGGCGGTCTTAACGAAGCTGGTCGGAAGTCCTACGAGCGAGAAAATCCAGGTTCCAACCTAAAGCCTCCAGTTAAGTCTGGTGACAACCCGCGCAGAGCGTCATTCCTGGCTAGGATGGGCAATATGCCTGGGCCAGAATACAAAGATGGAAAGCCGACTCGTCTGCTTTTGTCCTTGAAAGCATGGGGCGCATCTAGCAAGGCAGACGCTAAAGCTAAAGCAAAGGCTATCAGCGAGCGCAACAAGAAGTGATCGTAGACCGCGATCCATATTGGCATTGTGTGATAGATGACTTCTTCACACGGCCAGACAAGCTGGCAGAAGAGTTTCCTAAACCAGACGATCCATGCTGGTTCAGGTATGACAGTCCTCTAGAGGTCAAGCGAACCTGCAATGACTGGCACAGATTCCCGCCAGAAACATATAAGACGCTCACTTGGCTAACTAGCGACAGGTTTACACACACTCTGGAAGTTCTGACAGATGAGGATCTGTGCCCTGACGCAGGGTTACATGGTGGTGGATGGCATCAGCACAGCAGAGGAGGGAAACTGAATGTTCACCTCGACTACAACATCCATCCGAAGCTACACCTACAACGTAGGCTTAACCTTATTGTTTACCTGTCTCCTGCATGGGAACCGTCCTGGGGTGGTGGGTTGGGTCTGTACAAAGACAGCAGAACTCTTGCAAAGGTCATTGAGCCGAAGTACAACAGGGCAGTGATCTTCGACACCAGAGGCTCATGGCATGGACTACCTGATCCAATCAAATGTCCAGAAGGTGTAACCAGAAACTCAATCGCTGTATACTATTTGTCTGAACCAACAGCGATGACAGACAACCGTAAGAGAGCATTGTTTGCACCGACACCGGAGCAGATGGGTGATCCAGAGATCGATAGACTGATTGCGGATCGAATAAAGATAGCGTAAACCGATGACCCGTTAGGAGTCGGAATGATAGAGAAGATTGGAATCAACAAGCTGATTCCATACGCCAGGAATGCGCGTACACACTCGGACGAGCAAGTTGCCCAGATTGCTGCAAGCATCCGAGAATTTGGGTTCAATAACCCTGTCCTGATAGCAGACGACAACAGCATCATTGCCGGTCACGGCAGGGTGATGGCTGCTCGCAAGCTAAACCTGTCAGAAGTGCCTTGCATCAGGTTGAGTCATCTGTCAGAGACTCAGCGGAAGGATTACATCCTGGCCGACAACAAACTCGCGCTGAATGCTGGATGGGAAAACAGTCTCTTATCTGTCGAGCTAGAGGAGCTTGTCAATAGCGGTTTTGACATTAGCCTTACCGGTTTCACGCAAGAGGAAATGGATGCGCTGAAGCCTGTAGAGGTGACAGAAGGGTTGACGGACGAGGATGAGACTCCAGATGTTCCAGAGGAGCCTGTCACGCGATTAGGTGACATCTGGCTACTAGGCAAGCATAGGGTGATGTGCGGGGATAGCACGAGCATTGATGCTGTAGAAAAACTAATGGATGGTCAGAAAGCTGACATGGTTTTTACTGATCCTCCTTACAACGTGGCGTTTAACGGTCGTTCCGGTAAGCACGATGTTATTAAAAACGATAAGTTGGGCGCGCAGGAGTTCGACGCATTTATTGGTGAGGTGTGCAACACTATTAATGCAGTGCAGCCAAAGGCGTATTACGTCTGGTGCAACTGGAAGTTTTATGCTGCATTGCAGGAAAGGCTTGAGTACAAGGCTTGTATTGTTTGGGCCAAGAATGTATTTGGCATGGGGCGTGGCTATCGACACCAGCATGAGTTTTGCCTGTTCAACGGATTAGTGGATGAGGTAGTAAAGAACGAAAGTGATTTGTGGTCTATTAAAAAAGACACCAATTACGTTCACCCAACTCAAAAGCCTGTGGCGCTTTCTGTCCGCGCTTTCGGAAACCACATCAAACTATTGAACGTCCTCGACTTATTTGGTGGCTCTGGATCAACACTGATAGGCGCAGAGCAAACAGGTCGCACAGCTTTCCTGATGGAACTCGATCCAAAGTATTGCGATGTCATTGCCAAGCGATGGCAATACTTCACAGGAAAGAAAGCAACACTAGAGTCTACTGGTCAATTGTTCGATGAAGTAGGTAAAAAACGTGACTAGAAAAATAGGAGCAAAGGATCAAAAGCCTACAGATGAAAACCGTAGGCTGGTTAAAATGCTTGCCGCGGTAGGTGCAAGGGTTGATGACATTGGCACAAAGCTAGGCATCAGCCATGACACTGTGTTGAAGTATTACAGACAGGAACTTGAAGAAGGAAGGATCGACGCTAACGCTCAGGTTGCTCAGACTCTGTTTCAACAAGCAAAGTCAGGCAATACCGCAGCGATGATCTTCTGGATGAAAACTCGCGCAGGGTGGAAGGAAAAGACCACCCATGAGCTTGTTGGCGCTGATGGTGGGCCGATCCAGTCTGCAACCGTTTTAGAGGTGGTTGGGGTTGAGGCAAAGAATAGAACTGCCGAATAAACTCCTGCAACTCTTCCAGCCTAAGCGTTACAAGATCCTGCATGGTGGAAGGGGATCAGGTAAGTCCTGGTCGATTGCTCGCGCTCTTGTGGCGTTAGGCGCTACACGGCCGATCAGAGTGCTATGCGCCAGGGAGACGCAGAAGTCTATCCAGGAGTCTGTGCATAGACTTCTGAAGGATCAGATTAGTCTGCTCGGACTCGACAGTCTGTACGAGGTACAGGAAAACAGGATCATTGGTTCCAACGGGACAGAATTCACATTTGCAGGCATTCGCCAGCAAGGTGTGGCAAATATGAAGTCTTACGAGGGAACTGACATCTGTTGGGTGGAAGAGGCTGGGGTTGTCACCCGCAAATCCTGGGATGTTCTGATTCCTACCATCCGCAAGCCAGGATCGGAAATCTGGATTAGCTTCAATCCAGAGCTGGACACAGACGAAACCTTCACTCGATTCGTTGCCAATCCTCCGTCAGAGTCATGGGTCTGCGAGGTTAACTGGTCAGACAATCCGTGGTTCCCACCAGAACTCGACAAAGAGCGGCGAGATTGGTTAGATCGAGATCCGCAGGGCTATCTCACCACCTGGGAAGGTCGATGCCGTCCTGCTGTGGATGGAGCGATCTACGCCAAAGAAATCGAGGCTTTACAGCGTGAAGGCCGAGTAAGAGCCGTTCCATACGATCCGACCTTAAAAGTCCACACAGTCTGGGATCTTGGTTGGAACGATTCCATGTCAATCATCATGGTTCAGAAGGTTGCGTCAGAAGTCAGAATCATTGACTTCATCGAGGACAGCCACAGAACCATTGACAGCTACATCATGGAAATCGAGTCCAGAAAATGGCGCTGGGGAACTGATTTCATCCCGCACGATGGAGCGCACAAGAACTTCCAAACAGGTAGATCCACTCAAAACCTCTTAGAATCGCTTGGAAGGCGCGTTACGGTTCTTCCAAGGGGTAACCCAGAGGAAGGCATCAGAATGGCTAGGATGGTCTTTCCAAGGGCTTATTTCGATGCCGAGAAAACAATCGATCTGGTCAACCATCTGAAACGATACCGCCGGGCCATCAACCAGACGACACAGGAAGCTGGCGCTCCTCTGCATGACGAGCATTCTCACGCAGCAGATGCATGGCGTTATCTTGCAGAGTCTCTGGAAATGATGTCCAATGACGATTGGGGTAAACCGATTTCACCTAACACAAAGTGGGTTGTATGAGTGACGACAATACAACTGAAATGTTAGAAAAGTTGCGCCAGCAGCTTTCAAGACTTCCAGAAGGATACCAATCGCCAGTTTTCAGCCTTGGTGTTAATCGTGGAATGCCAGAAACAGTTCCTGTCGAAATTCGGATGATGCAGCAGCCGGAGATGCGTCTGCGTAGATCAATTGAGACGCCACTAGGATATTTTGGGATGTCAGTTGGCTCAGAGCAGGGAGAGCCTGCTGCTAAGTTGGAGTATGCAAAACAGTTGGCCGCATTGGGTGGATTGTTAGATGTTTCTGCTAATGTCGGGAAAGGCGCAAAAGGCGCATCTGTTACTTACCAGCCAGAAGGATTGCCAGTTTCTGTTACTGGTTCAATGAGCCAAAATCAGTTTGGGCAGATCATCCGAAGTTTGCAAGCACAATATGCTCAAGAACTGATGAGAAACCTGATGCTTGGAATTTATGGGCAGGCAGGAACTAATCCGATGGTCGGATTAAAATTGGAGCGAGGATTCTAATGCTGATTCCGCAGGGAAATATCGTATTGCGCCGTGATTTTGAACTCGTCATCGCAGAACTGCGGAACAAAATCGATGAACTAGAGCGCGAACTTATTGCGTTGAAGCAGCCAGAAACCAAGCGACCCTATACTCGCAAGGCAGAGGTACAAAATGGATGAAGCTCAACTCGAAATGAGCGAGGGCAGGCTGAAAGGCATTCTCTCGGCAGAGATTGATGATGCTATCGGCTACCTGGACACGGAAACCACTGCTGATCGTGCTAAAGCGATGGATTATTACCTTCGCAAGCCATACGGCAATGAGATTGAAGGTCGCAGCCAGATCATTACTGCTGAAGTTGCAGAGGCTATCGACGGTGCGCTTCCTGACCTGATTCGCGTTTTCACTCGTGCTGACGACATCATCCAGTATGAGCCTGTTGGACCTGGTGATGAGCAAGGCGCAAAGCAGGCAACAGATTATGCAAACTGGGTGTTTTACAAACAAAACCCTGGTTTCACGATTCTGCACACATGGTTCAAGGACGCGCTGCTCCAGAAAACTGGAACCGTTAAGTGTTACTGGGATGAAAAGATCGATGTCATTGAGGAGGTTTACGAAAACCTCTCAGAAATCGAACTTGCATTGCTGATGGCAGACGGAACTCGACAGATCGTTGCACAACAGATCGAGCAGTTTGAGGTCGATGGGATGCAGACCCAAAAGATCAGCGTTGTTGTGCAAAAGCGCAACAAGGTTGGTCGGGTTGCGATTGAGAACGTGCCTCCAGAGGAGTTGATTGTCAGCAAAAAGGCTCGATCAATTCAGGATGCACCGTTTGTAGCCCATAGGACACTAGTTCACAGGACCACACTCGTTCAGATGGGGTTTGACAAGGATGTCGTTGACGCGCTGCCGACATTCTCGACTGTAGCGTTCAATGATGAAGCTCTTGCTAGGTATACGCCAGGAGAGGAGCCGTTTGAGCAAACATCGCTCGACGAATCCATGCAGGAGGTCGAGGTTTTCGAGTGCTACATTTATGTGGATTACGACGGAGACGGTATAGCGGAACTGCGTAAGATTTTCTACAGCAACAACGAGATTCTGAGCAACGAAAAGACTGATTATGTTCCGTTCCATGTGATTTGCCCGATTCCTGTCCCGCACAAGTTCTTCGGGCAATCGTTGGCAGACAGGACAACGGATCTGCAACTGATCAAATCGACGTTGGTTCGCCAGTCGCTGGACAACCTGTATTTGTCGAATAATGCTCGGATGGCCGTTGTTGAAGGCCAGGTAAACATTGATGATCTGCTGAATGTCACTCCGGGTGGTGTTGTTCGGATGAAAGCTGCTGGAGCGGTTCAGCCTCTGCAAGTTGCGGCTGTTGGCGATCAGATTTTCCCGATGCTGGGGTACTTTGATCAGGTGCAGCAGAAACGGACTGGTGTATCAGATGCACAGCAAGGTCTGAACCCTGACATCCTGCATAACGTCACGGCCACTGCTGTTGCGGCTGTAACAAACGCTGCTCAAGGAAAAATCGAGCTTATTGCTCGGATATTTGCAGAAACAGGCGTTAAATCGCTGTTCAAAGGCATTCTGCACCTGCTTTGCAAGTATCAGGACAAACAGGTTTTGCTGCGTATGCGCGGCAAGTTCGTGCCGATGGACCCGAGGGAATGGTCAAATCAGTACGATGTCAGCATTAGGGTTGGCCTGGGGACTGGCACTCGTCAAGAACAGATGGCAATGCTCCAGATGGTTCTGGCAAAACAGGAGCAGGTGCTTCAAGCATACGGCCCTGCCAATCCGCTGGTTTCTGTTGGGCAGTATCGAGCCACTCTTGGGCGGTTTATCGAGGCTGCTGGATTCAAGGATTCTGCTGAATTCTTCAAAGAGATCACTCCGGAGCAGGATCAGCAACTCTCCAATCCTCCTCCGCAGCAACCGCAGTCCAATCCTGCCACTGACGCCATGATTGCTCAGGCACAGGCTCAAATCCAGATTGAACAGCAGAAGGCCACAGCAGCAATTGAGACGCAGCGGATGAAGGCACAAGCCGACATTCAACTGGCGCGAGAGAAGGCTGCTGCTGAGTTGGAACTGAAACGTGTTGAGTTGGCAGCGGAAGCGCAACTAAAGGCGGCAAAGGTTGGCGCTGGGATTAGTTCCAATATTGAGATCCCCGGATGACGCCAGAACGCGCTGCCTATCTGCTCAGAGATAACGAGTTTGTCAAGGAATTGGAAAGCCTGAAACAAGGCTTTATTGACAGGATTGTTAACTCAGGTGAACACGAGATTGACGCACGAGAAAATTATTATAAAATGATTCGTGCGATAGATTTGATTCATAGTCATTTCCAAGCGATAGCCGAAACGACTGAGATCAAAGCCAAACGATGGAAAATTTTGTAGAGGGTTTATGGACACAACTCCGCAAGGAAGTGGACCGCTTGATGTAAATACTGGCGCTGCCGCAATTCTTGGAATGATGGAACAACCTGAAGCTCCGCAAGCTGACCAGGAAGCTCCGCAGGAAGAGGTTGTAGAGCAGGAGCAGGAACAGACTGAACAGGTAGAGGAAACTCCGCGCTACCGGGTGAAAGCAGCCGGTGAGGAACGCGAGGTTACTCTGGATGACCTGATTAAGTCTTACCAACTCGGCACAGACTACACTCAAAAAACCCAGTCACTTGCTGAACAGCGAAAGGCTCTGGAAGCAGAGAAACAAGCGGTTGAGCAAGCCAAAATCCTGCGGGATCAGTATGCGGAGCGTCTGGAGATGATCCAGAAGGTTCTAGCAGAACAGTCCAAGGGTGAAAATTTAGATGCACTGAAAGAATCTGATCCGATCGGGTATGCAGTTCGGGTCGCAGAGATGCAGCAGCGCCGAGACCAACTGGCGGCAGTTCAGGCTGAACAGCAACGCATTGCCCAGCAGCAACAAGCGGAGCATCAGTACAAACTGGCGCAGATTGTGGCCGAGGAACAGCAGAAGCTATCTCAAGCGATTCCAGAGTTTGCAGATCCGCAAAAAGGGGAATCAGTCCGTAGCGAAATCAGGAAATACGCTAAAGGACTTGGTTTCTCGGATCAGGAGCTTGCACAGGTCTATGACAGTCGAGCCGTTCTCACTCTGTGGAAGGCCGCTCAGTACGACAAGCTGGTTTCTGGGAAACCTGAGCTGACCAAAAAGGTTGCTGAGGCTCCTAAGACTCTCAAGCCTGGTACTGGTAAAACGGTCAACGCTGAGACTGAGGCGATCAAGACTGATATGAATCGACTCCGCAAAACTGGCAGAGCCAGGGATGCTGCACCACTATTTGAACGCTTTATAGCGTAAAGGAATTATCATGCCCGTCTATACCACTGCAACGGCCATCGGCCAGCGCGAAGACCTGATCGACGTTATCTACCAGATCAGTCCGACCGAAACTCCCCTGCTTTCGACGCTTGCTCGCACGAAGGCAACCGCTGTTTATCACGAGTGGCAGACTGACTCGTTGGCGGCTGCGACCACGGCTAACGCTGCGGTTGAAGGCGCTGATGCTGTGTCGGCAACGATCAGCCCGACGACCCGTCTTGGCAATTATTGCCAAATCGTGCAGAAAGCAATTCAGATCTCTGGCACGATGGAAGCCATTAACAAGGCTGGTCGTAAGTCGGAAAAGGCTTATCAGTTGTCGAAAGCGGCTGCTGAACTCAAGCGCGACATGGAGACCATTATCTCTGCCAACCAAGGCCGTGATTCTGCTTCGCCCCGTAAGCTCGGCGCTATCCTGTCCTGGCTGAAGACCAACACGAGCAAAGGCACGAGCGGCACTGATCCCACGACGATTGGTGTTTCGACCCGTTCGGATGGTGCTACCCGCACCTTTACCGAGACGCTGCTGCGTGATGTCATCAAATCGTGCTATGACTCGGGGGGCAATCCGACGATGCTGGTCATGAACTCTGGTCTCAAGCAGAAATTCTCTGCTTTCGCCGGTGTTGCTGCCCAGCGTTACATGGCTCCTGGTGACCAGCCGACGACGATTATCGGTGCTGCTGATGTCTACATGGGTGATTTTGGGACGCTGTCTGCGGTTCCGGATCGCTTCATTCGGACTCGTGACGCGCTGCTGATCGATCCCGAGTACATGGCAATTGCTTATCTCCGTCCGTTTGCTACCAAGGATCTCGCGGTAACTGGCGATTCGGAGAGTACGCAGATGATTGCTGAGTTCACGCTGGAAGTTCGGAACGAAGCGGCTTCGGGTATTGTTGCTGACCTGAATCCTGCTCTGGGCTGATGAAAATGGGGGGAGGGGGAAACCTCTCTCCCCACTAACAATGCCAAAAGTATTTAACGCGCACGAAGGGCGATACACAGTCGCTCACGAATCAGACGGTGGCGGGATTGTGCTGGAGACTCGACAAGATGTCTCGCAGATCCTAGAAGCCAACAAACGTCAGTTCAACGATTCAGATGGTAAATACGACGACGTTATTACCCACGTTGCTCGTTTACCACTCACCGTTGTGGATGATCTAAACCGCAAGGGTGTCATGCAGGGGTTCAAGATTCTCGACCAGTCACGGTTTCGAGCATTTCTGAATCATCCTGACAATCGATTTTTCCGTACACATCCGGGGAAAATTTGAAGGTTGCCATCTGTGTGCCGTGTCGGGACGAGGTGATGTCTGGTTTCTGTTTTGATCTGGCTAGGTTGTGCCAGTACGAAGCAGCCAGAGGAGTAAACCAGATTGAGTTGTTGCAGATGCCAGGAACGCTGATCTTTACACAGCGTGAAAAACTGGCACAAGAAGCGTTGGAATGGGGCGCAGACCAGCTTCTGTGGATCGACAGCGATCAGAGGTTCCCTAAGAACGCGCTAGAGGTTTTGCAGGCTAGGCAGGCGCAGGTCATTGGCACGAATGCGACCACGAGGCGAGAGCCAATCCTGCCAACCGCGCTGAATCTCAAGATTGAACGCGAGATGTTAAACGGAAAGGCCGAAGGCGATCCGTATCAGGTCTGGCACAAGGTAGAATCGCGTGGCAAAACAGGGATTGAACAAGTGACAGCGGTTGGGTTTGCCGTTACACTGGTGTCGAAGGAAGTATTTTCTAAGATTCCGCGCCCCTGGTTTGACATTATTTGGACTGATCACGGCAATGTCATCGGCGAGGATGTCGCTTTCTGCGTAAAATGCATGGAAAATGACATTCCTGTATACGTCGATCACGATTTATCGATGCACATAGGGCATATCGGAGTTAAAACCTTCGGATGGGATGATGTGAAACATGGCCCTAGCAACCTACAGCGATCTAAAAACAACGATCGCAAACTATCTCGCAAGAAGCGATCTCACTAGCCAGATCCCTGACTTCATTCGGCTGGCAGAGGTTAGGCTTCGTCGCCAGTTGCGTATCCGTCAGATGCTGAAACTCAGCAGCACGACGATGACAGGTGGTGATCCGACAGTTGGGCTGCCATCAGATTTCTTGAGCATGAGGAATTTATATCTGGATGGGAATCCAGACTTTCCGATTGCTTATTTGTCTCCTGCAACCTTCACGCGCAATGCTCCGACGACTGACAGTGGTCAGCCTCGGTTCTATACTGTGCTGTCGGAGGAGATGCAGTTTGCGCCGATTGCTGACAGTAACTATACGCTGTGGATGCTGTATTACGCAGCGCCGACGTTTCTGAGTGATAGCACGAGCACAAATGCATTTATGACCTATTGCCCGGATCTGTTGCTATATGGATCGCTGACAGAGGCTGAACCGTATCTCATGAATGACGCCAGGATTCAGACCTGGGCGTCATTGTTCCAGAAATCATTGCAAGACCTGACCACATCGGACGAGGAAGCTGAGTACGCTGGAAATCCGATGGTTATGACAATTCAGAAGAGGTAAATCATGGCTATCACGCAAGCGATGTGTACTAGTTTCAAGACGGAGCTTCTTGGTGGCACTCACGATCTTGATACAGATGTGATCAAGATTGCGCTCTACACATCTTCTGCATCGCTGGATGCCTCTACAACGGCGTACAGCAGCACGAATGAGGTTGCCAATGGCAACGGGTACACCACTGGTGGAAATACGCTCTCAGGGGCTGCAATCTCGTCTAGCGGGACGACTGCATTCGTAGACTTCTCTGACAGCACCTGGGCGAGTGCATCGTTTACTGCTCGCGGTGCGTTGATCTACAACAGCAGCAAAAGCAACAAAGCAGTGGCTGTGTTGGATTTTGGCTCTGACAAAACGAGCACTAACGGCAACTTTGTTGTGCAGTTCCCTGCTGCCGACGCTTCCAATGCAATTATCAGAATTGCTTAATAGGATGATGTTATGCCACTCGTCCTCAAGGATCGCGTAAAAGAGACAACGACAACGACTAGCACTGGACCCTATACACTAGCCGGTGCTGTAACGGGCTATCAATCCTTTTCTGTCGTCGGTGACGGAAACACAACCTATTACACGGTAACAAACGGTACTGACTGGGAAGTCGGTATCGGAACCTACACATCTTCTGGAACTACGCTCAGTCGAGATACGATTCTTGAGTCTAGTAATGCTGGCTCTGCTGTTAACTGGGGGTCAGGCAGTAAGGATGTGTTCCTAACCTATCCCGCAGAAAAGGCTGTTACTGCTGATGGCGTGAATCCATTTACCAGCCCTGTATTGGTTGGCGTAAACAGCGCATCAACCGCGCTGGAAATCAGACAGACTGGGTCCGGGAATGCACTGCTGGTAGAAGATGGTTCCAATCCAGATGCAACGCCGACTGTGATTGATCAGTATGGCAATTTGATTCTAGGGAAATCTACTAGACAAGGTCTTGTAGCAAACGCAGTTGAAGCGCATGGACGTACTTCAGGAATTTCTACTGAAGCTCCTGCTTTTGGATTTTACAATTGGAATTCTATAAGTAGCGTTTCATCAAGTCTGTCATTCTTTCATATTCCATCGGGCACAATTGGAACTGGTGCAGCAAATTCAGTAAATGACACTCTTGGTCGAATACAGTTCGTAACCCAAGATAATGCAGGAAGTTATGGTGCAGGTTACATAACGGGAGCTGTTAGTAGCACAGATGCGCTCCTTGTGAATTTAACCTACACAGCAAACTCTCATTCTTTCAGCGGAGCAATCACATCTGGAACCTGGAATGGTTCGGCAATTGGTGCGGCTTATGGCGGCACTGGTCAAACCACATATGCGACAGGAGATCTGCTATACGCTAGTGCGAGCACAACGCTTGCAAAGCTAGGGATCGGCGCTCAAGGGCAGATATTGCAAGCTGGTGCAACCACACCGGAATGGGGTGGTCTGTCAGGCAACGTTACAACAATCCAGCTACGGTTCAGCAGCACACCTGGGTCTGTCCCGACTGGCGCAAGTCTGTCTGCTGGTGAGTTGGTGGTCAACACCGCTGACGGGAAGCTGTACTTCAAAGACAGCGGAGGTACGGTAAAAGTATTATCGCAAGCCGATCAGATTGCTCCTTTGACGACCAAGGGCGATCTGCTTGTCAATAATGGAACATCTAATGTCCGTTTGCCGGTTGGAACAAATAACTATGTTCTGACTGCTGACAGCAGCACCGCGACTGGTTTGGCATGGGCTGTTGGTGGTGGCGGCATTTCAAGCGCAAACATCCAAGAATTCACATCCACTGGCACATCAACATGGACGAAGCCATCAGGCGCTAAGTTTGTCTATGTTCTGCTCTATGGTGGCGGTGGTGGCGGTGGTTCTGGACGACGGCGAGGGACTGCAAACGTTGCTACTGCTGCTGCCTGTGGTGGAAGTGCTGGGGGAGCTGGTGGAAGAAGCGAATTGTTTATCCCTGCATCACTATTAGGGGCAACCGAAACAGTCACTGTCGGAGCTGGCGGTACAGGTGGAGCGGCAAGAACCACTGATGATACTAGCGGTCAAGCTGGTAATGATGGGAATAATTCTAGTTTTGGATCTTGGGCGCTTGCTAGGCCTGGGTTGAGCGGTGCTGGTGGAACTACAGCAGCAGCTGTACAAGGTGGTAATGGGGGTGCGGTTGTTTCTGTATTTCGAACTGCGAATTCGGCATATGCAAACGGATCTGGAAATGGCAACACCACTACCGGAAGCGCAGGCGATAGAGGTGGATATGGGCCAGGAGGCGGCGGCGGTGGGGGCGGCAATGTAAGCGGAAACACAGCTCAAACCTCTGGCGGGGCCGGAGGATTGGGCGGGGCAATTTTTGCGACCGCCACTACAGCAACCGGTGGTGGTGGTG
>Ga0075458_10000484_pt1 | contig 13049 bp, 14 predicted proteins | sample DEB3_08_DNA_FD_77576 | JGI IMG/M metagenome (GOLD analysis project Ga0075458, IMG submission 77576) | Aqueous microbial communities from the Delaware River and Bay under freshwater to marine salinity gradient to study organic matter... | ecosystem: Environmental > Aquatic > Marine > Coastal ... | reverse complement strand
TGAGAAACAGTGCCCATGTTGTATCCACCTTGGACGAATTTCTTAACCTTTCCTATTTTCTTTAGTTTCTTAGCCATAGTTTATTATCTATTAGATGTTCTGTAAGCAGCTTTAGCTGTATACAAATTTATTAAATTTCCAGCCTGGTTGTTAGAAATTAATCTAATTGCTAGAAATTTATCCACAAATTTTCTTTGCTCATACCAAGGTTTACTCAAATCTAAATAGTCAGGGTTTATTACTCCTTCTTCACTGAACATAAACTCAGTGTTTGTAGGAGCATAAGTTCCTTGATAAAAATCTCCTTGAACATTGATTTGGTTTTGAGCCATTGTTGTGTTAAATATGATTTTAGATTGATCTCTAAAGTCATTAGTAACCCATGAATGATCTACTCTTCTTACATTTTTAAGATACACCAAGTCAACTTCTTTTGAGATTTGATTTGTATTGTACACATAGAAACTTGTAAACCCAGTGTCAAACTGTTGTTTTATCTGTGGTAGAGTTTCTCTCTCTTTCTTAATAGTATCTGATACAAAAGATAGAGATGTAAATATCTTGTTTAATGCTTTAGTCGTCGATACTGCACCAGTAGTGGATGTAGTAGTTTCTCCAGTAAATATAAATTCAAATTCAAAATTATATATGTTATTATAAAAGCTGCCAGGGGCACCAGGATAATTATGAATAAAGAAGTTTGAAGGATTTTCTGGATCAAAGCTATAGAAGTATTTAGAGTTAAAAGCATACAACGGTGGAATGTACGAGTGTCTACTTGCCCATACAGAAAAGTCATTTGAAAGAGATATTGTCCAGCCAGATTTTTTAAACCAGATTCCCTCTTCTATAACTATTGGGTGACCTGTTGGTGGATTTACAGTTCCATTAACAAACTGATTATTAGCTTGATCAAATTGTACTTTACCTAAATCCCACTCTGTTAAGAATTTATCTGTAGGAACTAGCTCATGCTTTGTAATAATAGTTCTTTTGAATAATGGATCGTAAGTAGTTATAAATCCAAAGTTGCCTGTTGGGGCATCTAAGTTAAAATCTAACCCATCTAAGTTTATTCCATAGTTTTCTAACACAAAAGGAATGTTTTCTCTTCCCCAAGCATCTAACCCTAATTCAGAAAGGTCTGTAACTTTTTGTCCTACTAAGAATATCTTTCTGGTTTTTCTAGACACGAAGATGTATCCATCTTTTGTAACCAATGAAGACATTAGGTTATAGTTTCCTAGATAACCTTCAGAGGATTGTACAAACTCATCTGGCTCTTGTGCAAACAAGTCTCCAGATCCAATATAAGCTTGGCTAGCATCTGCTAACTCTAAGTTTTGTTTACCTTTAGTTCTAAATAAACTTCTTTCAGTATGTATATACAAAAGACTATCTAAAGCAAATATGTTATTAATAGCTCCTTTGTTTTGACCAAAATCTTTATATTCTAGTGCTAAGAAATATCTAAATGTATCGTTAAAATTACCATCTTGAGTTAGAGATCTTATAACCCTATTAGGGAATAAATTAGTAGATCTTTCTTTCTTTGGGAATGGAGCTGTAACTCTTTTATCTTGACATACAGAGTATTGATCTTCATATAGAAGATTGTCCATTTTAGTTAAATCGTATAATGGAGATTTGTAAAGAACATCTGCAGCTGTAAACTTATCAAAGTATGTACTAGAAGCAGGGCTTACACCTTTTTCAACATCCCCACAATGACGGAAGTTAATGTTGTCATCAGACTCTACAATGAATTGATATAGAGTTGTATAAGGTGTAACATTACCTGGATACCAGTTATCTGCATTATTTATTGTATCTTTTCTCTGTTGCTCATTACCTGCTGACCATAATACATGATAGTCTCCAGTGTATCCAGTAGGAATGTCAAATGGTATATCCCCATATATTTGGTCATCAGGACCTGCAGATGTTTCAGCATTATCTCCTTTTTTAAAGTAAGATAAAGCAAAAGATTGGGCAGTAGTTCTATACCCGTATCTTGCAATATAAGTATCTCCCCCAAATATAACATCAGAAGATGCCCCTAAATAGTAGTTTATAACTTCTCTTTCTTCAGTGATCTCTTCCCCTGTTTCTATATTTACATCTAATGTAGATTTATAGTATCCAGTTGATACAAGTTGTTGTTGATCAAATGGTTCAAATACATCTGTTTTAGCAGAACATAAATTCACTAAGTAAACATTGGGTCTACCAAATGAAGTTGTACCTACCGAGAAAGGCATTTTACTAATGTAGTCAGAATCAATAGTAGAAGACTCTGGTTCTGGATTCCAATTATCATCTCCAAACCCATATAGAACAGGTAATCCAGAATCTAATCCTATCATTATTCCACTTTCTCCTGCATTATTAACTATATAGCTTGAGCCTTTAAAAGCTGTTGCTGATATATTTTTAAGGAATGTTAAACCAGATATATAAGTTGCACTTTCAGGAGCTATAGTAAATACCGTTTGAAGATTGCTTAGAAATTCTGTAGGGTTTTTAACATCACTAGCATTATTTGGGAGGAAGTATCTAGCACCTACGAATATATTACCATTCATACTATCTGGTCCTACAACGTCATATGCAGGATCATCTTCGTTAACATCATAGTTATTTGTATTCCCTAAGTCAGGGTGAACCCATGCATGTTCATCATCTCCGTGACCTGCTCTAAAAGTTGGGTATACACCATCATCATTTTGTTGAGCTCCTTTATAGTTGCCCCTCCAATTCTGCATAGTAACTACATACTGTATATCTACGTGAGTAGCAGTAGCTAATGTATGCTTCTTACGTAATAGATTAAAGTCATGAAATTTAAATACTGAGTATCCTTCATAATCTTTAGGGGCCCAAGCTGTATCTCTCTGCAGTATACCTTCTTTTAATAAATCTCCTCTGTGATACCAAACATTAAAATATGGCCCTTTCTTAGCATCATTTATTTCTAATGATAAGTTAGCTGCAAGTATTGGATTAGATGGGTGAACTCCACTTTGTCCTATGATTGTTTTATTTCCTTGAGTTCTTTTTGCATAGTAAACTTTATATCCTTGTATCTGTTCTAGGATAAATTTAGGTATACGAATATTGTTCAGCTTAACCCCTAATATTCTAACTTCTTCTTCAAATCTAACTCCACCATCATTGAATGTATTAGAATTTAAATTTGGGGTAGAAAAGTCTACATCTGATTTTATATAAGAATATGTGCTATTCTTATTAGAAGGTAACTTATGATGTCTAACTTTCTCTCCTCTTAATGTACCAGCAGATACAGGATTTCCAGCAGCGTCAGTTGTCCATACATCAAAGTCATCTGTGTTAGGGTAGAATTCATTTTGATTCTCCCAAAAAGATGTTGAAGTGTTTGGGGGTAATAGCAGTGTAGTATCTAAATATTGAAATACTCTAGACTCTGGATTAGCAGCTATTACTTCTCCTGCTCTAAAATCAACTACTCCACCTGGAGCAACTGTAGGGGAGGACATCAAAGCTCTTTCAGATTCTGCTAATATGTTTCTACCGGGAATATGATAAGCAAAAGTCTCTCCACCATCTTTTAATATAAACGATATGTAGAATGCATACACTTCTCCACGACGGTATGTTTTCTTCTTGAATAAGTTTGTTTCTACATCTCTATAACCTTTACTAGTACCTTCTTGAACCGGTCTTATTACATCGTGAATATATGGAAATATCTCTGGCTTAGAAGCATAGTCTTGGTGGATAAGTCTGGTGTATCCTTCATTTAAATTGAAGATATCGTACCATCTTGGATCAAACTTTTCTACTGCTTCTACGTGTGCAGTTAGCTGTATGCTGTTAGCAAATCTTTGATACCCTAAATCTCTTCTAGCTGTTAAGTTAGCTAAGTAAAGTTTGTTGTCTAATTGTGTTAAAGACTTTGCTGTTAGGTATCTAACTTTATCTATAACTGCTTCATTTACAGAAGACTGTGCAGCATTTTCAATGCCACTATATACAACCTCTACTTCGTTAGGGAGTAAGTTACCTATGGCAGCAGTGTTTATTTCTATAGGCTCTAATTTGTATGCAAATTCAGCTTCACCTATTCTTTGAACAACATAAGGGACTACATATTTGTAGTCTGTATTTACATTGTTTAAAACCCATTTAATTGCTTTATTAGTTTGAAATTCATTTGGGGAACCACTAATAATCTCTCTAGGTATAGTAGTTTCACTAGATGGGACAATGTATACAGGATTTGATAAAGTTAATACATTGGTTTCTGTAAAATCTTTATCTGCATAAGCTATACCTAAAAAGTAAGTACCACTTTCTACTCCACCACCTTGAAGTATTTTAATTTCTTTGAATTCAGGTATTCTTCCTGAGTCTAAAAACAAATTTAAAGATGATATGTTAGCAGGATTTAATGAGTCGTAAAGTGCACTTTCTGATCCACCATTCGTAATATACTTAAGTTGTCTTGACACGTTAAATACTCTAGGAGGATTGAAATCATTTATATACTCAATACCTGTTGCAGATTCAACTGCTTTTGTGTATTTATTGTCTGTAAAGTATATTATGTATTCTCCAATTGGGGATACTCTAAACTCCCCAGTAACGGGATGTTCTTTATCAAAGTTTAGATGTCCTCTAGCATCTCCTACTGATGTTAATAAAAGAACAGTTGATACATTAGTTGAAGAATTGATATTGAATATTGCAGAGTCTGTACCGTTAACAGCAAATATTATAAAGCTGTCATCTGGTAAAGCTATCTGTCCTACAGGTTCATACAAGTCGTTTTTAAACTTTAATGAAGCTATAAAAGTATTGCCATACTCTGAAGTAATAGCACCTTTCTCAGCATCTATTACAGCATTCAAAGCATCTCTGTACGTATTATCTAGCTGATCAATACGTCCAGTATCTTTATTCATTCCTTTTACAAACTTAGTATCTCCTGCCATTTGTTAAGTATTAATAGTATCCTCTACCGTATGATCCTCTGTTTAATTCTTCTCTTGTTCCTAAGTTTTCGAAGAAGTTTGCATGTCTATTTAAGTTAGGGATAAGTCTAACCCATTGATTCATAAACGATTCGTACTTATCGATACTTGGGAAGTTAGCTTGATTACGTGCTTGTGTGCAATAGAATTTCCATTTAGCATCAGCAAAATCATAACCTATTCCATTCATAGATGGGGTATATCCTCCAAGCAACATTTGCTTATAGATATACCAAAACATAGCTTCTTTATAACTAATATCATCTGGAACCATTGGATAACAATCTGCATCTATTGGAAAAGCTGTATAACTTAAGCATACTTTTCCATCTTGAAAAGAGGTTTTGATATAATCTCCGTCTACAGTATATGTTTCTTTTGCTTTAGCAAATTGGTTTACACATTCATCACAATGTATATGTGCAGGAAATGTGCTTGTACCATATTGAAGTGGGGATAACGGTTGACTAGAATTTAAATATAGATTCTCAAGAACAGCCATTCTTGCATTAAGCTGTCTTAACTCGTAATTATACCCAATAGCATCATTAGGATCAGCTAATATTAAAGCATTTAACTCATTTATTTTAGCTGATATAGCTGTAAATTCAGAAGATACTTCTGGAGTTACCCCGTTATTAACTGCTACTTGGTTGATGTAATATAGATCAACAGGAAGAAGGGCTTTAAAGTTAGATATAGTTAGTACACAGCCTTTTGTTAAAAGCTGTGGAGCTGCACCAATATGTTCTAAAGCTTCTCCTATCCATTCTATTGCATCGTCAATCCAGTTATCTCCAGGGGGTTTTAAGTCCCTCATAACTTTCCTAACGATAACTTTACTTGAGATGGTTTTCTGTATCATTTCTTATAACTAGTCTTATGCTTTTTAAATCTTAAATAAGCTATGTCATTATTTTTTAACAATGCTGTTAACTTTTCTTTATTTCCTTTTAGCCCTCTTGTTGGATCAAATCTATATGCCATTTTGTTTTTAACTGTGCATTTAGTCTTTGCCCAATGATATTTACAGTAGAACTTGTCTGTGTAATATATCTGCCACTTCTCTCCTTCTCCTGTTAGAGAATCATAAAGTTTAACACCTTTGTCAATTAATTCCTTCTTGTATTTATTGGTTTCAGCCCAATCTACTGAAAGATTTCGTGGATCTCTATCCACTCTCTTAATTGACAAAGTTCCAAGGTTATTCTGCATATTGAACTCATGCCCGTCAAGGAGAGTTTCAACTATGGCAAGATTAAACTCGGAACAAATGTCTGAGAAAGTTTCAAAACTTATTTGCTCTTCTACTTTCTCGTTATAATCTTTATGTATAGCTTTTAAAGTGTGTGATTTGGTTTGCATTCAATCAACACTTTTTTCCACCCATTCTTTTCTTACCTGCTGCAGCCATAGCTTGAAATTTAGATTTACCATATTTCTTACGACCGATAGAAGCAGCAATAGCTTTAGCAGAATCTTCAGACTTTCCTTCTTTCTTCAATCCTGAAACCATCTCAGCAAATCTTCCACCACCACCTGGCTCCATTGATTTGGCTCCACCTGTTTTTTTATTAATAGGATGCCCATTTTTATCAAAGCCTGTTTTCCCTTTAAGCTGTTGTCTAAAACTATCAGAAGCAGCTTTACTTGCTTTCTTCATATATACATCAGCGACATTTTTATTTCCAAATTTAGCATTAGTAGCAGCAAGATCGTAGAATAATTCTTTATCTCTATTAAAATAGTCTGTACTGTCTGCAGTTGGCGGTCCGGGTCTTTTTGCATCTTCACCGATAAGTTTTGCACGGCTTCTCAGGTCAGCTAAAGCTTCTTCAGCTGTCAGCTTTTTAGCTTCTTCAGCTGTCAGCTTTTTTTTAGGATCATTAGTTTTAAAACCAGCATTTTTGTACTTTTTCACTCCACCCATTTTCATTTGTGGAGCTCCGAATGATAGTTCTTTGTTTTCTACCATGAAAGATTCACCTTCTTTTTTGGCCTCTTTCATTACTTTTTTCTTAGAGGGTTTACCCCCTTTTTTATACATTGATTTCATGATTTCTGATTTATTATTGTTAGCTCCTCCAAATTTTCTGAAAGATTTAGTTTTCTCTTTAATTCCTTTAGGCTGAGATACAAATTGCTTTCCTTTGCTGTTACCTTTTGCTTTAGCTTCATTGGTAGCCGCTTTCTCTCCTGAACTTAATGAATCCCATGCTGCTTCTGGTAAATAACGTTTTTTACCATTAGCTTTAACTTCTTTGCTAGAACCACGTTTTTTATTTGCATGAGTTCCAGAGGTCATCCATTTCTGGTCTGTCCAATTCTTTAAACTCTGCTGTGATTTAGCTAATCCCATTACTTATATCCTCCTCCGTTAGCTTTATATTGTTTGGCTAAAAGTTGAGCTTTTCTAGCACTCCACTCCCCAGGATCTCCACCTTTTGAACCAGCTTTAATTCTGTTAAACAAAGACTTTCTCATGCCTGGCTTTGTATAGTTGCCAGCTTGATTTACTTTGGATTTGGTACCTCCAAACTTTAACTCTTTACTTTCTTCAATAAAAGATTCTTTATTCTTCTTCATTTTCCTTTGTTTTTAAAAGTTGCCTTTCTTTTCTAGCTTTTAAAGCTCTTTCAATGTTGAACCAAATTAGGGTACCTCCACCGACTATTCCTATAATCCAACTAATGCTGTTGGTAAGCATAGCCCATGAGAAAGTTCCCCATATTACATTTAGCCCTATCCATTCTCCGTATTCAGTCAACTTATTTGTATCAATGTTAAAGTTTGTCATTTCAGTTTAAATTAAAGCAATTAACTCCAGTTACTACAACTGCCACAGTTCCAGACTCTTAGTGATTTATTAATCCTTGAGTTAGGATCGTTAGCTGTTTTAGCTGATGTAAGTCTTCTCTTCATACCACACATACGTGAGCAGAATGAGTTTCTCCTTTTACCACCTTTTGGTTGAGGGGCTTGTAGGTTAGATCCAGGGTTATCTCTTTCGTAAGATTTTCTCCCCTTTTCATTTAATCCACCTTTTGGGTTTTTACCTGCTTTATTTTGCCAAGCTGCCATGAGTACAAAGTTAATTAATTATTGTTCGTTTCCTCCAGTTTGTTGAGCAATTTGTGGAATATTTCCTCCGATATCTTGTAAACGGTCTGTACTAATATCTGAGAAAGTTCCTGCTAATAATCTTAATTCTCCTGACATCATTCCTTGAGTTACTCCTTGAACCATATCCATAGGCATTGGAAACTCTGAATTACCTGTATAACAAGGCTGTCCTCCACAGTCTATAAACTCTGATACTTTTTCAGGATCTTCGAATATTCCTCTTACATTAACATATTTAGCTCCTTTTGGGTTAAGTACATATAAGTAATCTTCAATCATATATGCCTTAGTTTGATTCTTAGTATACTTATCATATGGTATATAAGCTACTTCAAAAGGCTTAATCATTTGTATCCGTCCTGTACCTGTTACATCTCCGACATAAGTAATAGCTTCTTCGAAGTTAAATCTTACAGTTCTTGGGATAGGTTTCTTACTACGATAGGCTGGACAGTCAATATCAATATTGCAACATTTAGATAAATCTACTTGCTCTAATTCTACACATCTTAAGTCTTGTTCTAAGTGACGAGTTACTAGGCCGTTACGAGCATAGTCTCTTCTGATAAACACTGCACGATAGTGTTTGATATTGAATTTGATTTGATCAATAGAAATGTTCTCATCTTGTGAGCTTCGTCCACCTCTAAATGAATTCAATAAGTTGTATGCAATTTCGTCTAAAGTCATCTTTATTTAACGTTACTTTGTAAATATCCATCTAATCCTTCGTCGTAGTTATAAATAAAACCTTGTGCAGCTCTTAGTGATTCGTAACCCATCATTTTATGCCAATCATCTGAAGCACATATTGATGGTACAACTCTTACCTTTACTCCTCTAAATTCGTTTACTTGTTCTTTATGAAAATGCCCAACATGAGCTTCTCTATATAGACATCTAGCAAACATCTCTGGCTGTTCTGTAGCCATTATTAGTGGTAGGTCTGCAAATTTTTCTTTATCTCCATGAGTATATAAAATCATATTTTTACCATACTCAAAATACTTACGTGAGGCAGGAGTATTATCTACAGTGACGTTATCATCATTTCTATACCATCCTGCAAGAACATCTCCTGCATAGAACATTCTCTCGAAATCATGATTTCCCGGTACAACAATAATTTGTACGGGTGCATACTGCTTTAAATAATCTACAGCTTTAACAATTAGCTGCCAGTAACCTCTAAAGGTTGATCTCCAATGAAGTGTATCTTGTTGTGGAGTTCCTTTAGTAGTTGCCATTCTCATACCCTCAGAGTTCATACCGTCATTCCCTATTGGGAGAATAATTTTTTGTATATTCAACCCCTGAGCTTTATCCATTAAATCTTGGATAGTTTCTAAAAACTGAGTCTCCATTGCTTCTACACTCATGTCTGTTAACTTCCCATAATGAATATCAGGAAGTGAGATTTCATAAGCAATGTGCCCCCATTTTGATTTAGTACTGTTGTGATAGCTGTGTATCCCTATATATGTAGTAGGACTATAAGATGCTGCAAACTCTTCAATTTCCTCTTTGATATCATCTGCATTTCTATCACTTTTAGTTACTACGGAGAATCTTTGTTCCCCTTTCATATTCTGCCAGTACTTAACAGAATTAATATTTGCAGGGTCTATGCCGTTATTCTTGATGTACTCCTCAAACTCTGTTATTGTATTAGAGTTTTCATTAGACATCTCTAATTTAATTAGACTATTAGCCCTAGTTGTGTCTACTTTCTTAAGGGTTATTTTAACTGCTCTGATTGCAGCTGTAGCAGTTTGTAATGAAACGTTAAACTTTTTAGATACACGAGCAGGCCCGGCTTTTAAGTATCCAGGCTTCTGCTCTAATATCGATATAAGTTTTTGAAGTTTCATTATCCTTCAGTTATCCATAGATTAAAAGTTGCAGTTATGATAATTATATCACTTACTGATGTTCCAGCACTGCTAAATGTTGTACGAACGTCTAATTTTAAATCTAGTATTTCAACTACCCATTCTGAAATAGTTGTCCCAAATGCACTATCTATCTCTGTTATAATGTCTGGGATAAGTACTGCTAAGTTATCTATACCATCTTTACTTGTAATAGTACGAGGAGCTGCTGCACTTTTAATTGTTTTATATGCAATAGTCATAGTATCATAACTAGGAAAAATTCCATAATTACCTAAATTTGAAGGTTTGAAAAAACCATTATTTAGATTTCCATAATTATTATAAGTAATACTATTTGAGTCTAACCAAAATGTTTTTAAAGAAGTTTTTTCAGTATTAACTTCTAGGTTAGTATTTATATTATTTAGAAGTACTTCTTCGTTAGTTTGAAAAGCCATTATTTTAAGGATTTATTAGTTTAAATATCATTTCTAGTTGTTCTGCACTTAAACTTTCAGGTAGAATTTTTTCATTAATCATCTTAAGTTCTAGTGTAGCTTCTAGATCTAATTCTGCATTTACTTCGTCGAGTTGCTTTTTTCTAGCTTCTACAAGTTCTTTATTCTCTTCTTCAAAAGCTTTTAATCCTGCTTCATCTTCAGATTCAATAAACTTTTTTGCTTCGATAGCAAGCTCTATGAATTCTTGTGAAGGGGCTGCTTTTGCTTCTAATGCATCTAAATGATTTTTAATTACTTCACAGTTCTTAATAACAATTAGTGCATACTTTACTCCTTTCTCTCCACGAGTTTCATGTAAAACTTTGTACATGTTTAAAAACTCTCTGTTCGTCGCTGTTACATGTACTCCGTACTTTTCTGGTTGGTTTTGCATATATATTTATTTTTGGTTTACTCTCCTGAAGCATATACTCTAATCCAGGCATCTACTCCGTTAATCTGAATTCTAATTGCTCCTGTCTTAGCAGCTGCTGAGGCAGTAGAACTAGATACAGAATTTGCAGATGCTGCACCTGAGGTTCCTACAAAGTTAGCTAAAGGTCCAGCAGATCCAGTAGCATTAATAACTGTTTTACCACCAGTACCAGAACCACTTGTTCCTGGGTCAAGCACTATGTTACCTCCAGTTCCAGAACCTGCTGCATCTCCTCCTGCAATTGTAACTATACCACCAGCACCTGTACCTGATGCTCCTCCACCTTCAAGAGAAGCTGCACCACCTGCTACGTTTGATACGTTAGCTGTTGATGCTGCTATACCCAAAGATGCAGGGGTTGATGATGTAGTCATTTCAATTCTTTGAGCTAATGACCCATTAAGAGCTATGCTTTGGTTTACGTTTAAATCGTATGTGTAAAAAGCTGTTGGAGTTGAGCTACCAACAAACACTCTACCAGCACTATTTACTGCAATACCTTCATTAGCACCATCCCCACTTAACCATGAGAATCTGTAAATGTTGTATGTTGCGGCATCTAGATTTGCAGTTAAAGTAGATAAGTTAGCAGCAACTGTAATAGATCCTGCCCCATTAGTAATAGTTACGTTAGTTCCTGCAGTTAAATTAGCAAGCACTGGACTAAGACCTGTTCTTCCAATTACTAACTGACCATTTGTAGCTACCCCTAATGCTGATAAAGCTGATGTACCATTACCTAATATTAAACTATTAGCTGTTAGAGTTGCAGCTCCTGTACCTCCATTTGCAACTGGGAGAATGCCTGTAACATCTGTGGTTAAGTCTACAGATGATAAAAATCCTGCAGTAGCATTATCACAGTTTGCTAGGTTTATCAAAGATTCATTAACTTGTAGTGTAATGTTATTACTTGCAGTGGCAACTGTTAATAATGAGTTTAATGACTTAATACCTTTGAAATTCAAAGTATTTTTATTTGTCACACTTACAAATAGTGCCTCACTACTTGTACCTAAAGTAGTCATTGTTGGAAAGAAATCTGATGCTAAAAACTTATAGTTTGTAGGTACAGATGAATTTGCAATTAACAAATAGTCATTTGCTGATACACTTGTTTTTGCTAATGTTGATAATGAGGTAATAGTTGCCATTTATTGTAAGTTTATGTGTCCTCCTGATTCTAAAGTTATTTCTGTTGTTCCGTCTTCCTTATATAGATAATATGTTGCAGCAGCTGGAGTAACTGGTGCAGGAGGATCTGAAACAATACAATCTCTACAAAGTCTATTGACAAAGTCAGTATAAACTTGTAGATGTGTTGTAGTATCTGTAGGGTCTACTACTCTTGGGTATACAATCCCAGCCATAGTTTGACCAGAGTATATGCAATCTAATGATGAGCCTTTATCGTATCTATTAAGTAGATATACGATAAGATCGAGTTTAAGAAGTTCTAAATTAGAACATTGAACACCTCCAGATATTTTATTATAATATGAGGTGCCTTTAGTGGCATAGCAAAGTTCGATAGAGTTTACAAACTCCTCGAAGTCTTGTCCATATATTGTTTCTGGTAGTAATCCCATTTAGCAGCCACATGCACAAGAAGCTGTGCAGAATTCTTTTGCTTTGTTATACTTATTGATAGCGTCAGTGACATTATTATTAATAGCACTGTATAAAGCAGATTGAGAAAGTAGTCTCACCTTCTCTGCTGTACGTAAATCATCGTCACATTTATCACACTCACAAGTACAGTTAATAGCAGATGTAACTAAACCTGCAATGCAGCAATCTAATTCACACATCCCAACAGCATATTTTTCTATTCCTGTTGTTGGATATGAGATTGTAATAACACCATTAAATGTTTCTCCTGCAGTTGCAGAAGTTAACACCCATGTTCCAGATCCACCACTGTTAGTAACTGTGGCTAATACTTCTGTTTCTGTAATATTGTTCAGAAACTCTACATCTATATTTCCAGTTAATCCTGAAAATACTGTAGTGATTGTTTTACAATCTTGTGAGATAGTTATTGAATCTATTGCTACTGGCATGTCTTAGTTATTGAATGTAAAGATATTAAAAAGTAGGG
>Ga0075458_10000482_pt1 | contig 13071 bp, 10 predicted proteins | sample DEB3_08_DNA_FD_77576 | JGI IMG/M metagenome (GOLD analysis project Ga0075458, IMG submission 77576) | Aqueous microbial communities from the Delaware River and Bay under freshwater to marine salinity gradient to study organic matter... | ecosystem: Environmental > Aquatic > Marine > Coastal ... | reverse complement strand
CGACGATAGTGGCAAAGTGATCGGTTATTCGGGCGATGTTTACCCTGATCAGCGCGAGCTTAGCTGGGATAGCTTCCCACACGTCGAGCCCGAACGCACCACAGTGACGAAGCGTGTTCGCCGCATTTTCACGTTCTCGCCTGAGCAATACTTGGAGTCGGTCGCTCGCTTGCGTCCAGCAATCGTTCATGTCGGATTCTGTGATTACCTCACCGATCGTTCTGACTTCGACGAATTAATGAGCATCATGGAGCACGCGCACAGCCGGTACGGTATTCGTCCCGACATCGTGTGCTCATTTGGGCCGTCCACCGATGACGTGTTCTCTTGGGTCGAAGCCAGAAAGCATTTCGGATGATTGAGACCCGCAAAGAGATCGACGATTTCGCGACTGCGATGGAGATGAAGCTTCGCAAGCGCGACGGGTATGGCGGGTGGCAGCATTTGCCACTCGACTACCTAAAGCAAAAATTACAAGCTGAGGCACGGGAGCTTGAGATTTCGCTGCAATATGAACCTGCGGATGAAGTTATGAGTGAATGCGTCGACGTAGCTAACTACTGCATGTTTATATGGGACATTCTGAAAAATGGCAAAGACAACCGCAAAAACCTCGTTCGTCGCGGCAGCAAAGAAAAAGCGCACAGCAGCGAAGAAGAAACAACTAGTCCCGGAACGTCCGTTTTCACCTGATTGGAGAGACATGGCGTATGTACCGCGTTGGGCGATCGCTCGTCGCAACCGTCACCAATACTTGGCCGAGCATTCGTACTTCGTTGCGGTTTATGCGGATCAGATCGCCCGCTTAATTGGGTGGCAAGGTGACTACGCCGACCTTATGCGCCATGCTCTCTACCACGACATCGACGAAACCGTGACCGGCGACATACCCGGACCGGCAAAACGCAAAGCGTGGAATAAAAACGCTTCTGATTACCAAATCAATCCAGTCCTTGCTGACAAGTTCGGGCAGGACGTAGCCAGCATCAAATCAGCATCCAACGCCGAGATCAAAGCGATCGTATCCGCTGCGGATTCTGTAGAAGAGCTGGCGTACATCAGCGAAGAATTGATATCTGGTAACGTATGGATCGCGTCAATACTTGACGAAACAAAGTCTCGTATGCTTAAAAGGTGGTTCATGCTACCGGCGTCGATTCCACTGTTGAAAGATCTTTGGGAAAAGCACTTCAACAGCTTCGTGTTGGGGCAACATGAGAAACCAAAACTGCTGAAAGACACGCCATGAACTGGACGCTTCCTCTCTCGCCACTGCCGGTGCAAGCAAAAGCATTGGAGAAATCCGATGGATCCAAGGGTTATGCTTGGTTCATGGAGCCGGGTACTGGCAAGACAGGAACCGTTATGGCGGAGTTCACGGCCCTTGCGGATGAAGGCGTCGTGGATCTGCTGCTGGTGATTTGCCCGAATAACCTTCGCGCGAACTGGGAATCCGAAGCTACGAAGATGGGCTTCAAGTTCGATGTGGCTGTTTATCCGGAACCCGCACCAAAGCGCGGTATGTGGATCGTTAACTACGAGAAGATCATCAGCAAGGCGTTTGACGAGTTGTACGCTGCGGTGAAGTCGACGAAGACTTACATCGTGTGCGACGAGAGCCACCGCATTAAGAACTTCAAGGCGAAAGTGTCGAAAGCGGCGATTTTCCTCTTCGATCATGCGACAATTAAGCGTGTTATGACCGGCACACCGATCGCCAACAATGTCGTCGATTTGTGGACGCAGCTTCGTGCAATCGGCAAGCATGGTTCGCATCGTAGCCCGTACACTTTCCGCAACCGCTACGGTGTAATGGGCGGGTGGATGGGCAAGCAGATCGTCGGCACACAACGCGAAGACGAACTCAAGCAGATCTTGGACATCTGCTCATTCACCGCAAAGAAGAAAGAATGGATGGCAACACTGCCGCCCAAGGCATATTATAATCTCGGGTACGAGATGAACGCCAAGCAGCAGAAGCTTTATAAGCAGATTTACAAAGATCGCTTTTTGCTCGTCGATGACCAAGAAGTCTCGGCGCAAATGGTGATCACCGTGCTTATGAAGATGCAGCAGATCACATCCGGATTCATGATCGACGATGCCGGTCAGGTGGTGGAGCTTTGCGGTGATCATAACCCGAAGCTCGAAGCAGTGCGCGAGATGGTAGCTGAGATCGATACCAAGGTCATTCTGTTCGCTCATTACAAGCACACCGTTGACTTGCTCGACAAAATGTTCCACAATCAATGCGTCACCATCCGGGGCGGCATGGATCGCCAAGACGTGGCTGCAATCGTCAAATCGTTTAATAGCGACGACAACGTTAAGATCCTCATCGCACAAACGGCCACCGCAAAAGAAGGCTTAACGCTTCTCGGCACCGAAACGATGCCTTGCCACACGACGATCTTCGTCGAGAACACATACAGCATCATCGATCGCACACAAGCCGAAGACCGTAATCATCGCCACGGTCAGGTAGCCGAACAAGTGTCTTACTACGACATGGTCGGCAGCCCGATCGAAAAGAAAATCATCAGAGCACTACAAGATAAACGTGATCTAGTAAAGACTATTATGGAGGCTAGAAGTGACTGAACGAATGCAAAAGTATATAGAGGCTCAGAAGAAGCGGGGCTTCAAGTTAGTGTCCATATGGGTTCCGAAAGACAAAGTGGAAACGGTGCGTCGGTACGCTGAACGCTGGCGCAGAGAACATGGCCACACGAGCCCACGTGCTAAGGCTCTATACCGCAAGAAGGTGACGAAATGAGCAACGCTGATAACAAGGTCTTGGCCACCGCAATGAGCATGGTGACTAAGAACCGTTCTAAGACACATGGTACACCAGAAGATAATTTCAACCACACTGCGGCTCTGTGGAGCGCGTATCTTGGCCATTCGGTCACCGCTCATGACGTTTGCCAGATGATGGTGCTGGCGAAAATCAGCCGGTCAAAGGTCGGAAAAAGTGACTACGCAGATCATTACGTTGACCAATGCGGTTATTCGTCTTTGGCCGCCCGCATGGTCAAAGCGAAATGACTAATAAAGCCGCCGTCATAAAGATGTGGAAGTCTGGAATGACGTCTGGCCAGATTGCGACGGCGCTTAGAATTAGTCGCAATCAAGTGATGGGGGTAGTGTTCCGGGCACAACAGCGCGGCGAACTATCCAAAAAGACGCCAATTCAGCTTGCCGCCATCAAGAGCAACGCCGCCATGAAACGACCGTCTAAGAAGAAGCCTAGCTTGAATCAGGTCATGGTAGCCAAGCATGAGGAGAGCCTAGCCTCTAAGCCTCAAATCGAAGAGCCAAGATTGGTAATTCACCCACCAAAAGTGGGGTATTCCGGAAAACGCAAAACGCTTTTAGAGCTGAACGCGTTTGAATGTAGGTGGGTTCACGACGATAAGACATTCTGCGCCAAGCCAACGGTGTCGGATATCACCTCTTGGTGCGGAGAGCATTACAAGATCGTTTATGAACCTAGCAATCGTAACACTCAAAAATCGGAGAAGTACAAAAGCCACATACTAGCCATTGCCAGAAAATACGACCAAATCAAAACGTAAACCCAGACGGAGAATAAAATGTCTGAAGAACCCGAAAAGTCCCGCACCCAAATCTTCTACGAATGGTTGTCTAAAAACCAGATCGGATTCTCATTTACTATTGAGGATGTTCTGCCCGTATTTAAAATGGCTAGGCCGTCCATGCTCATGGTGCTCGATCGCTTTGCGTCGGTTGGCGTTCTTAAAATGGACGGAACCAAATATAGATTCGTCAAATTATATACTGGTAGGTTTATGCCCGCCAAAAAATCACAGATGAAAAGCCCTGTGGCCAAAGTGGTCTTTGGTGCTAGTTACCCCAAAGAGCACTCTAACTTACCCGCCGTCATAGAAGTGCCGAAAAAATCGCCTCTTGATGAACTGGTCGAATACGTCCATTCTCTAGAGGATGAAGTTAAACAGCTCCGTAGCCTTCTGGTGAAAAAGTACTCATGATACAATTAAACCCGCCCTTGCCTGTCATCACTCCTAAAGGGCCAGCGTTGGCTCATGTTCTAATTGACTACGGTCCGGAACATTCTATACTATGGGTGTGCTTTCAAGACGAGGGCGGGGAATGTTGGACTTGGCGCAACCCTGATGTTAGAGCACAAAAGAACATAACTATGGGAAGGAAAACGACATGGAAATTAGCTCCATCCTCGTCGGATTCATCTTTATCTGTGGAATCGCCGTCGGGTTCATAACATGTGCGCTGATGAAAGAAAGCCGATAGTAGAAGTAACGCTTCCCCATATCAAGGGGATGACTACGATATTCAGAATTGGCTCTTATCAATGTGTAGTGGTTAAAAACGACGAAAATTGGGGTTGGTCGATCGGGGCGTTATTGCGGAGAGGATGCTATATGGTGTCCTACCGCAAGGCCAGCGAGAAGCAAGCTCTAGAGTTTATTAACGAATTCTTAGATCTACATAAAGAAATAGCTAGGACGGAGATAACTATCATTCCTCCGCCGCCAAGAGACAAAGCTAAAAAGAAAGATTAGCCCCAGTTGATATAGACGCGGCCATTAGCCCCGGTGCTGACGGCAGAGCCGCCACCAGCGCCCACCACAATCGTGACGGTCTGCGTATAGAACGAGCCACCGCCCCATAGGGAGCGCGCATAGCCACCACCGCCACCGCCGCCACCGAAGGCATTGTATTTGCCAGCGCTGTCGAAGAAGCGGAAGGACGAAGCCCCGCCGCCGGGGAAGTTGCCGTTATAAGCGTAGAGTGGCGTGCCCTGCGTGGAATTAGGAGGAGAGCCCGTAGCGCCACCACCAGCGGGAGAAGCCCCGCCCATGCCGCCAGCATCACCACCGAAGCCCGCTTGGCCGCCTACGTTCTGTTGGTTGCCCCCACCGGCACCGCCACCCCCGCCGCCAGCGCCAAAGACGTTGCCGCCGAAGCGCGAGGTCTGAGCGTTCTGCCCACCACCGCCGCCTAAGCCAGCCACCTGTTCGCCATTGGGCATATAAACGCGGCTTTCGGCCCCACTAGCGACAACGCCGCCACCGGAGACATATTCACCGCCTGCACCGCCAGCGCCCCACACTTGAATCTGTAGGAAGTTGCGGAAGAGCGGCACGACGAAAAAGTACGTTCCGGGCGACGTGTAATCGCTCGCGCCGGACCCAGCAGGATCTGTACCCTGCTTATTATAGAAGTCCGACATGCTGATCGTGCCACTGTTGAAGTAGCCAAAGGTCAGCGATGCGGGCTGATACCATATGGTGTTTCGGTATGCATTCAGATCAGTTCCGCGCCCAAAGTTGGCGTTGATGTCCAACATACTGATCGCGCCGGAGGAAGGTGTCGGCATTATTTAGCCTCCAGTGCTTCCACGCGCTTCGTGAGTTCTTTCACTGCTTCGACAAGGACAGCCACAATGCGGTCATATGCGACCGACATATATTCTTCGTTCTGCTTCACAACTTCCGGCAGATCGCCGGTCAGCTGCTGCGCCACGAGGCCGATTTCTTTCTGCCCTGTATCGATGCGTGTATACCGGTAGCCATTCATGCGATTGACGATCTCAAGAGCATTCTCGATGTTCACAAGATCTTTCTTCAGCCGCACGTCTGAATAGGCCGTGACGTTCGCAGCAGCCGTCAGATTACCGCTGTTATCGACCGTCAGCGTCGTGAGGGTCGCAGCAGCATTCTGCACTGCAAGACAGTTAGCAGACGTTGCACCGATATTACCACGGACGGTGCCGTTGTCAGACAGGACGATTTTATTCTGATTGCTATTGGTCGAATTGACCGTGAGCGGCGCACCCGACGAGCCAATGTTCAGCGCACCCGTCATTGTGTCGCCAGCGCGGTTGACCGGCGTATAGCCGAGGTTACCCGTGGCTGCTCCTGCCGCCAGCATGGCCGATGTCACGCCACCCGTCGCGATGGACAGGGTGCGGTTGGCGGATAGGTCCCCGCCGCCCTGCAAGCCCGCACCGGTTGCGATTTGCGTAGCCGATGCTGCTGCACCAATCCCCGCGCGAGCGGAAGCTGCATCCGTGCCACCTGTGCCGCCGTTGGCCACCGTGACCGGCGCAACAAGCGAGATCGTGCTGCCGATGATCTGAATGCCGTTCCCAGCGATGAGAGCTGTGCGATCGTCGTCGGCAAAGCGGACGTTCGATCCGTTCGACCACACAAGCGCGGCGAAGCCTTGCTGCACCACAACACTGGTGCCGGGAGCGCCACCAGCGGACGCAATCGTTACCGTGAATGCACCAGTCGTAGCGTTCGTGACGATCCAAAAGCCCGCAACGGATGCGGGCAAATAGACGATCACATTCGCGGACAGAAGGCCGGTAAGGTTGATGTTGACGTTCTGCGCTTGCGTCTGTGTCAGCGTGACGTTCGTATTCGTCAGAGACACACCGAATGTGCCGCCAAAGGCAGAGTCGATAATGTTCATGTCACCATTGACTGGGACGTTCCATGTATCGACGTAGTCGCCGTTTCCGGGCTTTTCAAGGTTCTTATTCGGTGTATATGAGCTGACCATAGGGATCCGTCCTTAAATATTCTCTTGAGCCACTTTGAGCGCCTTGGCTACCGTGTTGTCGTCGGTAGAAAGTAGTGGCTCCGTGCTCTTCTGGTGGTTCTTATGGGCTTGCTCAGCCATTTTGATCAACCGATCGGCCTCGGCTTCGTGGTTATAGCTCACCTTGCCGCCTGTCTTGCGGGTAATTCTACCACCGTCGGCTTGATTCTTAAATTCCCGCTTAACACCACGCTTTCCTTCTTCCTCTTGCTGAGCCATTGTGCGTTGCACGTTAGTGAGGCCAACAGCGAGAGTGGTGTTGAGCTTGTTGAAGATCTGCTCGACAATCGGGAACGTCTGCGCCAGTTCGGCAACGCGAGCGATGTCCTTAGGATCCTTGGAGAACATCAAAGGCAGGATATTATTGGCGACACGGCGCTCGGCCATGCTATCAAGCGTCTTCACACCATAAGCGGCCATGAAGCCAAGCATGGCCTTATTAGCCAGTTGCGGTGATCCTGTGGCCGAAGCCATCGTGGACCCGTTGATGATGGCGTTCATGATCTCGTATGCGGTGAACGCACCGGCACCACCAACGCCCGCACCGACCGGCGAGATCCGCTCCGACAGGAACTTCAAAGCGTCGGCTTGGCGAGCGATGTTCTCAGTGAGGACCGAACCATAGATCTGGTTATACCGCTCGTCGCCCAGCACGTGCTTCATGTCGCGCTGGAACGTCTTGTCTTCGGTGAATTTCTTAGCCAAGCGACCAAGATTACCGGACTCCGCTTCGTCTTTGAGGCGAGCCGCCACGCCCAAGCGCAGGAATTCCTGATTCTCGGGCGTCATATTGTCGAATTCGCGCTTGACTTGGCCGCGAGTGAACGGGTTCTTACGAGACGTGATGAGGGACTGCGCGAAATCATAACCCGCTTGCGGGGCCTCTTCACCGATGAAGATGTTGCGCGAAGCACCGACTGTGTCGCGGTACGGGGCCACTTTGTCGAGTTCGTCGCGCAAGCGGTTTTGCGTTTGCTGCAGACCGTTGGCCAGCGTTTTGTCACCTGACATCTTGGCCTTGGTAATCATTTCGCCCAAGCGACGATCGACTTGATGGTAGAATGGCAAATTACCCGGAACGTGTTGGGCCGGGGTTCCGGGAACTGCTGCGACTTCTTCGAGCCCACGCTCCGTCTGTACAAAACGCTTCTCTTGGCCGGGAACCGCTGGAACGTCTTTCGGTACGACAATGTTCATGTCGTCCGAGAGGCGGGGAGCGTTTTTCTTAGTCTCATTCACCGCCGTGATGAAGTCCGGATCGTCCAGCAATTTGGCGTTGAACTTCGTCATATCAATGGCCTGAGCGCCCGGAGCAGATTCCGTCGCCGACCAAATGCGGTCCTGAGTGACCCTGCCCGCCCGCCGGTTAGCTTCGGCGATAGCGTCGGCGTCCAGCTTGGAGACGCCCATGGTGTCTTGGATGACGTTACCGGCACGGCTACCCGATTCGATAGCCCGGTCCTTCAAGAATTGGTTAAATCTGCCGACTTGGCTTTGAGCGGATTCGGACAGATTGCCATATTGAGACAGGATCTTGAGCGTTGCCGGTCCCGCAATGTCGGTAATCGTAACCGGAGTGCCGTCTGCAAGAGCAGTCTTAAACTGGTCATAGCTCATCGGCGTCTGACCCTTGCGAAAATCTTCAGCAAGAGCAGCAGCGATATTGTCTCGACCCACTGTAGCGGGCAAAAGAGCGTTGGCTACCTTGGCACCGGCATAACCACCACCAAGTGCACCGACAAGCCGCGCGAAGCCCTCGTTGGGCTCTCCTTCGGTATACTGTCCAGCGGCTTCGGATCCGGCACCCGCTGCGAAACCAGTGATGACGCGCCCCGGCATCGTGGCAAAGCCACCCGGCAAACCTTGAGCCGCACCCTCGATACCCGCACCCACAATTTTACCGGGAGCCGTCTTAGGCTCGTACCCCACATACTCACCCGGTGTAGGTATTATTTCTCTGGGTACCCTACCTTCCATCAGCAAAGACGAATCAGGCGGCATGCTAGTGCGTACTTCCGGTGGCATGCTCTTGATGCCTTCGGTGACACCTTTATATGTCGGCCAATGCAAAAGAGGGGAAGCGTATCCCTTCTCCTGCATCGGTGTTTCTCGCGTATAAAGAGGCTGAGCCAATTTTTCTTCGGCTTCTTTTGGAGAGATGTAGTCCATCTTCTCCAAGCCGGTGTAGTACGCACCACGAGCAAGTGTGGGCAGATCCTTGGCCAAGAAAGTCTCGATGCTACCCGGAGCGCCCATTATGACACCGGGGATTGCTTGAGCAGTCTTAGCCAGAGCCGAACGCGAAATGTCTTCTACATACTCGCGACCGGAGAGCGGCTTAGGTGCCTCAGGACGAGCAAATTCGAATGGCTTGTCTTCACCAAGTGGCCCCTTAGAAGGAGCCACTTTATCGAATTCAAAGCCCTGATCGTCATTGGCCATTATTGGACCCCGAAGTAGCGCAGGATACGGTCACCGTATTCTTTGCGGATCGATTCTTTCTGCTTAGGAGTAAGCGAAGCGGCATTCATGGCGACATGAGCGAGGACCGAAGTGTCGGTGCCTCTGATCTTGTCCTTGAACATCCGCTCAAGAGCATCACGCTCTCTAGCGTAGAATGCGTTGTTATACTCGCCGTCGAATGCGCGATTGGCTTCGCGGCTCGAATACTTGGCCCACTCAGCGAAGCGACCCTTATCACCGCCCGCAGCTTTGGCCCAATCGACGAAGAAGTTATTGCGATCGAGTTCACGCTGGGACGCCGCGAGGATTTGCGGCATCAGGCGGGCCTGACCACCCGGAGAGGTGAGGAGCGACGGGAGACCTTCGGCCATTTCGCGGAAAGCGGCGAATGCCCTCTGCTGAGTGTCCGACGTAGCCGCCTGTTGGAGCTGATTGACCAGCTTCTTCACTTCTTCCTGATTGGTAAGCTGCTTCGGATCCGAAATGAGGCTCGGATTGCCAGCCGCTGCCGCCAAGTTATTGAGCACCGACATCACCGGGTTAGCCACTTCTTGCAACTTACCAGACGTGTAGATGCTGCCCTTGGTCGGCAGAGATGCAAGCGTACCCGCCAGAGGCGTCAGGATCTGCATCTGGTTAGTGACCGCCTTGGCGATTTCGTCTTGCGGCTTGAAATAGTCGGGTTCTTTGTCGAGTTCCTGCTGCGACCAACCAGACTTGTTATACGTGATCTGCTTGGCTTCGCTGGCCTGTTGTGGCGACACGAAAACGCTGGTGCGCACTTCTGCCGGTTTAGACGTTGCAGCGGGTGCCGGTGTTGCAGCCGGGGCCACAGGAGCGCCCGGAGAGACCGGTTGAGTGCCCGGTGCGGCAGGAGTAGCTGGCGCGGTAGCAGGAGCCGTCGTCGTGCCAACGGGAGCCGTCGCGGGCTTGGCCTTAGCAGCACCTGCCTGATCCGCCTGTAGCAGGACCGGGGCCATGTCACTGACATAAGACTCGACGCGAGGGTCAAGCTTCGGACGATCCTTGGGATCAAGAGCCCACCATTCGTTGAACGGCAGGAAGTAGTAACCCTGCGGACCCACCGCGCGGATGAAGACGCGACCGTTCTCGACCTTGATGGCATCTTTGACGATGTTAGCAAAGGTCTGTTCGGTGGACGCTTGCGTCTGAGCGATATCCGCCTGTTGCTTCTGAAGGCCGGTGTAAGCGCCGGTAGCGCCGACCAAGCCTTCACCGATCGCGGTGCCGAGATAAGGCGATTTCGTCGATAGCATCGTACCGACGCCCGCAAGCAGCGGCACCCACAGATTCTCGGACGTCGCGATGTCGCGGGTCTCGCGAGACGTGTCGCTCGGGAGTATCTTATTCATCAGAGTAGAATAGGGGGCGTTATATGCAGTCTGAGGACCACGGCCCGGACCGGCAACACCCGGAGCGCGAGCGCCAGCACTTACGCCTTCGGTGATGTCGTTCATCAGTACGTTATGACGATTTTCCCAAGCCTTCGCATACTTACCATATTTCTCAGGATCTTTAGCGACCAGCCCGTTTAGGAAGCTCTGACGAATTTCCATCAGCTTGACAGGGTCACCTTCAGCCTGAGCCACCATCTGCTTGGCTTTATCCGGACCAGCGATAACCGCCGTGTCGAACGCGACATGGGCCAGTTTCGGATCCATACTATCCGCACCAATGGCGTCCCAATAACGAGTCTTGTAAATGTCTCTGGCCTTTTCGGGCGTCAGAGACTTAACGTCGATATCGGGGTTAGCCTTTTGATTGATGCCGTACACCGACGGAGTACCATTGGTATCGCGCGGGTTAATATGACCTTCGAATTGGAACGTACGCTTAACCGAAGTGTCGAATGCAGAGGGCTTCGGAGCAACGACACCCGTTCCGGTCTCATTCGGCGTGGTGCCACCGAAACCAGTTGGGCGGGCATCCGACGTAGCGCCGGTATCGCGAGAAGCCATGACCGCGAGACCTTCGGGGCGGGGCTTCTCTACCGGTGGCAACACTTCGCCGGTCAAAGGAACGAGACCAGCCTTCAGATCTTCACGATCGGTGAGGCCACCGTCAGCGTAGCCCTTAACTGCGCCACCATCCTTCAACAAGACCATAGCGGCGAGTTTAGCGGCGTCCAGAATATAATCGCCCGCACCCTTGCCGGACTGCGATGGAGCTTTAGCCGCTTCGGGGCCTTTAAGGTTCTTCGGCGTATCGTCGGGAATGTTAAGGCCCAGACCCGTCGGGGTGTACATACCTTCTGGTGCCGAAATATCTTCTTCAGCGCCACCACCCAAAGCCATCGTCATGCGGCCACCGCGATTGGCCAACAAGCTACCCAAGCCCTCAGCCAACTTCTCGGTGTCTTCAACGTCGATCTTGCCGCCACCCAATCCGAGATCCGAGACTTCGATTTTGCCACCGCCTACACCGGGTGCTTCCATCTCGGCACGAGGAGCGGTAACGGGTGCTGGTGTGGTAGTGGTCGTCGTAGTGCCACCCGTCGTGGACGAAGGCATTTGCGGTCCTTGTTCGGGCTGACCGAACGCGCGAGCACGATCCGCAAGAGATGGGATCTTATTGCCCTTCTCGTCGACACCACCCGTGACGTATTTAAGCCCCTCTTTGCCCTGCTTGAGCATGGAAGCGATCTCGGCACCCTGACGGGCAGCGCTGAGACCTTGGGCCATACCAGACGATTGCTGTTGCGGAGCAGATCCAGCGGTAGCGAGACGACCCACCGGGAGAGACGCATTAGGAACGCGGCTCGTCATACCGGGAGTGCCTTGAACCCCACGAGGCATTCCGGCTTGGCCATACATCTGAGCGTATTGGCCTTGCTGGTTAGCCAGCAATTGCGCCACGAAGTCTTGGTCGAACGCGGAACTGCCACCACGAGCATAACCACCACGGGCGTAACCTAGGCCAGCCCGCATTGGCGTAACCGCACCACCTTCGGAATCGCGACCACGTTCTGCGGCTTCGCGGGTAGCAGCGTCATAGTCGACCGTCTTGATACCACCGGCAAGGCCGACTGCGTCTGGGTGACGCTCTTCGACTTCTTGCGCGATGAGGCCGATTTGCTTTTGCGGCGAGCCTTTGTAATTGAACTTGACGATATTCTGACCGTCGAACGTCTTGCCGATTGGCTCGACGTTGTCTTTGACCCGCTCGTCGGAGAAGAATGGCGCGGGCTGAGTGGTCGTCGTGGTCGACCCGGACAGAGCACCAGTACCCATGGCGATATTCGCGAGGAACTGCGCCACTTGGAACGGGTAGCCTTTTTCCTGCAAGAACTGGTTATAAAGGGCTTGCAAGCCAGCCTGTTCGGTCTGTTGCTGCATCTGGCCCGCACCAAGCTGAGCCTGAGCACCTTGCAAAGCGGCACCCTGAGCGCCGGTCCCAAGACCCGCAAGGGCTTGTGCCGTACCCGCACCCATACCATAACCTTGCTGCGCCAATGCAGCCTGTTGCTGGGCGGTAGTCATACCCTGCCCGAATTGCTGCTGGCCAAGACCAGCAACCGCCTGTCCTGTCTGCAAGCCGAGACCGGCTAGATTCTGACCATAACCGGCAAGCTGTTGGGCGGTACCCGCGCCCATGCCATAGCCTTGCTGCGCAAGCTGACCAAGACTTTGGCCCGTCTGCTGCAATGCCGCACGATTCGCCTGATCAGCCGCAAGATTGACGCCTTGCTGTTGCTGGAACGCACCGAGAGCTTGGCCATAACCACCCTGCAGGAGATTAGCCAGCGTCTGCTGGTTAGCTAGATTCTGCTGATACGCTAGATTAGCCTGTGCGATGCCTGATCGATCGCCACCAAAGGCACCGGCCTTGATCGCTTCACCCTGCAAGGCACGACGTTGCTGCGCGTTCTGCTGAGCCTGTGCCGCCATGGTCTGACCGACCACATTGCTCAGGAACGGCGACATATACTGACCGACAGCCTGTCCGCTGAATTGTTGCGGAGAAACTGCCTGAGAT
>Ga0075458_10000481_pt1 | contig 13071 bp, 9 predicted proteins | sample DEB3_08_DNA_FD_77576 | JGI IMG/M metagenome (GOLD analysis project Ga0075458, IMG submission 77576) | Aqueous microbial communities from the Delaware River and Bay under freshwater to marine salinity gradient to study organic matter... | ecosystem: Environmental > Aquatic > Marine > Coastal ... | reverse complement strand
GTGGTGGTCACCCGCAAGCCACCGTCGGAGTCGTCGCGCATGTAGTTGTCGAACAACCACTGCATCACCGACAACGAGATGAAGTTGAGCATGATGGTGGAGATCACCTCGTTGATGCCACGGGTGATCTTCAACATCGCTGCGATGCTCGCCCAGAAGGCCCCGGCGGCGGATGCCACCATCAGCGTAAGCAACACGTGCAACACGGGGGGTGCGCTGATTCGCGACGCGAACTCTGCCGCGATGAGCGCGGCGAACAGGTACTGGCCTTCAACTCCGATGTTGAACAGGTTCATCTTGAATCCGATGGCCACCGCACTAGCGCTGAGCATCAACGGGGTGCTTCGCTTCAGCATCTCCAGCAACTTGTTGCCGGTGAGTCCTGTCTCCAAGATGGTGCGGTATGCGGCCAGCGGATCCTTGCCGGTGACCAGCAGCAATACGCCGCAGATCGCGAGTGCCAGCAGCACTGCCACCAACGAACTCAACAGTGTTACCACGGGGCGTGGCAACGTGTCGATGACGTTCCGTTTGCTGGTCATCGTAGGTCGATCCCATGGAGCATCATCGTGCGGCAACCTTTGCACCGGTCATGTAACTGCCGAGCAATTCGGGCGTGGCATCACGTGGCGACAGTTCGGCAACCACGCTGCCTTCGAACATCACGATGACGCGATCCGACAAACCGAGCAGTTCTTCCAAATCGGCCGAGACCAGCAGTACCGCCAACCCCGCATCGCGCGCCGTGCGGATTTCTTCCCACACCGCGGCTTGGGCCCCGACGTCGATTCCACGAGTGGGGTGCGCCGCCAGCAACACCGCCGGATTCATCGACATGGTTCGCCCGACCACCAGTTTCTGCTGGTTGCCACCCGACAGGGCAAAGGCGGGCACATCCTCGTTCGGCGTGAGCACACCGAAACGTGAGATCACCTCCCGACAGGCCGCGCGTGCGGCTGCCACGTTGACGAACCCGTACTTGGTGAACTTCTCCTCCTGACCGAGCAGATTGTTCTCCCACAACGACGAGGTGAGCATGAGCCCTTCTCGCTGTCGGTCGAAGGGCACGTAGGCGATGCCGGCGTTCTTCCGGTCGCGCACGGAGGCATGCGACACGTCCTTACCGTCGATTGCAACGGTGCCGCTGCTGTGTTCGCGGCCGAGCAGCGCCGAACAAAGTTCGAACTGCCCATTGCCCTCCACTCCCGCAACACCAAGGATCTCCCCGGAACGAATGGCGAACGACACATCGTGCACGAGGTCGCGCCGCCCAGGGCGCGAAACGCTGAGGTTGTTCACCTCGAGACGCACCCGATCCAACACCTCGGAGGTTCGCGGCTCTGGTTGTGGAAGGTCGGATCCCACCATCATTTCGGCCAACTGACGCCGTGTCACCTCGGCCGGCGTCACCGTACCCACGGTCGTGCCTTGTCGAATCACCGTGATGCGGCTGCTTACCGCAAGCACCTCGTCCAATTTGTGGCTGATGAAGAGCACGGTGGTGCCGGCATCCACGAGACGACGAAGGTTCTCGAACAGCTCGTCCACCTCCTGTGGCACCAACACAGCGGTGGGCTCGTCGAGAATGAGGGTCTTTGCACCCCTGTACAACACCTTGAGGATCTCCACCCGTTGGCGCTGGCCGACACCAAGTTCGGCAACCGGACTGTTCACGTCGATTTCCACACCAAGTGACCGAGCCAGTTCGGTGATCTGTCGAGCGGCCTCGCGTGAATCGATGACACCACCCTTGGCTGGTTCGGCACCGAGGATGATGTTCTCCAGCACGGTCAAGTTGTCGGCCAGCATGAAGTGCTGGTGCACCATGCCGATGCCGGCCTCGATCGCATCGCTCGGCGAACTGAATTCCACTTCCGTGCCGTTGACGGCGATGGTGCCCGAATCGGGTTGGTGCAGCCCGTAGAGCGTCTTCATGAGGGTGGACTTACCCGCCCCGTTCTCCCCGACGATTGCATGGATGGTGCCGCGCTCCACCGTCATGGAGATATCACGATTGGCGATGACGCCGGGGAATCCCTTGCTGATGTTGTGCAGTTCGACCGCGGGCGCCGTGCCGTTCGCAGAAGCGGAACCGTTTGCAGCCGAATCAGGCATCGACAAATACTGCCACACCCAACCGAGTGGGGCACCGTCACACCGCACCGTCACACCGCTGTGACGAACGGCTGCGAAGAGACGTACGGCTACAAACAAAGGGACCCGGGCTCTCGCCCGGGTCCCTTCTACCGTCACGCGACGAACGTCGCGCAATCAGTTGCGTTGTTGCTTAGGGCTGTGTCGGTACGACGATCTCGCCGCTGATGACCTTGGCCTTCAACTCTTCGAGCTGATCCACGACATCGTCGAGGTATCCACCCGTCGTTGCGTAGCCAACACCGTCAGTGCTGAGGTCGAACACCTTGAAGCCACCGCTGAGGTCGCCATCCTTGACGGCCTGGGCAGTGAGGTACACCGCATTGTCGACGCGCTTGAGCATCGAGGTGAGGCGGTGCTGCTTCTGCTCATCGGTGTCGACGAAGTACTCGTCAGAGTCCACGCCAATCGCCCACTTGCCTTCACCAGCTTCGACTGCTGCTTCGATCGTGCCACGACCCGAGCCACCGGCTGCGGTGTAGACGATGTCTGCGCCATCCTTGTACCAGGCAAGGGCGATTTCCTTCGCCTTGTCCGGTGAACCCCACGCGGCGTTGTCGCCGGCAGCACCGAGGTACTGCGACTTCACGACGATGTCGGGGTTGATGGCCTTCGCACCAGCGATGTAACCGGCCTCGAACTTCTTGATGAGGTCGATCTCCTGACCACCGATGAAGCCGATGGTGCCGGTTGCGCTCTTCAACGCAGCGGCTGCGCCGACGAGGAACGAACCCTCATGTTCGGCGAAGGTGAGCGTCTTCACGTTCGGCAGGTCGAGGTAACCGTCGACCCATCCGTACACCGTGTCGGGATTGGCGGCTGCAATCTCTTCGATCACGCCACCGAATGCGAAACCAACCACGATGACCGGGTTGTTGCCGGCACCCGAGAGAGCCTCGAGGTTCGGCTTGCGGTCGTCGTCGGTGGTGGCTTCGAGTTCTTGCACCGTGTAGCAGAGTTCGGTTGCGGCCTGGTCGGCACCGCGTGCTGCGGAGTCGTTGAAGGTTCCGTCACCACGTCCACCCGTGTCGAATGCCAAACCGAGTTTCAAGTCGGTGCCTTCGCAAGGATCGGACGCCTCGTCGGCGACCTCCTCGGTCGCTTCGGTGTCGTCGCTGACGTCGTCGGCTGCTTCGTCATCGCTGCCACAGGCGCTGGCAATCAGCGCAAAGGCGGCGAGGGCGAGCGCAGCGGACTTCAGTCCTTTGTGCTTTCTCATTGGTTTGTTGTCTCCTCCTCATGCAGCGGTTGCCACATGTGTTTGTTGATGTGGGCAAGCATAGTTCAGCGCATACACCCCAGTCGGTACGGCCCAACCCCGCGGACAGGGGCCACCCTGCTGGTAAGGTCGTCGGCGACGACGAGACAAGGGGCATCAGCATGGGCGCATGTGGCTGTGGCTATTCGACCGATGAACAAAAGCAGTGCAACGGAACCCATCGGGTGGTGCAGGCGCTGAAGGCCGATATTGCACAGGCACTTGCCGAGCAGGGTCACCCCGAAGCGGCCGAACTGGTCAAGCAGTACAAGAAACAAAGTTGACCGAACGCGGATTCCGCCATATGCGGCTCGCCACATCGAGTGGGCCAGGTAGGGATCGAACCTACGACCAAGGGATTATGAGTCCCCTGCTCTGACCACTGAGCTACTGGCCCCGGTGGAAGTGGTGGCTCCGGGGGTGGGGCTCGAACCCACGGCCGACGGATTAACAGTCCGTTGCTCTGCCAACTGAGCTACCCCGGAAAGGGTCACTTGAGGCTACTCGCACCTCGTGCCGAACCGCCCGTCGCCTCGCGTTGGGCGAACGATGCCTACTCGTCTTCGACGAACGAACGCAGCCCGCTGTTGTTGTGCGGGTGTCGCATCCTGGCCAGCGTCTTCTGCTCGATCTGGCGCACCCGTTCGCGCGTGATGTCTTCTTTCTCCGCAACCTCCTCCAGGGTGTGTTGCTTCCCGATGAACTCACCCAACCCGAAGCGCATCGACATGATGCGTCGCTCCCGTTCGGGTAGCCCGTCCAACGATTTCTCGATCTGACTCACCAGTTCGCGCTGGACGGTTTCGTTCAACGGGTCGGTTGCATCGGGACTGGCCAGCGTTTCTCCGACGGTGAGGTCGTCCACGTCGACACCGACCGGGGCATCCAGGCTTGCGGTCGACAACGTGAGTTGCTGGATCTCGAACAACTTCTCCACCGTGATGTCGCACCGTGCAGCAACCTCCTCGGGTGTCGGATCCCGCTTCAGTTCCGCCGTGAGTTCGCGCTCGGATCGTTGCACCCGGTTGACGATTTCCATCATGTGGCCGGGTATTCGAATGTTGCGACCCTGGTCGGCCATCGCACGAGTCATCGACTGGCGAATCCACCACGTGGCATAGGTGGAGAACTTGAATCCCTTTTCGTAGTCGTACTTGTCGACTGCGTGCATGAGGCCGATGTTGCCCTCCTGGATGAGGTCGGACAAGTGCAGTTCCTTGCGGTCGTAGCGACGCGCGATCGACACCACCAAGCGCAGGTTTGCGCGAACCATGCGATCCTTCGCCTTCTCCCCCGCCTTCACGACGTCGCGCAGGGTCTTGCGGTCGCTGGCCGACAGTTTGGTTCGGCCCGACGCCTTGGCATCTTCCAATCGCTGCTGGGCCTGCTGGCCGTCCTTCACGGCCTTGCCAAGCGTCTTTTCGTCGGCGGAGGTCAGCAGCGGAACCTGACCGATCTCGTTCAGGTACTGACGCACCGTGTCGGGCGAGTCACCGCCGGAAATCCTTGGTCGTCTCACGTTGTGGTCACGCCTCGTTCGCGGAGGTTACGTCGTACAGCCATGCCAACAAGTCCGCTATCACCGAGTCTGCCACATCTCGCGCCGTCAACTGCTCCACCATCCGCTTGATCTCACGGTCACGGGTGATCACCGCGCTCGAGGTATCCGTCACACGACGCGCCAGTTCGCGGCGCACGGCTGCTCGCAACAGGTTGATGCCTTCTTTGCGAGCGTCGGCATCCGCAGGCACGTCGAACACCTCCACCCGAGACAACAATTCGAGTGCTTCCGGGTCGAGATCGGCCTCTGCCTGTTTGTGGTTGCCACGGTGCGACAGCAGCGCCCGGAACACCCTGCGGTGCGTGTCGTCGGAAAAGACCTCCTCGGCCACGATGCCGGTCACGTCGTCACAGCGCGCGATCATCAGTGCCAAGATGACGAATTCGGCGTTCTCCTTGTTTCCCGATGGCACCATCGCCTGGACCTCGTTGCGCGAACGGGTGGCCCCGAACTTTCGGTCGACCTTCTGCACCACGTCATCGATCTGCTTTTTGTCGTTGCCCCACAGTTGCTCGGCAACCTGGGTGGCGTAGTCGCGCCGGACGATCACGTTGGGATGTTCGTTGATGATGGCGATCGCCCGCTCCGCCACACGGGCCTTGTCCTCGGGTGTGTTGATTCGGGCGCCATCCAGCACCCGACGCACGCGGAACGCCATGAACGGCTCGGCGTTCTCCACCGAGTTCAACAGACCTTGCGGGTCGCTGTCGGCGAGATCGCCCGGGTCTTTTCCGCCCTTCAATCTGGCGACGTTGACACGAATGTCGATCTTGCGTTCCCATTCGTAGAAGCGTTCGGCGGCTCCCTGGCCGGCGGCATCCGCATCGAATGCCAGCACCACGTTGTTGGCGAAGCGCTTCATGAGTCGCACGTGATCCTCGGTCAACGCGGTGCCGCACGTCGCAACGGCGCGGGTAAAGCCCACCCGATGGAAACCAATCACGTCGGTGTAGCCCTCGCACACGACGATCTGGTCCGCCTTCACCACGTCGGCCTTGGCCCAGTTCAACCCATAGAGCGTCTTGGACTTGGTGTAGATCTTCGACTCCGAGGAGTTCTTGTACTTGGCCGGATCCTTGCTGCCCGGCAGGATGCGGCCGCCGAAGGCCACCGCTTCGCCTGAGTCCTTGAAGATGGGGAACATCACTCGCGCGCGAAACGAATCCTGCAGCCGTCCGCGACTGTTGGTGAATGCAAGCCCACAGTCGCGCAACATCTCCGCGTCGGCTCCGAGTTCCACGGAGAGGGCATCCCATGCATCGGGTGCCCATCCCAATTTGAACTGCCTCGCGATGTCGCCGCTCAGCCCGCGGGTGCGCAGATATTCACGTGCATCCTTGGCGTCGGGCGCACTCAGCAATCGCTGGTGGTACCACTCCACCGCCTGTTCCATGAGTTCGAAGAGCCGTTTGTTTCGCTGTCGATCCTTCGACGGGCCACCGGCGGTGTAGGTGATGGTGATCCCCGACTTTGCCGCCAGGTGCTCGATGGCGCCGACGAAGTCGAGGCGTTCCACCTCCTGCACGAACTTGAACACGTCTCCCGATGCACCGCAACCGAAACACTTGTATCGACCGGTTTCGTCGCGCACGTTGAACGACGGCGTTTTCTCGCCGTGAAACGGACACAACCCGAGAAAGTTGCGGCCCGCACGCTTGAGCGCTACGTAGTTGCCGATGACCGCCGAGATGGGTTGCGCAGTGCGCACCCTCTCGATGTCGTCGTCGGAGATTGCCACGCGCGAGAGACTAGTTGCGGCACCCGAGCGTCAATTGCGGGGCTTGACGAAACCCCGGCGCTTGTTCGCCACCACCGAGGCAACCACGCCGGTGATGAGGAACACGACGATTATCGCCAACGACACTGCCACCGGGATGTGAACTTCGCGCCACGCCAAGGTCATCTTCACCCCCACGTAGATGAGTAGTGCCGAGATGGTGTGTGGCATGTAGACGAATCGTTCCCGCATGTCGGACAGCAAGAAGTACAAGGCTCGCAGACCAAGGATTGCCCACGCATTGGAGGCAAACACGATGAACTGCTCGCGGCTCACGGCCAACACGGCCGGCACGGAATCGACCGCAAAGATCACGTCGGTGACCTCCACTACCACCAGCACCGCCAAGAGTGGTGTGGCGAAGCGCTTCCCGTTCACACGGGTGAACATCCGTTGCCCTTCGTAGTGATCCACCGACGGCACGAAACGGCGGAACAACTTCATGGTGGCGGTGTCGTTGGGGTTGGTGTCGACGTCCTTTCCGCTGACGATCTTCCATCCCGTATAGATGAGGAACAGCCCAAACACCAGGAGCAACACCTTGAAGCGGTTGATGACCGCGGTACCGACGAAGATAAAGACGAATCGGAACAGAAGTGCCCCGAAGATTCCCCAAAAGAGCGTTCGGTGCTGGTACTGCCGTGGTACGGCAAAGTGGGCGAAGATGATCGCCCACACGAAGACGTTGTCGACCGAGAGACTCTTTTCGATCAGATACGCACTGAGGTACTCCACCGATGCGGCGCCAGCCTGACCCTGGCCGGCGAACATCGTGGCGATAACGGCGGTGAATCCGAGACCAAGTCCGATCCACACGGCACTTTCGATGGCCGCTTCACGCAACCCCACCACGTGGGCCTTTCGATGAACCACCAGCAGGTCCACCAGGAGCGCAGTGGCGATCACCCCAACGAGGAGCGGCCAGCCCCACACCGGAACGCTGACGTCGGCGAACTTCTCCGAACCGGATGCGGCGATGAGCCGTGTGTAGGCGGTCACTTCGTGTCGTTCTTTCCCCCACCAATGATGGTGTGGGCCGCCGCCAATCGCGCTATCGGCACCCGGTACGGCGAGCAACTCACGTAGTCGAGCCCCGTTCGATAGAAGAAGGCGATCGATTCGGGGTCGCCGCCGTGTTCGCCGCACACCCCGATTTTGAGTTTGCCCTTTGCCTTGCGACCGCGCTTCACCGCCAGCGACAGCAACTCGCCGACACCGTCCCGATCGATGCTCTCGAACGGGTCGCCTTGCAACAGTCCCAACTGCAGGTACCGCGGCATCGTACGACTCTCCACGTCGTCGCGGCTGAAGCCGAACGTCATCTGCGTGAGGTCGTTGGTTCCGAAACTGAAGAAGTCCGAATGGGCAGCCAGGTCCTCGGCACGCAGGGCTGCGCGCGGCGTTTCGATCATCGTTCCGATCGTCACCCTGGCTCGCTTGGCGCGCTTTCCCGAAGGGGTGTTGCGCGGTAGGTCGCCGAATTCGCTCAACACGTCCTCCACCCAGCCGCGGGCCAACGACAATTCGTCGTCGGACACGGTGAGCGGAATCATCACCTCCACGATCGGCTCCAATCCCTCGCCGGCCACCTGCTCTGCCGCCTGCATCAGCGCTCGCACCTGCATGGCATACAGACCCGGCTTCATCACCCCCAACCGCACACCGCGGGTTCCCAACATGGGGTTGACCTCCGACCACGCTCTTGCGGCGGTCAACATGTCGGCCTCCTGCGCATCGAGACCACTGCGAGCCTGCTTCATTTCGAGTTCGTGGACGTGCGGGAGAAACTCGTGGAGCGGCGGATCGAGCAGACGGACCGTGACGGGAAGTCCGCTCATGGCGCGCAGGATGCCCACGAAGTCTTCCTTCTGCGCTTCACGGAGTTCCTCGAGTGCCGCGGCCTCGCGCTCTGGTGTGTCGGCAAGGATCATCCGGCGAACCACCGGCAAACGCTCGGGGGTGAGGAACATGTGCTCGGTGCGACACAACCCGATGCCTTCCGCGCCGAACGTTCGGCCCAACTCCGCATCGGTTGCGGTATCGGCATTGGCGCGAACGCCCAACTTGCCCTTGCGAATTTCATCCGCCCATTTGAGGATCGTGTGAAACTCCGGCGTCGGTGTGGCCGGCACCAACTCAAGCGCACCAACCATGACGGCGCCGGTCGAGCCATCGATGGATATCGTCTCGCCTTCATGAACCACCGTGTCGCCCACGGTGAACCGTTTGCCGTCGATCTTCAATGACTCGGCACCGACGACGGCGGGAGTTCCCCAGCCACGCGCCACCACGGCGGCATGGCTCACTAGTCCGCCGCGCGACGTCACGATGCCCGACGCGGCCATCATGCCGTGCACGTCCTCCGGACTGGTTTCGTGACGAACCAGGATGACGTGTTCGCCGCGCTTGGCGGCATCGGCTGCCGAGTCGGAGGTGAAATACACCGTGCCAACGGCGGCGCCCGGCGACGCACCGAGCCCCGTGACGAGCGGCGGAATGACGCGTGCGAACTGCGGGTGCAAGACCGAGTCGAGGTGTTCGGCGGTCACGCGCGTGATGGCCTCCTTCCTGGAGATGCTCCATCTGCGCTTGCCGGTGCCGTTGGACTTGGTCATCTCCACCGCCATGCGCAATGCAGCGGCTCCCGTTCGCTTCCCGATTCGCGTCTGCAACATCCACAACGTGCCGTTTTCGATCGTGAACTCGGTATCGCACATGTCTTTATAGTGGTGCTCGAGTCGCGCGAAGATGTCGAGCAATTCCGTATGTACGTCGGGAAACTTGCGCTCGAGCTCATCGAGGCTCTCGGTGTTGCGGATTCCCGCCACCACGTCCTCACCCTGGGCATTGGTGAGGAAGTCGCCGTACGCAACGTTCTCCCCCGTTGCCGGATTGCGCGTGAAGCCGACGCCCGTACCGGATTGGTCGTTTCGGTTACCGAACACCATCGCCTGCACGTTCACCGCGGTTCCCAGATCGTGGCTGATTCGCTCGCGCGTGCGATACGCGACGGCTCGCGCGCCGTTCCACGAACGAAAGACCGCCTCGATCGCCCCGCGCAACTGCTTGGCGGGAATCTGCGGAAAGTCCTTGCCGGTTTCCTGCTTGATGATGAGCTTGTAGTGCGTACAGAGTTCGCCGAGCACGCTGGCCGGAAGGTCGGCGTCGGTTCTTGCGTGCCGCTCGGCTTTCCGCTGCTCCAGTGGGTGCTCGAAACGTTGCGCGTCGACACCGAGCACGATTCGGCCGTACATCGCGATGAAGCGGCGATAACTGTCGTAGGCGAAGCGTTCGTCGTTCGTCGCCCGCGCGAGCGCCACCACGCTCGCATCGTTGAGACCGAGATTGAGCACCGTGTCCATCATTCCCGGCATGGAGAACTTGGCACCCGACCGAACCGACACGAGCAATGGGTCGACGGCATCACCGAGTTTTCTTCCCATTTTGGATTCGAGCGTGGCGATGTGTGCGCTGATTTCCCGGTCGAGGGAGGCCGGCCATCCACTTCGCATGTAGTGCCTGCTTGCATCGGTGGTGACCGTGAATCCGTAGGGCACCGGAAGTTTGAGCACCGTCATCATTTCGGCGAGATTGGCACCCTTGCCACCGAGCAGATCCTTCATGCTTCGTGGCGCTTTGCGGTGTTTGTGATCGAAATCGAACACGAACGCCATGCGTTGGCGAGTCTACGTTGCCGGTTTACGTGGCGGTGATCGGATGTACCGCGTCGACCAGTGGTAGATGCGCTCGCGACACCAACACCAACGCGTAGTCGCCCGCAACCGACGTGCACGTACCGATGTCGACCGAGTCGATTCGGTACGAACATCCCGCAACTGCACGTTCCGCCACCACACCGGCATTCGCCGGAACGTCACCACCACCATCTCGGTGCGGCTCGGGCATCACGGCGGGTAGGCGCACGAGCATGCGTGGAGCGGTACTCCCCCGACTGTCCATGCGTTCGACGAGTTCCTGGCCCGGATAGCAGCCCTTCGTGAACGACACCGCCACATCGATGAGCCCCGTCTCCGCCGGAAGGGACGCTTCGGTGATGTCAACGCCGAAGATCGGCCACGCGCAACGCACCCGCTCGGCCTGGTAGTCGGCCTGCGTGCCGATGCGAATCTCGGTGACTCCACTCGTCTCGTCACCAAAGACATCGACTGCTCCGTCACCCGACCGCCACGCGGAAACTGCGCCGGGCACCGCGAGTATTTCGGAAAGTCCCCGAACCGCGATGATGCGCTGGGTGTGGAGCGCAAAGTCGCACTCCACACGAATCTTGAACTTGTTCAATCTGGCCAGCGCGGCGTCGCCACACCCCGGGTCGACGTCGAGCACGAATCGGTCGTCGGCCACGCAGTGCACGCGAAAGAAAGCGTTCAGTTTTCCGCCCGGATCGAGGATGAACGCGTACGTCACACCTCCCACGGCGAGTGCAGCGACGTCGTTGCTCAGTTGCGAATGCAGGAACGTTCGCGCATCCTTGCCCGAGGCGACGATGACATCGCGCTCGAGTTCGACGCGGAACGGCACGGTGGTCATTGGCGCCAATGCTCGATTGACATCATGATCGTGGCGCGGGTTGGCCCGCCAAACGTTGGGCGGTCATTCGGCGTGCAGTCGGAAGCGCCGCCACCAACGCAGCGGCCTTGTTCTGACATTCGAGATGTTCGTCGTCCGGATCGCTGTCGGCAACGATGCCCGCCCCCGCCTGGAACCACGCGGTATTGCCCTTGGTAAACATCGTGCGGATGGCAATGGCTGCATCCAGATTGCCGTTGAAGTCCACGTACCCGACGATGCCCGCATACGGCCCGCGGCGAACCGGCTCGAGTGCGTCGATGATCTCCATCGCACGCACCTTGGGGGCACCGCTCACCGTGCCTGCCGGCAGGGTGGCGCGCAGCACGTCGATTGGCCCGAGTCCGTCGCGCAACTCCCCCGACACCTGAGAGGTGAGATGCATCACGTGGCTGTAGCGCTCCAGCGTCATGAGTTCATCCACCTTGACGGTGCCGAACTTGGCAACACGACCCACATCGTTTCGTGCGAGATCCACCAACATCACGTGTTCAGCGCGCTCCTTGGGATTTTCGCGCAATTCGCCGGCGAGTTTGCGATCGTGCTCGTCGTCGCGACCACGTTTGCGCGTACCGGCAATCGGGCGACTCACCACCTTGCCGTCTCGCACTTGTACCAGCGGCTCGGGAGAACTCCCGGCGATGGTCAATGCATCGTGCTTCACGTAATACATGTAGGGGCTCGGGTTCACCTGTCGCAGCACACGGTAAAAGTCGAACGGGTCGGCATCGAGCGTGGTTTCAAATCGCTGCGACAGCACCACCTGGAAGATGTCCCCGGCAAGGATGTGTTCCTTTGCCACGCAAACGGCATCTTGATACTTGCCGTCGGGCATCGATGACGTGGTTTCGAGCGGAGATGCTTCGGCGATGGGCGGCTCCACTGCATCGCTGGTGGCGGCACGAGACAGGTCGTCCACCATTCGGTGCACGGCCGACACTGCTGCGTCGTAGGCCGCGTCGATTCGTGCGGAGTCGAGCCCCAACGTTGGAACGCTCTCGATGAGGAAGGCTCGCTGTCGCCAGTGATCGAACGCCGCGAGCGAGCCGATCATGCTCATGATCGCATCCGGGAGATCGCGGTCGTCGTGCGGCGCGTCCGGAAGATGCTCGATTTCGCGAACCATGTCGTAACCGACGTGCCCGATCATTCCTCCCTGCAACGGCGGAAGTTCTGGCATCACCGGTGCTCGGTGTGCCGCCAACATCGCCTCCAGCGCGGCGAGGAATCCCTTGTCGCGCGGCACCGACGCCGGAATCGCACCGCTCGCGTGCAGCGCTCCGTCGATCATCGCGATCTCCGCACGTGGACGACACCCAACGAAGCTGAACCGCGCCCAACGCTCGCCGTGTTCCACCGACTCCAACAGGAATCCGGGTCCGTCACCGACCAGCGCCAGGAACGCACCCACCGGCGTATGACGATCGGCGAGTACCTCGGCCCACACCGGCACCACCCCGTAGGAGACGGCCAATGAACGGAACTCGTCGCGACTCGGGGAGATTCGCACGCCGAACCCTACAAATACAGGCCGGTGCTGGCCTCGATGCGCGAGGCGGCAACCGCGTGGAGGTCGCGCTCGCGAAGCATGATGTAGTCGATCCCGCCGACTTCCACTTCGTACCGGTCGTCGGGGCTGAACAGCACTCGGTCACCAACTTCGGCGGCGCGAACGCTTTGTCCCAACGCCACCACCTCTGCCCACACGAGGCGTTTGGCCACCTGGGCCGTTGC
>Ga0075458_10000479_pt1 | contig 13088 bp, 13 predicted proteins | sample DEB3_08_DNA_FD_77576 | JGI IMG/M metagenome (GOLD analysis project Ga0075458, IMG submission 77576) | Aqueous microbial communities from the Delaware River and Bay under freshwater to marine salinity gradient to study organic matter... | ecosystem: Environmental > Aquatic > Marine > Coastal ... | reverse complement strand
CTCTTTACGGGCGCGGTCGATATGCTTCTGTTCATCGAAGAACTCCTCGACCGGACAGTGAATTTGAGTCAGTATTTTTTCGTCGACTTCGCCGAGAGACTTTAAAAATTCTCCCCACGAGTGGTCGGCTATTTTATCTATTTCGGTCAATCAATCCCCGCCGTGCAGTAGCGTCGATGAGACCAGATTTACCGATATTGTTCAAGAGTAGACCGGATCTAGTTCTACCGCCCGTCGTATTCATGACTTTAGCGCCCTGCTTTAATACGAGAGGAACCGTCGAACCGACGACGCCGCCCGCAGCACCACCGGCACCAGAACCAAGTAAGCCGCCCATTCCCATCGTCATCGCATCGACTTGAGTAAAATTATTCGGGGTCTCAGCCTTTCGGATCTCCCGAGCGAACGGTTTCTTCGCCGTTAAAACTGATCCCGTCTTTTCATTGAGCTCTGAGATCTGCTTTCCCATTCCAGGGGCGACTTCGTCAGCCGCCTTCTCAATCGCCGTCTTGAAATCACGGGCGAGAGCCTTCTCAAAATTCTTAGTTACACCCTTTACTCGACCATCGGGCCCGAAAGCTGTAGCGGGAAGAGAGTCGTAAAGAGCCGTCTTCCAGTCTGAAGCGGACTTGATATCGACGAAGCCTTCGCTTTTATATTTATTCAAATACTCGGTTAGCTTTTCAGCCATATCCCGAGTACCAGGATTAGCTTTTAATTTTTCTATTTCTTTCTCAGCGTTTTTTACGACGCCCGACATATCGACCTTAGCTCCAGCGTCAGCCGCAGCTTGGTAAAGTCGTTCTCTCTGAGCCATGAACTCATTTGCCGCAATCTCAGCTTCAGCCTTCAAAGTCTTCATAGATCCGGCTTTACCGCGCTCGAAAAGAATATCTGATACAGGGCCCTTACCCTTCTCTACAATTTCCTTATCGACGTTCTTTAATCCAGATTTAAAAAGCTTCTCTCCACCCTTTTCAGCGAGAGTGCTTCCGGGACGAAAGACTTTAACGCCTTTAGTAATAGCAGTCAGGGGGTCAGTCGCGACGTCAGCTGCGAAACCGCCTACGTCACGCGCAGATATTTTACCGAATGGGAGCATCCCGCCCGTCGCCTTAGAGAAGTCGAGACTCGGACCTTCAGGAACGCCTAAGCGCTTCAAATATTCAGAAGACATCGGCGCTTTTCCTTTAGCCATATTTCCGAGATCTTCTTCAGTGACGACGTTTCCCTTACCACTTACTAAGCCCGCGGTATTTGCGAGCCCCGTTCTGATAACGCCACCACCATAATCAAGTCCACGCATTCCATAGTCGAGAGCCTTAGCGCCTAACGACTGTTCTTGACCGCCATATTGAGCTTCAAGGTCCTGAAGTTCTTTTTCTTCAGCGGGGGTTAAGCTCTTAAGCTTAGCTATAGGTTTAGCCTTCGGTTTTAATTCTGCCTCGAGCGAAGCTAGCTCTTGTTGTTCTTCTGGAGTTAATGGCACTTATCCTCCCGCCGCTTTACGACGCAGTTCTTCGAGTCTCGCCTTTTTTGCCTCTACGTCTGATGCGGGAGGTTTAGCTACTAAACCTTTTTTCATTAATCCTTGAGGCTCAGCCATAAGCCCACCTTGTGGGGCGGGTTGACTGGATTGAGCGGCTGGAACTTGTACCAATTTCTTTTCGCCAGTCTGAGGGTCTTCAAAAATCTTTAGCACCACTTCTTCTCTGGGGATCTGATAAGTATCCGCTAGTCCGCCGAATGATTCGTCGAATTGACGTTGGCTATTTTGTTGGGCTTGATAAAGTTTAGAGGCCTCGCTAACAAAGTTTCGACGTTGCTCTGGCGAAAGCCCTTGTCCAGTTAAAGCCTTATTATAAGCGTTTTGAACTTGTCCGAGTAAACTTGTCGCATCTCTTACCTGCGCCTGCTCGCCTTCTCGAACAGTCGAGCCAGGGTCAAGCATTTTCATGTAAGCGAAGGCCATCGACATATCCCCAGCCGGGGTTGGCGTGGTGCTTTTAATTTTGTCGTATGCAGAGCGAATAGTTTGCGAGTCTTTAGTTGTTTGGTTTTTCAACCAGTCATCGCGAAGCTTACCCGCTTTATCAAACTGATCTTTACTCTTTTTAAAATCATCCTCAGCAGTTTTTTTCTGCTGACTTGTCTGATCAGCCTTCATCTTCGCTTCGAACTCGAGACGCTTCATCTCACGATCAGCGCGACGATCACCAGCTTCTTCAGCCGCCATCAAACCCTTGGCGAAGCCTTGAATACCGCTACCGACTGCGGTTAGCGCACTGTAATCATCCGGGATTAAACCTGGCATATTATGCTCCCCCTATCGCGTTACCGGCAGCGCTACCTAACTGATAACCCGCCATAGCTCCAGCCGGAGCGCCCACACCACCGGCCATAGCACCAGCGAAACCGCCGACCACAGCTCCCGTGATCCCCAAGACCTGACCGACGACCGCACCGCGCGCGGCTTTATTCGCCTGAGCCTGTTTCTGTCTCAAGATTTCTTTCTGTAAGTTCTGCTGATGCTCTTGACCAGCTAAGTCAGCCGTCACTTGAAGCTTCTTCAGATAATCATCCTGACCAGCACTTCTCATAGTTTGAGCAAGTCGCTGTTCTCCCATGGAATACTTCTGGCTATGCTTAGCTTGAATAGCCTTCGTCATCGCCTGATCTCCGTAGTTAAGACCGGAGTTGAAATTATCTGGAGCGTTGAGTAAACCCCTCGACGCTTCCTGACCGGCTTGCATATAGCGCTGGGTTGTCGCACCCGCCGAGTCTCCTCGAAGATCATTAACTAAACCTTGTGTAGCTGAGTCCGCCATGAATTACCTACTGCTGTAAGGGTTCGAAGCCCAATAGCTATTGTTCGACATACTTAAAGCGTCGTTCATTGATCCGCCGCCGCCATCAGAGCCCGTCGTCGAAGGAGTAGGGCTCTTTCGTCCATAGTAAGATCCAGCTGCGTAGCCGACGCCTTCACCTAATTGCTGTAAAGCCTGAGCTCTCGCGACATTATTTCTCGTCGTCATCTCAAACGCAGCGTTCGCATTATTTAGCGCTTCTTGTTTCGACGCGAGTTCAATCCCCGCGAGCGCTTGCTTCCTCGAGTTAAGTAAGTTCTGATAATCTCTTGTCGCACCAGAGACACCGCTCTGAAGATTAGATGCGACAGCGTTCTTAACTCCTTGTTCACCGCTCTCCCGAAGTCCTGAGTAGAGTAAGCCACGTCGGTTAAAATTCTTCCGAGTATTCGATACACCTTCGCCTTGCGCACGCCCGGCCTCTCTTGTGAGTTGGTTTACTTCATTACCGTATTGATCCGGTAAATCCTCGATACCTTGAATTAAACCCTGACGCTGAGCCGACCGTGCCTGATAGTTCGCAATTGCACTCTTAGCAGAGTCCGGCCTGTACGCTCCAGCGTACGCCTCAACGTTATTCTGGAGACCACCTTCACCGGCGATATATCTCTTTAAAATACTAATTCGGTATTGATCGGGATCTATTGAACCTTCGGCACCAGCTTGACCAGCCCTTATGCCATCAGTTTGTCCCGCGAACGGATTAGCCATTCATTCTCCCCTTAGTAAACCAAGATACGCGCCGAGCCTGTGGCCGACGCTCTTAAGTATAAAACCTGATCCGTCGATCCGCTAGTGCCGTCATAGATCGATAACGCTGCACTAGAGCCAACTAAAATATATCCAGTAATCCCTCGACCTAAGCCGTGAGATACAGCCGTATCAGTATCAGCGGCGCTGAAGTTAACGCTGACTGTCTTCTGATTAAAGTTCGACTGGAAGTCGAGCTTACCATTGATCGTGCTGATTATGTTCTCTAGGCATAAAGCCGTCCAGCGCGGGAGATCCTCCGGCTTAACGCGGTCGATATCTGAAGACGCCGTAACACTAGACATTTCTTAAGAACCTCCGGGCCCAGCTATAGCCGTTAATCAAGAGCGGTAAACTCGCCGAATAATGAGCGAACTCACACGCTGCGGCTTTTCCGACCACACCCACTTCAGCCTTGGTTTGAAAGCTATCCTGATACATGGCGAACGTGGCCTGGACCGTTGACGTATTATAGTTCGAGAAGAGTTTGCCAGAAATAGTACCCGTGACTCCTGTAGCCGTAGCTACGTCTAAGAAAAACCTACGCCAGATCCAAGTTTCATTCTGCTTCGAATGCTCCCAAGGAGTGTAAGCCAAGCAAGTAAATCCAACCCCGTTATCAGAGAAGAAGCTTTCGCCATGATAGTAAATCATCCCTGAGTAATCGCCACGGTAGACTGTAGGACGAGTTAGACCACCTTGAGCGAACGTGAAGCTCGCCGGGTTGAACCCATCGAAGAACGTCCAGGCCTTGATCAAATAATCGTAAACCACAGTGACGTTATTCTGAGTCGAGTTCCCGACCGGGATACCGAACCAGATCTGGTTTCTATAGAGAAAGTGAACCGCGCACGCTTTCTCTCGAGCTGCCGTCAAATTCATCTGACGAAAGATGTCTTCGACGGGGGTTGAGATCACATCCCAGCTCGCTCCGTTGAATTCGACGATACCTTTACGGTCTAAGAATAAGAGCTTCTCTTGATATTCGACAATCGTCTGATTGGCGATGCATCCGTACTCGGTGGATAACTCGATTAGCTCGAAGTTCTCAGGAGAGTCGCCAATGATCTTATGAAACGACGTCTCTTTAAAGACGATCGTATTATTGTTGTAGGTCTTGTGCCCGAAGATGCGATCTCCGTCGTTAGTTCGGACTTCGAAGTTGTACTCGGGCTGAATATTCTCCGGCTCCCCTAGCTCTGAGAACCAAATAGTTGACGGAGCATTCGAGAAGCCCGACATGAACATACTGTTTTGATTTATGTCGATGTACTTCGGCGTATTCGTCTCAAACCAGCAGAAAGGCATTCCAGAAAAGACCGCTGCACCCGTGGCTGGTCCAGTATACTGATTAAAGAAAGGGATGAACGTAGACGCCCAAGTTGTAACACCTACGTTGTCTGTTAAGAAAAAAGTCCCAGGAGCAATTAAAGTATATAAATGAAAGCGACTTAGATCAGCGTTCGGTTTTAGCGTCGCGCTCATTCGCTGAGAATTAGGAATACCAGCCGACGTAAACCACCCTAGCTCTCCTACGGTAATGGGAGAAGCTCCGAGTCCGGCGATGACCTGCTTACCGCTATTGGCGTCGATCGTGTCTACGGCGACCCATACGGCGATCGCAGAAATTCCATAACCAGATGGAGACGTAAACCCGCCAATATTATTATTACTATTGACTTGAAAAAACTCTGTTCCAGTCGTCGATACTGATTTACCTAGAGTTACGACGTTTCTAGCGTTAGATAAAAAGTCAGCCGGACCATAGTATCCGTCATCACGCACGTAAGAATACCCGAAGAAAACACCACGAATTACAGGAGAGCTACCATCGGGGACCATAGTCGCGCCGCCGACTAACCATGCCGAAGCTCCGCTTGTCGTAAAGATCAGAGTCACGGCCTCTTTCGCGCACGGCAGGCCTACCGGAGTTACGGACGCTCCGACCCCACTCCACCCTTCGTATCTCTGCCCGTTCGCCATCCAAAGTTTGTTGACGAAAGTTAGCATGTCGGTCGGCTGCCCATTCGTCCAGTTAGCAGAGAGAAGTGTCAGTCCGTTCGATACTCTATAAAACATGGCCGTATCAGAGCCCGCAACTATGACGCTCGCGCCATCAAGCCTTGCATACTCAAATACAGAATTTAAAGGGCCCGACGTATTCGCACTGATCGCTTGAGTCGATCCAGGGCGCTTCGATAAAGCGTTCGGTACATCGAAATCTAAGTTTCTAAGATTAAGAAACTGAACGAGGCCGACTGAATACTCGCTGGCTTTTTGATTAATTCCACCCAGCATCCCATAGCTGTTTATCGTAGGCTTCTCGCCGCCTGATGCCTCAGCCATTACCAGGTACCGCCGCCGAAATCGTCGCCGTATCTAGTCGAGACGACCATACGTGGCGAGTCGGCTTGCCTTTGATCCGCGATCTGTTTAAGGAGCATTTCATAGTGGCCAAGTTTTTGTTCGATAGGCGCCAGAGGGCGACCGTCTTTAATCAGACAATCTCGGGTAGCCAATACCGCGATGTACTCATGAAACTGATCAGGGGCATCGGGCTCATCACCAGCCGCTGTCATAAACGCGACCCGATACGAATATTCCAAATGAACTTCGTAGACCTGATCAGGGATTGGCCAGAGAAGAACGTTATTCTTAGCCAGTGTATAAAACTGCGGAGACCCGTTCTGAACTCCGACTAAGTTCCTCTGGTTCGGCGTCATCGGCGCGATCCAGTTTGAAATGTTCGTCGTCGAAGTATTAGGTATGTACCACTCAAGTCGAATGACCTGAAGAAAGTCGTCCGGCAAGGCATACGCCTGCTGACCCGTCACCGTGTTCGTCTTCACGCACTCCAGGTAATATTCTTTATTCGCCGAGATCAGTCTTTTCTGAAGCTCGCCGAGCGCTAAGTTGATCCGAAGATCCAACACGGTCTGAGTAAAATAAGTCCCCTGAGGATCATCGAGCCAGTCGAGACAGAGAGTTCTTAGCTGAGAAAGGGTCATTTAACATTCCTCCCAAACGGTGCTCGGTGCAGTTATGCAATCATTCCAGGTCGTAGACACGGGAGCAATACAGTCCGACCAGCTTGTAGATGGATCGTCTGCACACGCTCCCCACTGCGAATTGCTGAGCCACTCTGTCGTTAAAGCCACGCCATTAGAGCGAACCTCCGGCATGATCTGATAACTCAGAAGGCCGAAGGTCAGGTCTGCATAAACGTCGTATCTTACGAGTTGAGGGACTGCGATAAATCGAGCTCCTTAATAAAAAATTCTGCCACTCGCTCCCAGCTAAACTGCTCAGGAGTAAAGTTCATGTATTGCCATTTCTTCTCTATGATAGCGTCTACGACCCGGTTCGCCCAGATCGCAGTCGACCCTTCGTCTAAAACCTCGACGTCGATCATATCCAGAGTCCCTGCATCAATCGCAGGTTTAAGCGTATAAGGTAAAGCACCCATAGCCCGAACAATCGGGTAAGTCTTCGCCGCCATCGCTTCCATCGCCGTGATGCAGCTCGTCTCGATAAAGTCGGCAGGGTACAACCATACAGCCGACTCTTTAAAGTGCTTCATCAAAGTCTTCTTATTTACCATGCCGTGGTAAACGACGAATTCTGAATGATCAGAGATCTTCTTCTCGATCGAGTCTGCCCACTCGGTAAGACCCATTTTTCTCATATTATGAGTGCCGTAGAAACAGTGAAGCTTAATATCTAAGCCTGAAATCTTACGGGCTACTCTTACGATGTCGATCGACTGAACAAGGCCACGATCAGGACTCGACGAGAAGACAACCTTTAAAGGATCTTTCGTCGTCTCACCTACGAAATCGTCCGGGTTAATGCCGTTAAACCCCAGAACGATCTTGTTCTCAGGTACGCCATTAGTTTCGACCAGATAGTTCTTATGGAACTCTGAGAGAGCTACGATCTTATCGAAGTCTGCCTTATGAGCTCCCGGCATCTGAAGATCATGGCACCAGGCGAAGGTCTTAGCGTTAGTGAGCTTCGTCGGATGTCTCCAGGCGATATGAGCCTTAGGCTCTACGTTCCGAATATAACCAGCAAGGTCACTGACGGGCTCGTATTCAACTCCACTGGACATGACGGCTCGGGCTGCACGGGGTTGAAATATTTTGACTTTACGACCGGTTTTTTTCTTAATCCACTTTGCAACTTCGATCGCGGCAGTCTCAGAACCCCCATGACCTTTCTCCTCAAGTGTATTCTCGTCCCAGTCGCCCGGCATCTGCGGCTGACAAGTAATGATCACGTCATCCGTCTTCGGTAGATCAGTCCTGACTAAATCTAAGTCTTTTAGACGCGCCAGTCCTGACTCTAAGTCAGTGACGGATTTTGATCCAATTTTATGTAGGCATTCGATCGACTCTTCAGCTCGGGCCCAAAGCCCCATTTGAATCGAGAGCTCAGCTATACGTCGATGAGGGTACTCAAAATAAGCGTCATGATGGAGAACCACAGTACCATTAATATCGTTTGGCTCACAGTGAGTAGCGGTCTTGTAAGCATGGAAAGCTTCTGAAATTTTGTTGATGGTCGCATAAAGATCCCCCAATAAGCACCAGTATTCAGCTCTCGATGGCATGAGCTTTATACCTGTATACAATAAGTCCATCGCCTGGGGATAGGCTTTACAGTGAAAGGCACTCTGGGCCGCATACTGAATCGTCAAAATTCTGTCGTGAATATCGAGCTTCTCTGACTTCACCGCTTCAAGCAGAGGCTTTCCGGCCTTCTCTGGAAAACCGTTCTCGAATAATTCTTTTCCGTAATAGAACTTCATCCGAGGATGCATCGTCTCGAGATCTAATCCCTCGATGATCTTTACGTTTCGCATGTGATCTGACTTACGGTCTTCATCAGTGCGTCGGTGATTTACGTGCCACGTGTTCGCGCGCTGACCCCAGAACTTCTTATTCTCAGTCTGAAGGAGCCCCTCGTGAACCGGGTACTCCCAATGAAATCCGTGGTTACGTTTCACCACGCGCTCTCGGATAAACTGACAAGTTACCCGGCCCGTATTATCAAATGCATAATTGTACAGCGCGACCCAGAAATGAGCCGAGTGCATCACGTTATCTCGCCACTTAATAAAGGCCTTCGCGTCGGCTAATGAATCATCGAGATCAAGCCACATGACGTAGTCTTTAGTCGCCTTCGAGAAAGCGAATTCTCGGGCCTTAGCGAAATCGTTTACCCAGTCGAAATGATAGGTCTTAATCTCAGGCAAGTTCCAAACCGTAGAGCCAGACTCGATCTGTCTGTTCACGTTCTCAATAAATTCGAGTGTGTTATCGGTCGAGCCTGTGTCGACCATAATGATCTCGTCAAAGCATCCGTTAACGCTCGACAAGAGTGGGCCTATGTTATGGGCCTCGTTTTTCATAATACAGCACAGAGAAATAGTAGGACGACTCACTAGCAATGCTCCTTTTTTAAACGGTGATCGAAAAAGCATTGCAGTCTAGCCCCTTAAGATCAAGTTCTGGTAACTTGAGTCGCCGAGTCTGAAATAGTTTGCTCTCTGAGTAATGTGGCTCCCGTACGGTCGTAAATACCGAGCACACCAGTTGCCTTCGTATAAGTCTCATCGCCCTCTCGAGTCTCCTGAGCTCTTTTTAAGAAGCCGAAAACAGTCGTGGGATCAGACAAATTGTCTCCGATAAGAGATCCTGAGTCGCCAATAAGAGCGCCTAAAGATCCAGCACTAAGACCGATTGCGGCAAGTGTATTGCCCATCGCGATGATCGACGTACCCTGGCCGACTAAAGTCGACCCCTGGTCAATAAGACCAGTAATCATCGTGTTCCCAATTGCGACTATAGTTGCACCCTGGGCGATAAGCGTCGTTCCAGTTCCGACGAGCGTCGAGCCCATCGCTATTTGCGTCGCAGCGATCGCATTCAGCGTCACGCCAAACGTATCGTATTGATCTAGAACTCCGTAGATATAGCGGTCAGAAAAAGCGAGAGAACTCGTCGCACCATCTAAAGTAAAGGCGATCTGAGTCAGCGACGCATCATACTGAAATAAGTAAAGCCCCTTAGATCCGGGCTCCGATATTGACGGAGGTGTTCCGTTAGCTCCAGCCGGAGTAATGAACGAAACGAAAGTCGGCGCTAATCCTGAGACTGCGCTCGATCCAAACTGGGCCCAGTAGTTTCTTGTCGCCAATTTAAACCCCTAAAGAAAACCCCGACCCGCGAGTAAAAGGAGCCCCACACTTAAGTGAAACAGCTCGCGAGCCGGGATAAATTTTAAACTAGCCCCACTGACGGATGTCTTGAGTCGCGTTCACGACTAAAGCCACATACAGAGAGTCGAAACCAGCGTTCGCACCACCCTGAGTGGCGACTAAAACGTCACCAGCCTGGAGTTGAAGCAACGAGCTACCTGCCGCAGGCAACGAATACTGCTGGGGACCAGAGGTACCCTGAGCCAGTACAGTCAAAGCGCCAGATACAGCGATAGTGGTCAGACCGGCGCCCAATACGAAGCGCTGAATGTTCAGCGTCGAAGTGGGGGTTCCGGAAATACCCATCGCGGCCGAGCGAGCGTCACTGATCACCATCGGGCAAGGTGCGCGAAAGATCGGATATGCTACGCCGGTTTTGGTTGTCGAAATAACTTGATCCATTTGCATCTTCTGCTCAGATGCATCCATCGTACGATTAACAATTCCCATTTTTAATACTCCTGTCTTTTAAACGTTTTCTTGGTTCATCTCTTGAAAGCGAAACAGTCGTTCCATAGACAGAGTCCACCGACTTGATGAACTCTTTCCTATTATCAGACCAAAACGCTTCCGCTTCATTACGAAACTTTCGCTTACTCGACTTGTCGACGGATTCGTTTTTCTCTTCCATCTCTTCGAAAAAGCGCTCATTGGCTTGAGTATCGATCATCTTGATACGGTTTAGAACAGAGTCGACACCCCACATTCGAGGTACTCCACCCATGGTCCACGTATCAGTCAGAGCGAAAATCAAAACCTTATCTTCTTTTAGATTCAGAATCTTGAAAGAGTCGCTTACAACTACTGGCTCATAGCGCTTCGACTTTCGAAATACACACAGCACACCATCCTTGGTGCGAGCCGCGAATAGCTCTCGGTCGTAACTCTTCAAAGCTTTGGTATAAAGCGACTCTAAAAGCATATTCGTTACGGGCTCACGTAGCTTTGAACAACCGAAGAACCAGCGGCCTTCGAGTTGAACAAGTTAGCGAAGAAACGGATACGAACTTCTAACTGATCGTTTTCCGCTTGCGCGATGTACATGCTGCCAGTTTCGTCAGCGAATGCCATCTCTTCGAGTACATATTTTTCGATGTACTTGTCCGGAAGGAAGAAGATTCGAGTCGGTGCATCTTTATCTGCCACCCACGGCTTACCGTTGAACTCGAGATAGTTCTTATCTTTCGAAGAGAAACCGCCATCGCCCTGAACAGTGTTCACGTAGCGTTTATCAGCAGTCAGCAACTTCTGATAATAACGACGCGATACGAAGTCAGAGTAAATAGCGTTGATACCACGACCACCGCGACGCTCAGCTTCGTCTTCCGCTTGTTGCAAGTAGTTCAGCGCCAAGGGCTGAGCAACTCCAGATGAAGTGCCGTCGCCAGTTGCGTAAATTACGTTACCTTGCGATTGAACGTAGAGAGCGCGGTTGATACCGAACACAGTCGAAGTCGCGCCATCGAGTTGAGTCAACAACCCTTGGATCTCTTGACCGTAGCTGTTCGCACGAACAAACACATGATCAGCCGAAGCTGTCACGGGTTGGTCGAAAACTACAGTGGCGGTAGCGCTGTTTGCCGAACCGCTCGAGATCGAGCTGATGGTCAAACCAGACTGAACAAGAACGCCTGCAGAAGTGTAGATGTCTAAGTAAGAACCGACATCCAAGAACTTAAGAGCGGTCTCAGTGTCTTCGCGGCCTTTAACAACTACAGTCGCCGAAGCAACTACAGCAGTGTTAACGCGGGCGAGAGTACCAGTACCGTTCCAGCTCATCTGACGGTTAGCGTCCGACTTCAAGTCTCCATAACCTTCTTCGAGTTCGAAAGCTGCGTCGCGAACGAAAGAACCGACGTTAGATTTCGAAGCCGAGATCATGGGACCAGTGATGCCGAAGCGAAGATAGTTGTACTTCGCAGCGATAGTCGCCTGAACAGTAGTTTGAACTCCGACTTGCGGCAAGATACCGCCATCAGAAGTCGCACCGATGCCAGGATTACGACGAACGCGAATCGGTCGCTGAACTTGCTGACCAGAAAACGGAGTCGATCCTTTAGTGGCGCCGCGATAAATCGCAACGTCTTCGCTGAATTGATTTACGATCGGGCCCTGATAGAAATACTTAAGTAATCCCATCCCCGTCGAAATACTTTGAAACGTGTTAGCCATTTAAATGTCCCCTTTCAAATTTTTAGCGAAAGCCTTTAGCTTTCAACTCGGCGAGCATAGCGTCTTTAGCTCCCTCGAAGCTCATCTTCGGAGGTGCCTTACCAGCGGGTGCACCGCCAGGACCTACGTCTCTCGCCATATTTCCTTTACTCAACTGAGAATTCAGTTGGGTCTTATAATAGCCGTCTGATCTCTTCTTAAACGTCTCGTGACTTTCCTTAGCGAAGCGCTCCCAAGTCGCGTCAGTCATTTTTCCACCTTGCGATAGAAAAGCCTCAGCCTTGTTGTAGATCTGCTCTTCGATGGCTAACGGAAACTTTTCCATTAGCTTCGGCATGATTGCGTCGATTTTGGCGTTAGCCGACTCGATCGCCATCTGCTCTAAGCGTTGTTCGAGATTGTCTACCTTAGATAGACGGTTCATTACGTCCTTCGGCAACTGAGATTGCTGGGATTGAGGGTTCAGCCGAGATAACATCCGATCGACAATCGAATGATACTTCTGCGGGTAAGTGCTTTTAAACTTATCCGCTAAAGCCGGGTTCTCCATCACGCTCTCGAGATCGACTTCGAGGTTGGCTACATAGCGCCCCTCGGACTCGAATTGCTTCTGTTTTTCGCTCAAGGTTCGGTAACCCTGAAACATTTCCTGTAATCGACCAGGCGTTAATCGTTCACCTTGGAACTCGAACTCTGAAAGTGAGTCGATGTTAGTGACTTGCGGTTGTGAGTTCTCAGTTCCCTGAGACTGCTCTTGGCCGCCTAACGATTGATCGGGTGCATTGATTTCCAAACTATTCTCCTTTTTTCATTTTTAGCTTCTTACTCATTTCCATTCGAACTCGATCGCCGAGATTGCGCGGCTTATCGCGCATTTCATCAGACGTAGAGACCATGCTGTTCATGATATCTTCCTCGGTCTCGTGATCTCCGCCTAACTCACCGGCCTCAACCGACTCGGCTAGATCTTCGCGCTCGCCAGGGCCCATCGCACCCTTCTCGATCATCTTCGGGTCCATTCCCTCAGACCGATCCAT
>Ga0075458_10000478_pt1 | contig 13092 bp, 15 predicted proteins | sample DEB3_08_DNA_FD_77576 | JGI IMG/M metagenome (GOLD analysis project Ga0075458, IMG submission 77576) | Aqueous microbial communities from the Delaware River and Bay under freshwater to marine salinity gradient to study organic matter... | ecosystem: Environmental > Aquatic > Marine > Coastal ... | reverse complement strand
GGCCTCGAGCGCCCGAATGATCCCCTCGAGGTCCATGGCCGCGAGGCGGATCGGGAACGTTGCGACATCGACGTAAGCGGCCAGCCGCGAATACGACATGTCGGCGATGGTGCCGGCATGCCACTCGTCACCGATGCGAGTACGAAGGGACTCGAGCGTTGCGAATGCGGCTTGCGTCTGCTGCAGCAGACTGTGAATCGGTTGGTTGTCCATTGTCTACTCCTCTCCCAATCCTTCTACGTCAGGGTCCATGTCCATGTTGCGGCAGCGCGCCGAACAGTACGTTGCCTCCACTACGGGCGCCTGGCAGTAGGCGCACACCTCGACCGCCTCATCCTTTGCGGAATCGGCCTCTGACTCCGCAGAAGACTCGGCACACCATAGCGAGTACGCGTCGCGGTCGCCGCGATCGAGCCGCTCGCCAAGATCGGCCATCGCATCCGCATCGACTCGCCACCATTCGCGGGTTGCGTGATCGAAGTAGCGGTATCGGCCGTCTTCGATCTGCTCCGCCTGCAGGTAGTCGGCGGCCAGGTCGACCAGTTCCTTGCGGGGAATCATGGCACGAGCACCTTGCTAACGTGCGCGTCCCATTCCGCACCAGGCACCAGGCATAACCAATGGCTCCCGATGATCTTCCCGTGACTGAGCACCAGCAATACCGTGTCATCGTCGCGCCGGATGGCCGACACGCTCATGGTGTCCCATTCAACACGAAGCACTTGCGTCCTGAAGAACTCGAGCAGCGCCGCGCCGAACTTGGCCCGGTATCCGAGCACACCGTCGGGCAGGCCGCTAGGGTGGCTGACGGACACGAAGTCCGAAAGGCGAGTCGTCGCCTTGCTCTTCGGGGCACTCCATGCCGTGACCTCGGAAGCAACGGCGTGCTGCTCCTTGGACCGGAAGTAGGACAGTTCCGTAACGATCTGCTCGAGCGGAACCGATGCTAGCACGAGCGGCTTCCCGCCGATGCTTTCTTGGTGAGCGTTTTGCGTCATGTTTGCAGGCTCTGAGGGTTGCGGGGAAAACGCCCCGCGCGGAATGGCCCGGATGCGCTCCGGGGGGCGGTCATTTCTTGCGCAGGGCGTCGATCCCGCCAGCCGCATCGATGGGTGGCCATCGTGTAGGTAGAAATGGAAGATGCTACCCATCGGATGATCCCGCGATCTCGAGGCCCAGCATCGCCAGTTCGTCCGAGAATTGCTCGGCCCATTCTCCTACGGCGTCGTTGCCTGACGGCCGCAGTAGCGGCACAGAGTTTCGGTCGTCATGGCGGCTACTCTCCTGTCTTATCCAAGAGAAGGAATCCGCAGGTCCGGAACCACCAAGCGGCGCCAAACACTGCGTCATGCGCCAAGATCGCGGCGATGCCGCGCCACTGGCCAGACTCAATCGCTGGCCGTACGACCAGCCACACGGCGGCACGGAAGACGGTGTCCGACAGCGCATCGCGGTCGTACGCGGAAGCAAGGCCGAGCAGCCGGTCGGCTGCAGACGCGACCGCGGGAGCAGCCCCCGGGTTGGTCAGAGGGTTAGGTTGTGTCATGGGCGGTTCCTCTTAGGGCTCGGACTAGTGAGCCAGTGTCAAGGAATATAACGACAGGACCGCCCCGTTCGTACACACCAACCCAGAAAATCCGTTGCGCGCTCCCCTAACCTGCGCAGCTACCTAACCTTGCGAGCGAAACTTTTTTTCGCGCCGCCGCTCCCGAAGCTCCCGCCGCCGCTCCCAAGCAGCGCCGCGACCGCCCGCATCGCCTCACCCATCCGCACCCGCCGACCGCCGAGCACCTTCACCGACCATCGCGCCCATGCCCGCACGCGCTCCATTGCGGACGGAATCCGGTGGGACCGGATAATCGTAAGGGACAGAAAAGCAGGGGGGCGAGCCCCTACCGTCGCGAGCCGCCGAGTCAGCGATCGCATGGCGGCCATGGCGCCGGCAGCGGGCAGTTGCGACCCGCCGGCTGTCAGGCGGCGCGCCTCAAGCTTCAGCGCCCTGAGGAGGCGCTCTGCGTCCCCCGGCTGCAGCGGCTCAAGCGGTCGTCGGTCGGCGCGGTGCGGCTGCAGGCGGCTAGGCAACAGCACGAACCCGTCGCGCCAGACCACATCGCCCACCCTGGCAGGTCGTCCGCAGCCGGGCCACCACGTCACGCGAGCGTCCGGGCGCGGGCGCAAGGCGGGCTGGCCAGGCCCACCCCCTAACGGCACCCGGAGCTCGCCTCGAGCGGGAGTCCCGTTCCAGTCAGTGCCTGCCCCCGTCCCAACACCCCCCGAGTTGACACCTGAACCGGAGCTTGCGGGCGTGCCGGCGCTTCCCATGCGGTCTTGGAGTCCCGTTCCATCGCCTTGGGTGGAGCGGTCCATGCGGGGTTGGCGACGGTTGCGTTCTGGGCGATCTCCGGTGAGGGCTGCCATGTGGGGTAGGGGTGCGGGGTTGTGGCACCTTGCCGGGCAGCCAGAGAACGAAGGCAACAGCAGCGAGGGCCTTACGTGCTGGAGTAGGTGACTACGTATACCCTAGCATGTCAAGGTCAGCGGCTTGACGCAAGATGGCGAGCAAAATCGTGTACGCAGGTGCGAACAGGAGACTTACGACACGTTGTCATGCATCTTGTCACCAGAATGTTCGTTTCTGAAATCGGCATCCAAGTGCCGAAATGAGGTTGGAATGACGCAGATGGGACATCCGCGGTACTAAGGCACGATGCCGCCGTAGGACTTCGCTTTTCGGCCTGGGCCCTTCTGGTGGATGGACCAGCGGGCAAGGCATGTGTGCGGCCAGACGTGGGCGCCGGGGATGTTGGCGGAGAGGTTGCGCTGGCGCTCGAGGGGGATGTGGGCGCGGGCTGGGTCGCGGCAGATGTCGAAGCAGCGGGAGTCGTGCCAGTCCGAGCGCGGGCGGGTGAAGATCTCGCCGGTCGTGTAGTAGCGGCGCATGTCGTCCAGCATGGCGCGGACCCGCTGGTTGCCGAGCCGGTAGGCCACGAAGCCGCATTCGGTGTAGGGCATGTCGCGGCGCCCGAGGAAGGCAAGATCCGATCCCACCGGACAGCACTGCAGCATGTCCTGGGTGGTGATGTCGTTGGTGATCAGGGTGTCGGCGTCGATCCAGACCAGCCACTCCGCGTCCGCGCGCTGGGCGGCGGCGGTGACGGCGAAGATCTTGTGGCAGAAGCGGATGCTCTGCGAGTTCGGGTCGCGGGGGGAGCCGACCTTGTCCCGGTCGGCGCCGTGGTCCTGGATGAACCGGGCGCGGTCGGGGTCGTGGTCGAGGTTCCGCCACTCAGGCCCGAGCATCACGTCCGGCTGCGACTCGTGGTAGGCCATGATCGGCAACGCACTGTGCGACAGGAACGACTCGAGCATGCGCCGGCCGTAGAGCTGGTAGCCGGCAGGGCTGAACGTGGTCACGAACTGGTAGTGCGTCATCGCAGATCAGACTCGGATGCCAAGCATGTCGGACTTGCTCTTGCCCTTGTACTGAAGAAACACCTTGGTCTTCTGGTTCCCCTTGCGAAGCCCGTAGTCGGTCCAGGGACGCGACTCGATCCGCACGCCGTGTGCCATCTCTGGGATCACCGCGGCGCGCTTGCCCTCGCCAATCCCAAGGGCGCGATGCATGGCGACGATGTCCCCATGGAACACGTGCTGCTCCGGACTCAGTCCGGAGTACTCACGAACAACTGCTTCCCACAACGGTACGGCCCGTCGGGTGCCGATCTTGAACCACCCAGGAACCTGCTTCGAAGCTCGCGTGAGCAAGACCGCATCGCAACCCTGCCTGATCCTAGGGACAGGGCGAAGCATGTACGTGTCCGGCTCGATCATCGCGGCCTCGTCCTGATCACCAATGCTGCGCAAGAACTCGGTCCACGCTACGTCGCGGCTGTAGATCATGGTCGCCGGATCGACCGGAACGCGGAACACGGAGTCGCCACGCGATGGCGTGTGCTCGTCGGTGATGTGGACGAGCTTGCCGCCGATCCTGTGGACGCTGGCCAGCATGATCGGCCACAACTGGTCGTAGAGCTCAATGCCGTTGCATGGATGGGCACCTGGCGCCGGGACGAAGTAGACGGCGTAGATCATCTGCGGCGCATGATCATTAGCCCTGGAGTGTAGGTCACACTGGCTATCGCCTTGTCGAACTCCGTGCTCCGGTCCCAGAAGGCAGGTCCGGCCTTGATCAGATTGCCGTGGTGGTTGACGGCAAGGACCATGTCCTTCGCCCAGTGGACAAAGTCGTGCCGCTTCTCAGGAGGCAGGTCGCGCTTGTAGCCGCTGTGGACGTCCTCGATCACCAGGCACCCACCCGGCTTGATCCAATTCGGCCACAGCACGTCCACGATCGCCTGCGCTACCGGAATCGTGTGCGAGCTGTCGTCGATAACGATGTCGAACGGGCCGCGCTCTTGGTACACCTTGGTCAAGAACTCCGGATTCGACGCATCCCCGAGGTGCACACGGGCGCGAAGCAACTTGTGCCGCGCTTTCCGCATCGACAAGTCCACAGCGGTGATCGACGCATGCGGGAAGTACTCCTCCCACATCCGGATCGAAGCACCAGTCTTGACGCCGATCTCCAAGAGCCGGATCGGTGCGTCTCGCAGGTGACGGAACAATCCGTCGTAGGTACGGGCGTAGTCGTGTGCAGCACTCGACTTGTCCGTGCCGAACTCGATCGCCAATTCGTCGAGGGTCTTCACGCCAGGAGCTTCTCCATCGCGATGCGTTCGAGTTCCGGGTTGTGGTTCGGGGTCTGGAATCGTGCCGACCAGTGCGTGCGCGTCTCCCAGCAGTCCATCCCGTACACGGACACGGAGCGCGGAGAAGCCTTGCGCTTGAGCCAGTAGAGCATCCGGATGCCGGTGCCAGGATCCGCGCCAACGAAGTCTCGGACTTCTGCCTCGAGATCGTGCGTCCAGCGCACCAACGGGATCGCGAGGCGCTCGCTCTGGAACGCCTCCCACTCCCGGTCACCGAGGCGCGTCATCTTCATGAACAGGATCGCCCGGAAGATGTCGCGTGGCACACTCGGGAACCGCTTGGCGGTGGCCCACAGATCGCACCGCCAGCCGATCTTCTCGGGGGCGATGACCACTGGAACGCCCATGTTCATCCGGATGATGAACTCGTGCGAGTCGATCTCGTCCGCGCGATCCTGCTGCAACAGCGAGGAGGCGTTGCCGACAAGGGCCACCGTCTTGCCAGCGACTATCTCGCCGATCGGGCTCAGGCTGTCCGCTTCCACATGTACACCACGATGTAGGGTTGGACGACGGACGTGGCGCTTCCGGTGAACGTCGGCGCGCTCGCGGCAAGAGTGCCTGCCGCGTGATCGTGGGCAGATCCAGCACCAGATGTGACGGCGTTGTTCGTCACGGAGTGCGTGAGCGTCGCGCTCGGGCCGGCCGTGGTGCCGCTGGCGACGCCGCCAGCAGGATCCGCCGTAGACGCCGTGATCCCGGTCGTATTGGATTTCACCGGCAACGTGTTCGTGGCAAGAGTGCCACTCATCGACGTGTCGATGGTGAAGCCGGATGACGATCCAGTAGATGTAGGGTACCGCTGCGTCAGGTGATCGTGGCCAGGGTCGGTCACCGAGACCGTATGCGTGTGGTTAACAACCTCGGTGTAGGCGTGCGTGTGGCTTGCGTGGTCGCTGACGGACACGTTGGACGTCACGCTGTGCGTGTGCGTAGACTCCTTCGCGGTCGCTCCGCTGATCGTCGGGGCCGAGACGGAGCCAGCAGCCGCGACGGTCTTGGCGCCACCAGTCTCCTCCGCCGTGTCGAAGTCGGTGTCGCCGGAGTCGATGCCGACGAGGACACGTCCGGCAGCGAATGCGGACCACGTGCCGTAGCCGAGCAGCGTCGCAGGGTTCGTGCTCACGACCGCGATGAACACGCTGCCGACTGGGAAGGCTTCGCCGCCCGAACCTCCGGACGGAGTCGTCCATTCGACATCCTGCTCGTCGGCACGGACTCGAAGGGTCTTCAGCGAGTTGCCGGTGTACGACGGCAGGATCGAGGATCGCGTACCGGGATCGCTGAGATCGTCCGAGTCTAGCTTGGTGGCGAGAGATGCTTCAGTCGCCGCCTTGTTCGCGAACAGATCACCCAGCAGTGGCGGATTGATCGTCATGGGCCTTCGCCTTGTCGTACTCGTCCCACCAGAGCTGGCCGACCTCGTAGCACGGGTGGTACGGCCACGTCTTGTGCTTGTAGTCGACGGTCGGGTACGGGCGGTAGGGCTGGGTCGGCACCGCCGTGTAGTGTTCGAGCTTCACTTCCTCTGGACGTGCCGCGTACAGCTTGCCGTCGCAGTCGTTCCAGCCACGAGGCAAGCTTTCGTCGACCGCGTTGAAGTTGCGCAGCAGCGTGATGTACTCGAACACCCGAGCGCCGCTGGGCTTCATCTTCTTGATCGCGGGCCACCATTGCTTGTCGCGGAACCACGAGCAGTCCCAGACGCTGGAGTCCGTGCGCTGCCATGCGACTGCACGGATGCCGAAGCCGGCGCGAGGGCGCAGATCCCACAACTCGCCGATGTCATCGAGAACGAGCATGTCGGCGTCGAGGTAGATCGCATGGCCCGCGAACCCGCAAAGCTCCGGGATCGCGAACCGGAATCCAGAGAACGGCGTGCCCCACCCACGCTTCGGCCACGCCTGGTCTACGGGACGTCCGATCCGCCAGCTTCCGCCGGCTCCATCGGGGCTGACTTCCCATCCATGGTCTCCGGCCCGCATCCAAGTGATGGACAAGTCGCGGCTGGTGCGGCTTCGGATGCTGTGCTCGAGAGCGCGCTCGGCTCCGGCGTCACGCTGAAAGCGGTCGGACCCGACGAAGATGCGGATGGTGTCCATGTGCGGAACCTCTTGAGGTCGGAGATCGGGGAAAGGTTATGGACAAGCCCACCCTTCTCGTGGGCATCCTTCGCCAGATCGCTGAAGAACTTGTCCACCTCGTTCACCCACTGGTGCGTCGGGTGATCGATGCGCATGTCCACGCCGAGCACGCCGATGCGGCGGGCACCATGCAACCACGCCAGCGTCGTGGTACCTGTTGGGCTGATGTAGGCAGTCTGCGGGATCGCGTCGTCGATCCGGATAGCATCCGGCTTCGGGATGCCCGAGTTGCCCTTCCCCTGCCCGAACTGCCAGACCCACCACCGCTGCTTGGTCATGACGGATAGGATTGGCTCATGCAGGAGTGGCAACCACATCTTGGCCGCTGGCTCGTACAACCAGAGTCGTTTCGGTCGAGCGTTTAAGACGGCCTCATGGGCAGGCGTCCCCATCGCGAGACGGTTCTTGAAGGGGACGTCGAACACGACCAGGTCATCGATCGGCCAGATCCGCCAGGAGTCGTGGCAGCCCCAGATGCGAATCCCGTTGAGCACGGAGCGGTCGATCCACGGGAGCAACCATGCGCTCGGCCCCATGCCGATGACGATGGTGTCAAGCTGCTTTTCGACGATCTCGGACTGGATCTGCGGAACCAACCGCAGGTAGGGCATCACGTTCATCGCTTGTTGATCGCGTGGAGAGCCTTGGCGACCGAAGGGTCGCTCTTTTCGTCTTGGGGATTGACAGGCACTCGCGATGTACGGATCTTGACGATCAGCTCGAGCAACCGGATCCGATCTCCGCGGCAGTCGGCATCGCCTTCGATCGCGGAGAACTCCTCCCAGCACACCTGCTCGACATCGCGTTTCAACGTCATGCCCATCCAGTATACCGCGCTCGATCTGACCGACGTCCTGCAGGAGCTTCGGAACCGAGGCTACTTCTTTGTCAAGGATTCGCGCTACGAAGTCAAGCTGTCGCGCCCGGATCCGAACCCCGAGCATCGCTTCAAGCACACCGGCCAACCGCGCATGATCCAGCTCGGTGGCACGACACTGCACCAGACCCGCGAGATCCTGCAGCAGTCGCGCAACCCGAGGGATGCCGCGGATCAGATCGAGGCCATCGCGACCGGCAAGGCCATCGCTCCGCGCGATCCGAACGACGAGCGCGCGTTCGGCATTGACGCAGCGACCATGGAGGCGGTCATCACGAACCGCGTTGCCAACGAGGTCGCGAGGATCTCGGATGCCGCGCAGCGCAAGCAGGCGCTTCTCGAGCGCGAGATGGCCGAGCTGAAGGCGAAGTTGTCTATGGCGGCTGCGACGGAGCCGAAGAAGCGCGGTCGGCCGAAGGGCAGCAAGAACCGCCCGAAGGGTGAACCGCAACTGACCGAGGAGCAGCAGGCGATGCTCGATGCGCTGCCGCTCGGCAATCGCTCGCATCCGCAGACCGCCGTGTGAGCAGGCTGCCGCCGAGAGGATCGCCGGAGCGCGATCTGTTCGTGCATCGCATGCTCTCGGACACCGGCTTCTTCTGCCGGAACGTCCTGGGCATGGACACGGACCGCGACGAGCACGGCAACGCCTACAGCGAGATCGGGAAGGGCGGCGTGCGAAGCTGGGGGCCACACCAGGAAGTGGTCTCGTTCCTCGATGACGACGCGCGGAAGGCCATCGTCATCCTGGCTCCGCGGTTCAGTTACAAGTCGTCGATCGTGCAGGGATTCATCCTGCGCAACATCCTTGCGCACCCGAACATCGCGATCCTGCTCTACTTCCACGACGACGAGATGGCGACCAAGCGATGCGCGACCATCCGCGACATCCTGGTCCAGAACGAGATCATCCGCGAGCTGTTCGGCAACCTGCGTGGTCCGGAGTGGACCCAGACCGCGTTCACGACCTCGCACCGGAGCGACAAGACCCTCCAGAGCCCGACCCTGAGCGTGGCGACGCCACGCAAGGCCCGCACCGGCGGTCGCTACAACCTGATCCTGTTCGACGACATCGTCTCCGAGACGAACTACCTCACCGAGGAGGGACTGAAGAAGTCGATCCACTGCATGCAGACGTCCCTGGCGCTTGCCTCCAGGGGCGCGCGCTACATCGACGTCGGCACCCCCTACCATCCTGGTGACGCCCACCACTGGGCGATGGACAGCGGGTGGGACAAACTGACCCACCTGGACGTCGGCTGCGAGCTCGTCACGAAGGACGACGGCACGCTCGACCTGGAAGGCGAGGCCCGATGGCCGAACCTCCCGATCTCCCATCTGCGCACGTACTTGCAGAAGGGCATGAAGTTCCAGTGGTTCATGTCCCAATTCAAGTTGCAGGTCGTAGCGGGACTGACCGAGGCGTTCCGGCGAACGCACTTTCAGCCATGCGCGTGGAAGGAGGAGCACCAGGATCTGACCGGATACCTGCTCACCGACGTCGCCCCGTCAGGCTCCGAGAAGGGCGACCTGAACATCCTGATGTACGTCGGAATCGACGAGCAGCACAGGGTTTACATCCTAGACATCGACATGGGCCACATGCTCATGTACGCCTTCTGCGACCGCTACCTGAAGATGTTGCAGAAGTGGGGGTCCAAGGTGAACCACCGCTGCGAACTCTGGGAGAAGGGGCTGACGTTTCCGGCCTACCAGGAGCATCTGCGCGTCGAGGCCAGGAAGCGCAACGTGCGGATCCAGATGGAGTCGCAGCAGCGGAACCAGACGGTTCCGACCAAACGCGCCCGGATTGCGGCGCTCCAGGCCCGGTTCCAGTCCCACGAGATCTTCGTCATGGACACGGTGCCACGTCAGTGGTCCGCCGGCACTGAGATGCGCACCCTGTGGGATCCCGAGGGCTACACGGACCACAAGCACGACGTGCCGTTGCCGGCCGGCGATCTCGTCGAGCAGTTCGTCCGATTCCCCCACCACATGCGCGACGATCTTCCGGACACACTTGCGCTGGTAGACTCGATCGATAAGCATACGCAGGCGCGGATCTGCACCTGGGTGCGACCATCCAGGCAGCGCATTCCCGAGGCGGTCCAGAGAAGGTCGGCAAAGAATGACAAGCGATCCATTCGCGGCGGAAGCTCAACGCGGTTCTACGAGCGGTACGGTCGCCGTTGAGTACCTGATCGCGGAGCTGCGAACCCTCGGTGGCGCATTGCAGAACGTGCTCGCCAGTCCGCCCGAGCACATCAAGCCTCAGATCCGCACGATCTACGTTCGTCTCAACGATCTCCGGCGAGAACTGGCCGGCGAGGAGTAGCACAAGATGATCTCTCTCACGTCGGCAGAGCTGCACGCCAGGTACGGCATCAACTCGCAGTCGGTTGGTCAGTGGATGGTGATGGGCACTGCGCTGGAGCAGAACTCCACAGCCAACCAGACGCAGATGCTGGTCGTGCCGCAAGGCAAGGTGTTCCTTGCCACGCAGATCGTGGGGCAGGCCACGAACAAGATCGACCTGACGGCACTGGCAGGAGAGATCGACTTCAGCCCCACGGGAAGGTCGTATCCTGGATTCGTTGCCGGCTCGCCGAGCGATCCGGAGTACTCGCTCGGCTTCTTGCAGTTCGAGCGGTGGCAGACGCTGTTCGAGGTGCAGAACTCGCCGAACTGGCGCAACGCGCATCCGTCGAACCTGATCCGGTGGAAGCCGAAGTACCCGATCGTCTTCCCGTCCGGGTGGACGATCTCGTGCGTTGGTGTGGCGGCTGTCGGGCAGCACTTCTCGGTCTACGGCTTCCTGGTCGACAAGACCCAAGCTGGCGTTCTCGGGTTTCCGGTGTCGGACTCGTTCACGATGGTCGATCAGAGGTATGGCCTGACGTCTTTGGTGACGATGGCATCGGCCGCGGATCTCGTGACGGCCCGCGCCGGTCAGAGCATCCGGATCCTCGACATCAACATTCGCGTCCAGCCGGACTCGAACACGCAGAACGTCGTGACGATTCGCCAGGGCACGGAGGACATCAACATCTTCTGCATCGCGAACAACAACCCGAGCGAACTGCTCGAGATCCAGTTCAGCCCGGACATCTTCCTGAAGGCAGGAAGCCCGTTGCAGATCCTGTCGACCGTCGCCGGCACGGCTTCAGTCGCCTGCACGTTCGAGTACGTGCCCGAAGCGGAGATGCCGGGCAACTCGTGGTTCGTCTGCGGCCTTCCGGACTGGCCGACGCCGGCCGCGGGCACCATCGGAACCAGCTCGCTGTTCACGGCCAAGAGCACGCAGCTCACCCTCTACAACCCGAAGTACGACACGACGTTCACGGCGGCACAGGACGGTCAGCAACTCCTGGTGCGCGGCTACCTCGTGTCGATCCAGAAGGACAGCACGCAGGTTGGGAACGAGCGGTTGTTCTGCGCCCTGAGCAGCGGCACGGCTGGCGGGAACATCTCGTTCACGACTGGCGTCGTCGATGCAGGCACGCAGACGAACTTCCAGGTGTCTCCGGTGGTCGTGGCGTCGGGCCACAACCAGAACATCAACCTGTTCGCGGACGACATCAACGTCCCATGCGCGAAGGAGGCGAGTCTCTACGTCGACTCCCTTGGCTTCGACCAGCCGCTTGCTGGCACAACCCCGTCGCAGGACATCGACATCGCCTACTGGGCCGTGTCCGCATGGGGTCGCGTGGTACCGACGCTGGTGCAGGATCAGACCAACCGGGGAGCCTGAGCCATGACCTACACCATGCACGAGAAGGCGAGTGGCCAGCCCTGGTGGGTCTACTCGCCGCTGCAGAACGATGAGGATCTGGTGATCCCGGAGCCAGTGTTCGTTGGCCCATCAGGCCCAGGAGGAGCCAACGTCACCCGGCATGGCCTTGTCATCACGGGGATCTACTACCACGTCATCTCTTCGGCTGCCGGCGTAGGGTTCACACTCAGGGCCGTCGACGACTCGTTCAACCCAGGGACGACCAGCACATTCACGATCTGGCGTGCGGAGTCGATTGTGGCTGCCGCCAACGTCATCTCGCTCGCGCTGTCGAACTTGTGGATCCCGCTCACGCGCGCGCAGAACTACACGACGCCGTCAAACGGCGCCAAGATCAATCTCGACGTAACCGCGACGCCTCCGTCGGCTGGCAGCAGTCTGATCATCACCGGACTGCACACCACCGACGCATGGGGCGTCTACTCGGGTAGCCCGATCACCTTCTGATGGCAGAAGCCGCGAAGCTCGTGACGAAGGCCCGCATCCCTGTGGATGCCGGTCATCCATCGCCCGAGACGGTCGCGAAGTGGATCGGGCAGCAAGTCCCGTACAAGAACTACGCGGGGCACTCCGAGGAACTGGATCGCAAGGTCGTCCAGTTCGTGATGGACAAGCGGCTCCAGTTCCGCAACCGGATGTCCGGTCCGATGCGGCGCTGGGCGCTCAACTGGGCGACGGCGAACACGGAAGCCCAGTGGCAGGAGCGCGAGGACGACATCCACATCCCGGAGACGCAGAAGGCGCTGCACAAGAAGGTCACCGCGATCGAGGAAGGCATCGCGATGTTCGACCCGGTGTTTGAGGTCGAAGGCAAGAAGGGTGACCTGAGCCGCCGTCGCGCCACGGTGATCGGATCCTACGTCTTCCGGCAGATGGAGCTAGCCAACTGGCTCGACTACATCCAGCCGGTTGCGAAGGACGGCGAGCTCTGCAACAGCATGTGCATCAAGGTGAGCTGGGAGCACCTTGTGGAGACCGTGGTCGAGAGGACCACGGAGCTGCGCTACGACGCCAAGGGCAAGCCCTACTACCACGACGAGCGTCGCATGCGTCAGGCCGTCTCCAAGAGCGGCATCGCGTTGCGCCAGGTCGATCCGTTCTGGCTGATTTACGACATCGACGCGCAGAACGTGTGGGAATGCGCCTACATCGGCGACGAGTCGCGCGTGTTCCTGCACGAGCTCGAGCAGCGAGCCCGCATGGGGCAGGTCAGCGCGGATGCCGTGGAACGCATCCGCAAGCACGAGGCGGGCAGGCGCGCGTCAGGAGAAGGATCGACGTCCGCGAACTGGGTCGACCAGTTCCGCCGCGCGCGGTCGATCGCCTTGTCGTCTGAGTACTCGGTGGACACCATCGGCAAGCACGACGCGCGCCGCTGCGAGGACATCGAGATGTGGATGTGGTTCGACTTTGGCGAGGACGGCTTCGACGGCGTCGTGGACCCCCTCGGCAAGAAGCTGCGTGGCTACCACAGGGTGATGGCCGAGATCGCGGATGGCGAAGTGCTGC
>Ga0075458_10000476_pt1 | contig 13124 bp, 10 predicted proteins | sample DEB3_08_DNA_FD_77576 | JGI IMG/M metagenome (GOLD analysis project Ga0075458, IMG submission 77576) | Aqueous microbial communities from the Delaware River and Bay under freshwater to marine salinity gradient to study organic matter... | ecosystem: Environmental > Aquatic > Marine > Coastal ... | reverse complement strand
GACCCATTTTTTTAGCGTAATATGCACCAAGGGCGTTTCCAAAGTTTCCGCTTGGGATAATTACGTCGATTTTATCCATCATATCGATTTCAGCGTTTTCCACAAGTTTTAAATAACTCCAGAAATGATAAATAATCTGAAAAATAATTCTTCCGAAATTCACGCTGTTTGCGGCTGAAAGTTTGATATTGTTTTCTTTTAACGTGTTTCTGAAATCCTCGTCTTTTAAAAGAGCTTTAAGCGCAGTCTGTGCATCGTCAAAATTTCCGATGATTCCGAGTACTTTTTCATTTTCGGCGTCTGTTGTCACCATCTGAAGTTTTTGAACTTCACTTGTGCCTTCATGAGGATAAATACAAACAACCTGAATGTTTTCTTTATTTTCAAACGTTTTAAGAGTTGCTGGTCCCGTATCTCCACTTGTAGCCGCCAAAATAAGATAGTTTTCACCTTTTTCCTGAGCAAGTGCCGAAAGGATTACACCAAAAGGCTGAAGCGCCATATCTTTAAACGCTCTCGTTGGACCGTGCCAAAGTTCGCCTACAAAAAGATCCTTATCGAGCTTAACTACAGGCACTACATCCGGATCGTCAAATTCTCTTAAATATGTATATAAAGCTTTTTCGATAAGTTCAGGGTCTATATCGATTTTAAAAAGTTTTAAAATTCCTCTTGCAAGGTGTCTGTATGTTTTTTCATCTTCCACATCATAATATCTGTTTAAAAATCTCTCATCGATACTTGGGATTTTACTCGGAACGTAAAGTCCGCCGTTCGGTGCCGCAGGGTCAAGTATCACTTCACTAAAAGTTTTTTTCTCGTCTGTACCGCGAGTTCCAATGAATTTCATTATAAAACCTTTTTTTAATGGAATTATACATTAATTCTTTAGATTGGTGAATGGCAGTGGTAAAGTAGACAACTTCACTTCTTCGCCACTTATCCACTTCACTACTTATCCACTTTAAAATTTTTTAAAATTAAAATTAAATTTTAATTAATTTTGAGCTAAAGTAGTTCATAATACTTGACATATATCGACTTAATTTATTATAATACTGCTACTAAAACATTTAAGGAGGGACAAATGAAAAAATTACTCACATCAGTAGTGGTTGCCGGACTCTTGGTTAGCGGTTCTATGGCAGCTGATACTAAAACAAACAACGTTTCAAAAAACGCTGTTGTAAAAGCAGAGAAAAAAGCTGAAAGTACACAGCTTATCAAAGAAGCAATCAGAGCTATTCAATATACTCAGGATGCTTTAATTTATCTAAACAACAAAAAAAATGACAAAGCAAAAGAATCACTTAAAAAAGCTGTAGGTGAGCTTGCAGTTGTTTTAAATTCACCAAATGCACCGTATTTATTGCCGGTAGATGTACAAATTAATGCATATCAATTTGTTGGTGACGTTAAAAAAATTAAAGCATTAACAACTGAAGCAAAAGATCTTTTAAAAGAAAACAAAATTCCTCAGGCAAGAGAAATTTTAAACACATTAAGAAGTGAAATTGTTATCAAAACTGTTAACCTGCCTCTTGCAACTTATCCGGCAGCACTTAACCTTGCGATCAAATACATCAACGAAGGTAAAATCAAAGAAGCAAAAGACGTACTTGCAATGGCGCTTTCAACACTTGTAGAAGTTGATAACGTTATTCCGATTCCGTTGATCAAAGCTCAGGCACTTGTGGAAGAAGCAAGCAAAATCGTTGCAAAAGACAAAAAACAAGCGCTTAGATATCTTGAAGAAGCAAAACATCAGTTAGTTATCGGAGAAGCTTTAGGTTACACAAGTACAAGCGACACAACATACAAAATGTTAAAAGACGCAATCTCAAAACTTGAAAGCGAAATCAACAAAGGTCACAAAACAGGTTCAATCTTCAGTGACTTAATAGCTAAACTTAAAGAATTCAAAGAAAAAGCTATCAGCGTTATTCACAAATAAAAGGGTTTTACCCTTTTATTCAATTGAATCAAATAGTGCTTGTAGGATATTGTAAAATTTCATATTTAGTGTCAGGCACTAAAATACAGGCTACTCTGACACACTTAATACACTCAGTCATATTAATGTGTAAAAACTGTTCCTCTTTGCTATTTAGCCTTCAATAAATTTTATTATAACATCTTCCACGCTCAAATCTCTATCAACTACCTTAAAAACGTTAAAATAACCGTCTTTTATATCTTTACCGCTAATTACGTTTTTAATCATTACCGCTTTTAAAAAATTAATCAAATCTTCAGGGTTTTTTGAATAAAAAGATGGTGACTTTCTTGATGCGTACTGTTTTGTTTTCGTATCGTAAATAATCAGATATTTGCATTCTTCAAAATCCGGGCAGTATTTGGAGGTTATAAATTCTCCTGAAGAAGGAACGGCAAGTTTCATTAAAAGACCTTTTTTGTTACAATAATACCAAAAAATGCCGGTGGCATTACACAAAGGTTAACAATGAATCTTTTTAGACAAATCCCCAAAGTAGATAAAATTGAAAAAGCCCTCACACATATCCCCAAAAAAGTTCTAACTCCCATAATCCAAAAGACACTTAACGAAATAAGAGAAGGCATAAAAAACGGAAAAATCACACAAATAAATGAAGAAGATATTGTTAAAACGATTGAAAAAAGATCTGAAGAAATACTTTCCCCTTCAATTGTAAACGTTATAAATGCTACGGGTATTACGGTTCATACGAATCTGGGCAGAAGCCTGATTGATCCGGAAATTTTCGATTACGCAAAGAAACGTTCAACTCATTACTGCAACCTCGAATACGACCTTGAAAAAGGAAAACGGGGCGACAGATACCACCACAGCGCAAAAATATTAAGCCACCTGTTTGGAAGTGAAAGCGCTCTTATTGTAAACAATAACGCCGCAGCCGTGTTTTTGATACTAAACACATTCGCAAAAGATAAAGAAGCGATAGTCTCAAGAGGAGAACTTGTGGAAATCGGAGGCAGTTTCAGGGTACCTGAAGTCATGAAAGCCAGCGGTGCGAAACTTGTGGAAGTCGGAACCACAAACAAAACCAAAATCCAAGACTATGAAGACGCTATTACCGAAGATACCGCAATGCTTATGAAAGTACACAAATCCAACTACTCAATAGAAGGATTCAGCGCCGAAGCGAGCCTTGAAGAAATTATAGAGCTTGCACACAAAAAAAATGTGCTTGATTATTACGATCTGGGAAGCGCATACATTCCTAAACTACCTTACTCTCTTACGAACTACGAACCTCCTATAAGCGAAATTATGAAATTAAACCCGAGCTTAGTGAGTTTTAGCGGTGACAAACTTTTCGGAAGCGTTCAGGCCGGAATAATACTCGGCAAAAAAGATCTAATCGACAAACTCAAAAAAAATCAGATTTTAAGAATGTTCAGGGTTGATAAAATAACGCTATCACTCATCGAAGCCACAGCCCTTGCCTATATCAAAGAAGAGTATGACAAAATCCCGACTCTTAAATCGATTTTTCAGACAACCGAAGCACTTAAAGAAAAAGCAAAAAAACTTCTCTCACTCACACCAGGACTGAAAGCCGAAATAAAAGAATCACACACTTATGTCGGCGGCGGAACCATGCCGAACCGAAAAATTCCGACTGTTGTTGTGGAAATTAAAGGAAATGCCAAAAAATGGGAAGAAGATATGCGTAAACACCTGGTAATCGGAAGAATAGAAAACGAAAAATTCGTACTTGATATGAGAAGCGTCCAGGAAGACGAAATAGAAAAATTAGCCCAAATTATAAATTCAATTATTACATGCGAGGTGAAAGATGCGTAATATTATTATAGGTACAGCCGGTCACGTAGACCACGGTAAAACATCCCTTATTGAAGCTATGACGGGATACAACGGAGACGAGCTTAAAGAAGAAAAAGAAAGAGGGATTACGATTGATCTTAGCTTTACAAATATGAAAAAGGGCGATACCAACGTAGCGTTTATAGACGTCCCGGGGCACGAAAAACTTGTTAAAAACATGATCAGCGGAGCTTTCGGGTTTGACGCTTCGCTTTTTGCGATAGATGCGAATGAAGGCGTAATGCCGCAAACCGTAGAGCATCTGGAAGTATTAAACATTCTAAAAGTCAAAAACATTATCGTAGCACTTACCAAATGTGACCTGGCAGACCCTGAAACAATCGAAAAAAGAAAAAATGAAATCAGGGACTTGATAGCAAAATACAAAAACCTGCATCTTCTTGAAATTTTCGAAACGTCGATTTACGACAAACAAAGCATAGAAAAACTAAAAGACTATCTTTTCAACCTGCCGCCGAGAAACATTACCCATTCTAAATTTTTCAGATACTATATCGACAGGGTGTTTTCACTAAAAGGTATCGGTACGGTCGTTACGGGTACGGTTTTAAGCGGTAAGGTGAAACTAAAAGACAAAATTTACATCAACGAAACCAAAACCCTAACAACCGTTAAAAACCTGCAGGTCCACGGTGAAGATGTGGAAGTTGCGTATACCCACCAAAGAGTTGCTATAAATCTGAACATCAACCATAAAGAGCTCAAAAAAGGATACCTGCTCTCAACCAAAGGATACTTAAGAGGTTTCAAACTGATTGACGTATTTGTAAAGCCTGTAGAAGGAAAAGAGCTTTTCCATAATATGGAAGTTTTGTTCATAAGCGGTGCAAAAAGGATTCCCGGTAAACTTTTAATGTTTAATCCCGAAGACAAAAAAGGATACGCAACCGTAAAACTTGAAGAAAAAGCGTTTTTGGTTTTTGAAGATCCGTTTGTAATCCTTCATAACGGACGTGTTATCGGAGGTGGAGAGGTATTAAACCCTATAAGCGATCCTATTAAGAAAAAGAAAAAACTGGCCCTTTTAAAAGCGCTTAACAAAAAAGATTTTAAAACCGCATTTGAAATACTCGTTCAAAACCACAAACGCGGATTCGGACTGCTTCAAAGCTATCAGAGATTCAACCTGACCCCTGCCGAAGCTCTTGAGATCGCAAAACAGCTTGATAACGTATTTATTGATGAGGAAAATTACAATATTTTCTCAATGGATGTTAAAAAAGAGATCGAAAAAGTAATAAAAGACACCTATGAAAAAAACAGATTCGCATTTCTCTCCCCTGCATCCCTTAAACTAAGACTCAAATGGGCAAGTAACGAACTTATACAAAGCGTGCTTGACGAGTTTGTAAAAGAAGGGTATCTGATAAAAGAAGACAACATCTATAAAAGAAAAGACTTAGGAGAAGTGGACGTAACCAAATCGGTAGAACACAGACTCTATCAGCTTCTTGACAATTCGGGACTCACACCGGAAGCGCCGTACAATATATATGAAAAATTAAATATCGACAGAAAAGTCGGCGACAATGCTATGAAAAAACTCACAACATCCAAAAAAGTGGTAAGACTTGCGCATAACCTTTTCGTAACGGATAAAAACATAAACATAGCCCTTAAAAAAATGAGGGAAATTATGGAAAAAGAAGGATATATTGATATTAAAAAATTCAAAGAGCATATGCCTATGAGTAGGAAATACATAGTAGCGTACCTTGACTATTTGGACCAGCTCGGAGACGTGGAAAAAAGAGACAACAAACGATATCTTAAAAATTAAGAATGGAGAATGAAGAATTGAGAATTACTATTAAAAATTCATTGTTAATTTTATAAATTTCAACTTCATTTTTTCTTTAAAATTTTTTATACCGACAAAAAACTACATTACATTTAGAAAATCAAAAAAATCCTACAATTATAGGGGTATTCTCTTTTTAATTCTCCATTTTCCATTCTCAATTCTCTATTCCTTAAAGGTTTCTTAATTTAAGGATAGTTTAAGAATAAATATGTAGAATTTCGAACTAATTTTTGAATAAACAATAATAAAAGGATAATGAATGAAAAAAGGTATCCATCCTGAATACGTAAAATGCCAAGTTAAATGTACATGCGGACATGAATTTGAAATTTTATCAACTAAAGAAAGCTTAAGAGTTGAAGTTTGTGACAAATGTCACCCATTCTACACTGGACAAGAAAGAAACATCGACAGAGGTGGTAAAGTAGATAAATTTAAGAAAAAATACGGTCTTGCTTAATTGCTAAGTCTCGTTCCGACTCCCATTGGAAATCTTGAAGACATCTCACAAAGAGCCCTTGAGGCTCTTAAAAATTCTGAAATAATCTTCTGCGAAGACACAAGAGTAACCAAAAAACTTCTAAATCTTTTAAACATCCCTTTAAATAAAGAATTTATATCAATGCATTCCCATAACGAAAACGATGTTATTTCCAAACTTAACCCTGAAATTTTGAAAACCAAAGAATGCGTATATGTAAGTGATGCCGGGATGCCTGGAATCAGTGATCCAGGAAGCAGACTCGTACAGTTTTGCCAACAAAACAATATACCTTATACGGTAATTCCGGGAGCAAACGCTGCACTTACCGCATATGTAGCAAGCGGGTTTGAGGGCGAATTTTGTTTTTGGATGTTTTTGCCTCATAAAGGAAAAGAACGCCTTGATAAACTAAATGAAATAATAAATTCAGGTAAAATCGCAATCCTTTACGAATCACCTCACAGAATTGAAAAACTTATAAAAGAATTAAAAGAACTGATACCTGAGAGGGAAGTGTTTTTGGCAAAAGAACTTACAAAAATGCATGAAACCTATATAAAAGCCAAGGCGAAAGACCTGGTAGTTCCGAATACAAAAGGCGAATGGGTTGTAATAATCGATAAGGGTCAAAAAAACAAAGAACTGAAGCTTACATATGATGATGTTTTAAACCTTCCTCTTCCTGATAAAGAAAAATCCAAAATGCTTGCTAAACTTTCAGACAAAAGTGCAAAAGAAATCTACAAAGAACTGCAACAAAAATAATAATTCATTTTAATTAATTTAATGTAACAATCACTCAATATTTTAATTTATACACAACAATATAATTTAATATTAATAAAATATTATTTTCAACATTTAGGTGACAGACACTTATTATTTTAATACAACAACTCTTTTTTATGCTAAAATATTTCAAAAGGTAAAAAGGAGAGAAAATGAAAAAATCACACTTGCAAAAATTCCCGGACAGTGAAGGATTTTTCGGAAGATTCGGAGGTGCGTATATTCCCGATGTTTTAAAAGATGAATTCGAAAGAATTACAAAAGCGTATATGAAACTAAGACGCTCACACGATTTTTTGAGTGAGCTTAGAAGAATCAGAAAACACTACCAGGGGCGCCCTACCCCAGTATATCATGCCAAAAGACTCTCAGAAGCACTCGGAGGAGCTCAGATATACCTCAAAAGAGAAGATCTGAACCACATGGGTGCACACAAATTAAACCACTGTATGGCGGAAGCCCTGCTTGCTAAATATATGGGTAAAAAGAAACTAATAGCCGAAACGGGAGCAGGACAGCACGGTGTGGCGCTTGCAACCGCAGCGGCATATTTCGGACTTGAGTGTGAAATACACATGGGGGAAGTGGATATTGCAAAAGAACACCCGAATGTTGTCAGAATGAAAATATTGGGAGCGGAGGTAATTCCTGCCACTCACGGACTGAAAACACTCAAAGAAGCTGTCGACAGCGCGTTTGAGAGTTATGTAAAACAGATAGATACTGCACTGTACGCAATCGGAAGCGTCGTGGGACCTCATCCGTTTCCTATGATGGTAAGGGATTTCCAAAGTGTAGTCGGATTTGAAGCAAAAGAGCAGTTTATGGAAATGGTTGGATTCCTGCCTGATAACGTTGTGGCGTGTGTAGGAGGCGGAAGCAACGCCATGGGGATTTTCAGCGGCTTTATAGACGATGAAGTTGAGTTATACGCGGTTGAGCCTCTTGGAAAAGGCACCAAACTCGGAGAGCACGCCGCTACACTTATGTACGGTGATGAAGGTGTAATCCACGGATTTAATACTATTATGTTAAAAGATGAAAACGGAGAACCAGCACCGGTACATTCAATCGCAAGTGGACTTGACTACCCGGGAGTTGGACCGGAACAAGCGTATCTTAAAGAAATCGGAAGATTAAACATCGCAGCAATTACAGACGAAGAAACGATTGACGCATTCTTTGCTTTAAGCCAATATGAGGGTATAATTCCGGCGCTTGAAAGCGCACACGCAGTAGCGTATGCCATGAAACTCGCAAAAGAAAAACCAAACGATACTATTTTGGTAAACCTCTCTGGAAGAGGAGACAAAGATATCGACTATGTAGTTGAAAACTACGGGGTTAGAGAAATTAAACTGTAAGGAGATTAGATGGACTTTTTTAAAATCATTCAGACGATCGAAAGCGTACAGCATCCCGCAATCGCAACAAGCCTTGTAAATTTAGGGATACTGCAGGATATCGACTTTGAAGACAATACCGTAAAAGCCACATTCGTATGGCCTTTTGCAAACATTCCTATTAAAGATCAGCTCATTAATTCTGTAAAAGCACCGCTTGAAAACATGGGGCTGAATTTCGAATATGACGAAAGAATTATGGACGAAGCCGAAAGAGAAAAATTTTTAGAACTTGAGAAAAAATACTGGAAAGGCGGTCCCGCTGCTTGCGGGGCTTAAGCCTTTTTTCTTTATAAACTTTATCCTCAAAATATAACTTACTTCCCCGCCTACCTTAGTAACTCACATTAATATAATCAAAAGATCTAACACTCCACTAAAACAAAAGCACTATTCTTTAACAACAGCTAAAATTTATAAATTATATTTAAAATAATAAAAAAGTTATCAGATATAATAGCCACTTAGTGTCTGGCACCAAATCCGTAGATCTTTTTTACCCTCATTTTCCATTTTCCACTGTAACATTATCCATTTTCCATTTTGCCTCCTCTCTTCCCTATCAATTAGCGCCTGACACCAGATGGTTGATGGTTGATGTATTGTTGACGGCTTATTTATCAATATATAATACAATAACAAAATAATCAATTTGAATCTTCTTTGATGTCTATCACCATACAAATGTGGTTGACAATCAAATATTGCTCTTAAATTGTACAAATCGATTTTTTTATTATTCTTTATGTTTTATTTTCTGTTGCCGCATTTTCCATTGTATATTTTCACTTTTCACTGGTCATTGTTAACTTTTCATTAATTTTATGCCTGACACCTAAATTAATCAAACTTATAAATTAAAATATTTTAGTTTGAATACTTGAATAAAAGTTTTCGAATAGAAATAAAAGTAAAAAGAAAAGCCTTAGTCGATTTTAAGGACGCTTAAAAATGCTTCCTGAGGAATGTTAACCTTTCCGATGGCTTTCATTCTTTTTTTACCTTTTTTCTGCTTTTCAAGAAGTTTTCTTTTTCTGCTTATATCCCCGCCGTAACATTTTGCGGTTACGTCTTTTCTAAGCGCTTTTACCGTTTCACGCGCTATAATTTTATTTCCTATACTTGCCAGGATTGCGACTTCAAAAAGCTGTCTTGGGATAAGCTCTTTCATAACTTTTATAAGCTCACGCCCTCTTCTTTCGGCTTTATCCCTCGGTACAATTACGCTTAGAGCATCCACAGGCTCACCCGCAACCCTGATATCCATTTTTACAAGGTCACCCTCTCTGTATCCGATAGGCTCGTAATCAAAACTCGCATAACCTTTCGTAAGGGTTTTAAGTTTGTCATAAAAATCGGTAACTATTTCATTCAGAGGAATTTCATACTCAAGCAGCACCCTCTCAGGAGAGAGATAATCCATTTTTGTCTGAACACCTCTTTTTTCGTTTAAAAACTGGATTAAATTTCCTACAAATTCATTCGGTGTTAAGATTGTAGCTTTTACATAAGGCTCATAAATTTTATCTATTTTATTAGGCGGTGGAAGTTCAGAGGGGTTGCTGATTTCCATCTCTTCACCGTCTGTCAGTTTCACTTTGTACGTAACACTCGGAGCCGTTGCGATGAGTTCTATTCCGAATTCTCTTTCAAGCCTTTCTTTTACAACCTCCATATGAAGCATGCCCAAAAATCCTACCCTGAATCCGAATCCCAAAGCCTGTGATGTTTCAGGCTCAAATGTAATGGACGCGTCGTTTAGCTGCAGTTTTTCAAGCGCGTCTCTGAGGTCGTCGTATTTATCGGTGTCGATCGGATAGATTCCGGCAAATACGAAACTTTTAGCTTCTTCAAACTCATCAGCGGGTTCATTTGCGGGATTTTTGGCATCGGTAATCGTATCACCCACCCTGATATCCGCAACATTTTTAAGTCCCATTACAACCACGCCGATTTCACCGGTTTTGATTTCGTCTGTTTTTAGTTTTTTGATAGGATGCGGGTAATAAAGATCTAAAACCTTGTGTTTTTTACCCGTACCCATGACAAGCACTTCCTGGTTTTTTTTGATACTTCCGTCAAACACCCTGACAAGACATACCGCCCCAAGATAGTTATCAAACCAGCTGTCGTAAATAAGCGCTTTCGGCGGTGCTTCCGGATCACCGTCAGGCGCCGGAATTCTTTCAACGATTGCGTCAAGCAGCTCTTCAATCCCTATTCCGGTTTTCGCACTCACCAGGATTGCGTCGCTTGCGTCTATTCCTATAGTCTGTTCGATCTCTTCCGCAACCCTTTCAGGGTCGGCACTTGGAAGGTCGATTTTGTTAATAACAGGGATGATTTCAAGGTCGTTCTCAACAGCCATATAAACGTTTGCAAGTGTCTGAGCCTCAACCCCCTGGGTGGCGTCCACAACCAAAAGCGCACCCTCACTCGATTTTAGAGATTTACTTACCTCATAAGAAAAGTCAACATGCCCCGGTGTATCGATAAGGTTTAGGATATGCCCTTTATACTCAAGCCTAACGCTTTGAGCTTTGATGGTAATACCTCTTTCCTTTTCGATATCCATTGAATCAAGCAGCTGGTCTTCCTTTTCCCTCTCGCTTACACCGCCCGTAAATTCTATAAGTCTGTCCGCCAGAGTCGACTTCCCGTGGTCGATATGTGCGATTATAGAGAAGTTTCTGATTTTATCCTGTTGCATTAAGCACCTTTTTTTAATGAAATTATACTTTATTTATTGATATTATTCTTAAGATATACGTTAATCTTTGCCAATAAATTCACACTTGTACCGCCGGCACCGATTTTCCTGAGATCCCTGACATATTTATCCATCATCAAATATAAATTTTTTTTAACGGCTCTTAGATTTTTTATATTTTTAGATCTTTTTATTTTATCAGCCATTTTCAGTACTTTTGAAGATGCATAATAAAACTCGGCATTTGAAGCGCTTTTTTGAATTTCAGCAATCAGTTCACGGCTAAGATCAAGATAATAACTCCCCTTTTTATTTTTGAGGGAATTGTAAAAATTTTTATCGCTTATAACTGAATAGATCTTTTTAAGAAGATCCAGCGTATAAACTTTCACTTCACCCTGTTCCGCGAGTGTAGAATAGTTAACAAAATCTTCGTTTGAAAGAAGTTTTTTAAGCATATACTGAAGCTGCAGCGTTTCTTTAACGGCACATGTGTAGTTGTAAAACTTTAGGGCCGAAGTTTTATTAAGCTCAAATTCTATATTTCCTCCAAATACCAGCACCGTAAAAACTAATGTTAAAAATATCTTTTTCATATTACGCCTTTTTGTCACATTATATAATAACTTTTGATAAAATTTCATAAAAAGGTTTGACTTGACGCCGTTTCATATCCACAGTGATTATTCCCTTTTACACTCCACCATCCGTATAAAAGATCTAACCAAAAAAGCCAAAGAATACGGATTTAACGCGCTTGCAATAACAGAGCTTGACAATATGTTCAGTGCAATTGAATTCTACGAAAGCTGCCGCGCCAATGAAATAAAGCCGATAATCGGAAGCGATGTGAGCGTAATTAGAGATGGCAACATCCACAGGCTGATCCTTATCGCCAAAAACAAAACGGGATACGACAACCTTATGTATCTAAGCTCCATTTCATACCTTTACAACATGAGAGGCGACAAGCCCTACCTGCCTTTTGAAGAAATCGTAAAAAACAAAGAAGGTTTATGTTTTATACTCCCGATACTGGAGAGTGAAACGGGCTTTCATTTAAATATCTTCAACGAAAACAACATCCTAAAAGGCGCCGCAGGATATGAAAAGGCAAAAGAAATCCTTGAAATTTACAGGCAAAACCTAAACGAAGTATATCTTGAAATTACACGCGACAGTAAAGAAGAAAGGCTGATTGAAGACGATCTTATAAAACTCTCAAACGAAACCGGCACACCGCTCCTTGCATCATCAAACATATTCTTTTTAAACAAGCTCGATTACATCTACAAAGACGCGCTTGAATGTATAGAAAACAACAAACAGTTTGACGACCTGCACAGACGACCAAAAGTAAAAGAAAACTATTTCAGAAGCAAAGAAGAATTTGAAGAAATTTTCAAAGACCTGCCGGAAGCTGTGGAAAACACAGATAAACTGGCCGAATCCATAAACCTTGAAATACCGCTTGGAAACCCGACTCCCCCTACGTTTAAATTTACAAAAGACTACGCCGCCGAAGAAGGGCTTGATATCGATAATGATGTTGAGTATTTTGAGTACAAATGTAAAGAGGGGCTTGAAGAGAGACTAAAACACATTCCCGAAAACCTGCATGAAGAGTACAGAAAAAGACTCGATTACGAAATAGACATTATCAAAAGAATGAAATTCCCGGGATATATGCTGATAGTCTGGGATTTCGTAAGAGAAGCCAAAAAACGTAAAATCCCGGTGGGTCCCGGAAGGGGAAGCGCCGCCGGTGCGCTTGTTGCATACAGCTTACAGATTACAAACATCGACCCGTTAAGATACGGGCTTTTATTTGAGAGGTTTTTGAATCCTGAGAGGGTGAGCATGCCCGATATCGATATGGACTTCTGTCAGGAAAGAAGGGGTGAGATTATCGAATACGTACGTGAAAAATACGGAAAGGTAAACGTCGCCCAGGTTATTACGTTCGGTTCACTGCTTGCAAAAGGTGTACTAAGGGACGTGGCGAGAATTTTCGGAATAGACTATTCTGAAGCCGACAGATTTGTAAAACTAATCCCCGACCAGCTTGGAATCACGCTTGA
>Ga0075458_10000475_pt1 | contig 13136 bp, 32 predicted proteins | sample DEB3_08_DNA_FD_77576 | JGI IMG/M metagenome (GOLD analysis project Ga0075458, IMG submission 77576) | Aqueous microbial communities from the Delaware River and Bay under freshwater to marine salinity gradient to study organic matter... | ecosystem: Environmental > Aquatic > Marine > Coastal ... | reverse complement strand
CCGCTGAGCTCCTCGACCGCCGGCCGCCGGAGGCCGTGGTCGGAAAAGACGTTCGCGATCCGGTTCGCCTCGTCGATGTCGGCGCAGGTGAGGATCAGCGGCTCGCCGGTCCTGGCTGCTTCGTGGGCCATCAGCATCAGCCGGATGTCGTCCTTATCGGGGAACGCTCGGAGGGCGTCGGCGACGATCATCAGCGGGCCCATCTGGCTGCGCTCGAAGCGCAGGGCGACCTGGATGGATTGCAGCTCATCGGTTGCGGGACTCACGCCCATCGGTGTCCGTTCGCGATCCTGCTGATGGTGCTCGGATGAAGCCCGAACAGTCCCGCTACATACCGGGTTGAGAAGCCCTCGCCGCGGAGCGACCTAATTCGCTCTGCATCATCGGCGGTGATCTTCGCCTTGGCGCCGCGACGGCAGTTGGTCTTGTGGTCTACCGGATCGAGGTGCGCCGGGTTCACGCAGCTGCGGTTGCGGCAGAGGTGGTCGAGCTCGGTGTCGGCCGGGATCTGGCCGCGGTGACGGACGAACAGCAGGCGATGGACGTATCCACGCCCCTCGGTGTTCGATCCCCCAACCGTGCCGTAGCCGTGGTTGTTCTTTGCGCCCTGCCAGATCCAGCAGGGCGAGTCATGTCCGCGGTCTTCAGCCGTGTAGTTTCCGAGATCGGGCACGCTGCGCCTCCCTTGCTGTCTTGTCCCGATGGCACGGGATTGCATGAATCGGCTGGAGGTTGTCGAGGTCGTCGCTGCCGCCCTCCGACAGGGGCACGATGTGATCGACCTGGGTCGCGCCGTGGAGCCCGCAAACACCGCACTTGCCGCTATGGATCAGCAGGACGTGGCGGGCCCGGCGCTGCTGGCTCCATCCGGATCGTGTCTTCGATCGGCGGGTGCTGTTGGCCCAGGGCTTGCGCTTGTGCTCCTCGCAACCGATGGCGCCGCAGGTGGAGCAGACCTTCTCAATCATCGTCGTCCTCGTCTTCGGGAACGACGGTGACGTAGGTGTCACGGGCTTGGCAGGCCATTGCATAGGCGACCAGCCCCGACACTCGCTCGTTGATCACCTCGATGCCGAGGTTGGGGAAGATCAGCGTGACGGTGCAGCGGATCAGGGGCTTGTGGTCGGTCAGGGTGCGATCGCCCATCACGCTGCCCTACGGCTCATGCGGCTGACGAGCTCGGCGGCGTAAGCGGTGTGCTCGTGGGTCGAGCAGGTCGGGCCGGGGTTGTAGCCAGAGAGGATGGTCGCGCAGCCGGGGTAGGGGCAGCGCCGGCCGCGGGGATGCGGTGGGGGGATGCGCTCAGCCGGCGGCTTGACGTAGATGATCGCCATGCGGCGGGCCTCCTCTCGGGAAGGCGACGGTCCCGCGCACCTCTCAAAGGCGTTCGGGCTTAGGGGATGGTCGGGACCGAAGGGGGGTTAGGACTGGTGGCTATCGAGCTTGGCCTCTAGGGCCTTGGCGGCATCGGTTAGCGCGGCCAGTTCGTCTGAAACATCTATGCGTTGCCGGATACAGAGCGATGCTGCCTCGCGAAGTCGCTCATGGCTTGCGCGTAGCAGTAGGCGCATCTGATCCAGGTCGCGGTCGATAGCCGCCTCGGTGTCACCGTCGAGACGCTTTCGACGGCGGCGAGCGGCAGCTTCACGATTGCGCCGGGCGCGTTCCTCGTTCACGAAGCCGGTGAAGTCGAGTCCGACCTCGCCGCGTCGCTCTAGCTCGTGAAGCATCGCGTGGCAACGGCGACAGAGCGGGGTCAGGTCGGTCAGCTCCTCGCGACCGACCCGTTCATAGGTCATGTGGTGGAGGTCCAGTTCGACGGTCTCGCCGCAGAAGCACGACTGGGGAAGGTCGGATGCGAAGTACCTGCGACGAACATCGGCCCATGGAGCCGATCGTAGGTATGCGGCGTAGTTCTGGAAGCCGAGGGCTTGAAGTCTTGCCTGCCTGGTTTCGCTTCGTGCTCGACGAACCGACCTGGGCGGTGGGTAAGTTGCTGTTGTCATCAGGCGTTCTCCTGGTGGCCGGCCCCGGAGCGTTGGCGCGCTGCCGGGGCATTGTGCTGAGGGCGTACTTCGGGCTACTCCGGATGGCCCTACATGCGGTTCCGCTATGGGCGGCACCTCAGCCGGAAATCCCGCGCTCAGCAGGATGTCCGAATGATGGGGGGTCAGTCGGACGGAATACCGGGGTGGGGTACTTTGCGGGCCTGGCGGTGCTTCAGGATCTCGGTCGGCGTCAGGACCGTGGCATCCGGATGCTCGGCGCGGAGGCGCCTTGCGACGACATCTGCGGACTGCGCGCAGGTGTAGTTGAGGTGCTGGGTCGGCTTGACGGGGGTGGCGCCTTCGGGGCCGGTGTAGGTCGTGGTCTTCATGACGGAACTTCATCGCGGCGCGGGACGGTCACGAAAAGATTCCCGGCAATCCTCCATGCCTCATCAGCGTCCAGGGCGGCATCGTCGAGGTCTAGATCGAACGGTTCGCCGTTCCTGAGAATCGTCGGAGGCGTTACGAAGGTCTCATCTGACGATGCGTAAATGACTCGGACCGCCTCGGCCTGCATTACGGAATCGACGGGGATTCTGATTTCCGTGCGCTCATTCTTGCTGAACCGGACCTCGTATTCGCTCATGCTGCTTCCTCCTCGTCGATCTCGGCTTCCGCCGCCGCTATGGCCTGCTGGATCTGCGCCAGGAAGGGTGCCATATCGACGCCGTTCCGCTCCCCCATCACGACGATCTGTTTGATCGACTCCGCAGCGGAGCGGGCCTGCTTGCGCGCGGTCTCGGCATCCTGTCGTTCGGCTTCTCTCAATCTGGCCCCCATTTCGATCACGTTGCGATAGGTGGAGTCGACGACTTCGGCCTCAGGGTCGAGGGCGACATCGAAGCGTCCGGTGAGGCCGTGCTCCTCGGTCGGCGTCCAGGTGCGCTGACGGAGGCGGGATCCTTCGGGCATCGGTGGGCCGCCCTTCAGCCAGACGGGCCGATAGTCGACGGTGCGATAGAGGACTCGCCAGAGCATCCGCTTGGTGCGGCGGATCTCGGTGACCTCGATCCAGAGGACTTCGGCTTCGGTCATCGGGACCTGGACGCCGTGGCCCGCGACGAGCTCGTCTTCGGTGAAGGCCAGGGAGGTCGCTCGCTCGAGGACGATCCGGTCGCCGACGGCCATCGGGCACTTCTCGCTGGCGGGGAAGGTCAGGGGCTCGCCGGCGGCCAGATCGCGGAGCTGGTCGGCGTTGAGGTCTTCCAGCCTCACGACTCCCCCTCCGGTGACAGGGCGCGGGTCGATTCGGCGTCTATGTCGATGTGCGGCGGAACGTCAGTCGCGGAAAGGTGCAGTTGCGCCCGTCCGGTCTTACCCGCGATTACGGAGAAGTGGAGGTCGTCCCGCCCCTCCCCGAAGTAGCAGGCCATCCAGAGGTGCCCGTCGTCCATCATCTCGGCGCGAAACATCTCGACGTTCTCAACGACTACATCGTCAAGGCGTTCCTCGTCGTCGTGGTAGGGCCGCAGCGCCATTCGTGGCAACTCATCGCCCCGCGCTTCCCCCCCCGGTGACGAAGGCGCGGGAGGCGCGGGTTCAACCTTTGCGAGAACAGAACGCAGGTTCAAGCATTCGCCCGCGTTGAGATTGGGTTGCTGTTCCAGCCAATCAGCGAACTTCCGCGCACGCTCTAGCGCGTAGGCTTCGACCCGCCCCTCGGGGGTGGGGCAGTCGCATACCACGGTAAGTTCGTCGCACCCTTCACAGATGGAAAGTTCTGCCTCGGGGGTGGGGTCGGATGGGGGTTGGAGGGATGCTAGGACGCGGGTTAGCGCGGCAGCAATATCGAGAACTTCATCCTCGGTAGCATCTTCCGCCCATCGCTCTCGTTCATAGGGGTTGTTCAGCATTTCGTTGGCGAGTGCTTCAACCCGCGCCAAGTCCTCCTCGCTGACTTGTGCCGAAGGGGTGCGGAGGCTTGTATCCATGAACTGCGCCCATCTCCCTTCGTTGTCGCACCAGTCGCAACTTTCAGCCCGCGTCTGCGTCATCTCTCCTCCTTGTCGGTTCCGATGAGGGGGCGCGGGTAACGCTTCTCTAGCCATCCCGGCCCGATCAGGGTTTCGATAAATGCCCACTCCTCCGCCGTGAAGTGATCGCGGGTGATCGGTCGGCCGCGGTGCCAGGCCATGTGGCATGAGCCGCAGAGCGGCAGGCAGTTACGAAGGTCTTTCTTGCCCGCGGGCGACAGGCTGCGGGGGACCGCGTGGTGCGCCTGGACATTACGGTCGGACCCGCAGACGCGGCAGGCGTGCTCGCCCTTCTTCGCGAGGTTGAATGCGCGGGTCACCTCGCGGCTCTGACCGGTGGCGCGGCCGTGGCGATAGTTCGGGTTCTTGCGCCCCTTGCGCTTCTTCATCGCCTGCCGAATGCGCTCCACGGCCTCGGGGCTCTGTCGGGGTGGGTTCTCGTTGAAGCATTCGCGAGAGCAGAACTTCACCGGGCCACGTCGCGACTCGGATGGCAGCGCCCAGAAGACATCACCGCAGCCTTCGCAGACCCGTCGCTTACCGGTCCCCGGCTCGCGCTGCTTGAGTCGGCGGTAGACGACCCCATAGGGCTGGCCCAGGCGCTTGGCGATCGTCGAGTAGTTGAGACCGCGGGAGCGCATTTCGAGGCCCTCCTCGATCCACTCCTCAGGCATCGTCGCCCCCCAGCGCAGCTTCTCCCTCGGCGGTGAGCGTGAACTCGACCCGGACCTCGACGAGACCATCCTCGGCTGCTTCGTGAAGGTCAAGGATGGCTTGATCGCCGAACTGGTAGGCGACCTCCGTATCGCGGACCCAGCCGCCAATGTCTTCCAGTTGGCGCAGGAGCACGGCCCTGCGGTGGTCGGAAAGGGTGATGCTCACATTCCTGCCTCCGTAGGCTCGCCTGGAGTCCCTAGCCTGGGAATGAAGTAAGGTGCGCCGCCGTGCGGGCCATCGGCATCGTCCGGCAGTCGAAGGGCAGGGAAGACAGCCTCAGCCCCGCTGAGCAGCGGGAGCGGATCGCCGATGTCTGCGGACGGGAGGGCCTGTCGCTCGTCGAGGTCCACGAGGAGATCGACGTATCCGGCGGGACGCCGCTGGCCCAGCGCGAAGGTCTGCGGGCCGCCGTCGAAGCCGTCGAGGCCGGGACGGCGTCGGTGGTCGTCGTGGCCTACTTCGACCGGCTGTTCCGCTCGCTGGTCGTGCAGGCCGAGGTGGTCGAGCGGATCGAGGCAGTCGGTGGCCGGATCCTTGCGGCCGATGTCGGCGAGGTCAGCGGAGCGACGCCCGCGAAATGGATCAGCAGCGGTCTGCTCGGCCTGGTCGCGGAGTATTACCGGCGGTCGGTCAGGGAGCGCAGCGGCGAGGCGCAGCGGCTTGCCGTCGCCGAGGGCCGGATCCCCTACGAGCACGGGCCGCCGGGCTACGAAGTCGTCGGCGGGCGGCTCGTCCCGAACGCAGACGCGCCAGCAGTGCGGCGGGCATTCGAGCTGCGGGGCGAAGGGGCAACGATCATGGAGGTTCGTGAGTACCTGCGGGGCCAGGGTGTCGACCGCGGCTTCTCCGGCGTCCAGCGGATGCTGTCGAATCGGACCTACCTGGGCGAGATCAACTTCGGGCAGCTTCACAATCCCGCGGCGCATGAGCCGCTGGTCGACGCTGCGACCTTCGGCGCCGTCCAGCCCGGCCGGCGCGGGGCCCGGTCGCGCTCCGATCGCCTGCTTGCACGGCTCGGGGTGCTGCGCTGCGGGACCTGCGGGGCGAGGATGGTCGTCGGAGTGCAGACGCAGAATGGGCGGCATTATCCGTTCTACCGCTGCCCGCCCGTGGGCGACTGCCCGCGGCGGGTGACGATCGGGGCTGAGATCGCGGAGGGCTTCGTCGTCGGGCGGGTGCGGGCGGAACTGGAGGGCATCGAGGAGGGCGCCTCGGTGGAAAGCGAAGCGGTCGCGGCCGAGGCGCGGGAACTGGCCGCCCAGGAACGGGTCGACAAGCTGATCCGCGCCTTCGCCGATATGCCGGACGAGCCGGCGGCGCTCGAAGCCCTGCGCGAGGCCAGGGCGGCGCGGGATGCTGCGGCTGACGAGGCTCATCGGCTAAGCGGCCTCCGGTCGGCTCTGACCATCAGCGCCGCTCGCGATTGGAATCGGCTCAGCCTGGACGCGCGGCGGGCCCTGATCGCTGCCGTGGTCGACGAGGTCACCGTCGGGGCCGGGCGCGGAGTCGAGCGCCTCGTGATCACGTTCCGCCAGTAGGCGGTGCGCTTCGGCGCGGAGGATGCGGCGGACCTTCGCCTCAATAGCGGGATTCACGCGGCCTCCTCCATCGGCTCGAGCATCGCGGCATCGGCTCGGCGGCCAGCGGCGAGCGTTCGTCGTGCCAGTCTTCGGGCCGCGGCGCAGTCGGATCGGCGGCCCACGTCCCGCAGAGGTCAAAAACGCGGGCTTGATCCTTCAGGCCCTCGCGCTTTCCGGCCATGCTCCAGGCCTGGCAGGGGGGCGATGCGATCAGCAGCTTCACGCGGCCTCCCCCTGCTCCAGCAGCCGGGCGCCGGCGTAGGCGATGGCGAGGGCGTCGGCCTCGTCCTGGGTGAGCTGGCTCGGCGGCGGCAGTTCCTTGACGTGCCAGACCCGGTTGCGCGCCCACTTGCCGACCTCGTGCTTCTTCGCCGCCCCATTCCCCAGCGCGGCCTTCTTCCAGGTCCCGGTGCTCAGCTCGAAGCAGCTCACCGGATGGGGAAACTGCTCGGCGAGGCCGTTCAGCACGGCGACCTGGAGGACGCCGGAGGCCTGGTCGAGGGCCTGCTTCTGGAAGCGGCCGAAGGGGCGCTCGATGAAGACGGCCTCCAGGTCGTCGGGGGCCGACAGCGCGGCCCAATCGTGGGCGGCGGCGTAGAGGCTGCGGAGGCGGGCGGCGCCCTGGCCGAGGATGTCGATGCGCCACGTTTCCCGCTGGGGCCACAAAGCAAAGGCGGGGTGGTCCACGCTGGGATCGATGCCGATGGTGCTCACGCCGCCGCCTTCGGCTTAACCAGAAACGCGCCCATCATTTCCACGCGCTCGCTCATCGTCGACGCAAGCATCAGCGCCGCCACGCCGGTCGGGCCGAGCTCACGGTCGACCAGCTCGGCGTCGGCGTAGCCGCCCTGCTCCTCGACGAAGCGCAGGGCCCGCGGGATGGCGGCGACGATGTCGGCGTGGGTCGGCTTCATGCTGCGACCGGCTGCCGGTCCTTCTTCCAGACGCGCTTGCCGTAGGTCTCCAGCATCGAGGCGATGCAGAGGCGCTCGCGCTCGGTCAGTTCGCGGACGCGGCGCAACATTCGGGACTGCTGGATGCCGCAGTCGTTGAGCAGGACGGAAACGCGGTGGCGCCCGTAGCGGGGCACCGACAGCAGCACCTTCTCCAGCTTGATCGCCCCCTGGATTTCGTCGGGGTCGGTCAGCAGGGCGACCGCTTCGGCGTAGCCGCCGGCGCGGATCTTCCGGAGCTCAGCGGCCTGGGCCAGCCGGATGCGGTTGGCCTCGGCCAGTGCGGACATGGCTTGTGGGGTACTCATCGGTTCTCCTCTCGATCGCAGATCAGGACTCCCCCAGGGATCAGCAGGTTGAGCGCGCTCGCGTACCGCTTGCGGCACCAGGCGGCCAGCGTCGGCGGGCCGGCGACCACGAGGCCGCGGCCGTCGAGGGTGCCGAGCAGCTCCAGCGGGTCGAGCCAGTTCTCGACGGAGCCGAACGGGAGCTGGCTCCGGAGGTGCTCACGGGCGAAGTGCCACCGCTCGATCGCGAGTTCGGTCGGTGCCTGGATGCCGTCGGGAATCGGGGCGGCCGTCGCTGCGGCCAGGGCCTCCCGGTCACGGCGACGACGGGATCCGTTCCTTGCACGAGCAGCTCGAACGGAAGCCCCCGCTTGCGGGGGTTTGGGGGTTGTCCTGTTCTGTCCTGTTCTGTCCTGTTCTGTTGGCGACTCCGGCGGACAGCGGCGGACAACGTCGGACAACGGATCTGAGAATGGCTTGCTCATGCGGTTTTATCCACCTCTCGCTTGACTGCTTTCATCGCGGAGTCGTTCCAGCGTTTCCAGGCCTTCGGGTCGAACTCGACCTCGGCGCCACGGTCGGACGACGACGGACAGCGGAGGACACCAGCGGACACCAGCGCCCTAACGTGGACACCGGCGTCCTCCGGCGACAGGTAGGTCGCGTGGCTCAGCGACCTCCAGGTGAACTCGATCTTGCCCCGCTTCGCCTGCGCTTTCGCCATCGCGAGGAGGACCGCGAAGGTGCCGAGGACGCCCCCGCCGGCCTCCTCGGCTGCGGCCTCGATGTCCGGGTCCTGGTAGAAGTGAATGTCGAGCGGCACCCAGGGCATTACCAGCGGCCCCCCTCGCGCTTCTTCAGCCAGGCGGCGTACCACCTAAGCCCGTCCTTGAATCCCTCGTCATAGGAGCACCAGCTCAGCCAGGCGCCGATCACGACGCCGACGGAGCAGGCAACCGATAGGCCGAACAGGATCGCGATGACGGCCAGGGCGCTCACGCGGCCTCCTCGCGGTGGTCCTCGCAGCGGTGCAGGCGATGGGTGCCGGAGCCGGGACTGACCCGGTGGCCGCTGATCTTGCCCCCGCCGTCGAGCCTGACGTTGCCGCCCTCGACGGGCGCCAGGTCGATCGTCAGGAGGTCGTCGCCGTCATAGACGAAGCCGACATCGGCCTTGCACTTGAAGCAGACGGCCATTAGAACTGCGGCCCCCCGTTGCGGAGGCGCTGCGCGGGGTCGGAGCCGCCGCACTCGCGCCAGATTTTGCGGGCCTCGCGTTCGTGGGTCCGGCAGACGCGGAGGAACGGGCGGCCGAGGGCGAAGATCAGGCGGGTTCCGGCGGACGGGTACTGCTTCCCGCTCTCGCGGCAGAAGTCGCAGTTGGGCGACTCCTCGCCGCCGGGCATCGCTACGCGGCCCCATCCCGACGAGCTCCGGCATTCCAGGGCGCTCACTGGTAGCCCCCCGGCTTGCCGGCGAGCTCGCGCTCGGTCTTCAGCACCGACTGGCGGGCCATCGTCGCCGACCGGGCGTCGCGAAGCCACCGCTCCAGGCGGCGCATTGTGGCCTCGAGGATGTGGTACTCGTCGTAAAGGTCGGGGTGCAGCTGCTTGACGCGCTTGCGGGCCATCGCCGCGCGGATGTCTTCGGCGGGCGGGCGCTTGCCTTCGTTGAGGTAGGGCTCGGCGATGGCGAGGAGCGCCTCGTCGATCGCCTCCTCGTAGGTGATCTTGACGCCGGGGATCCGCCGAATCTCGCCGTTCCCGTCGGCCTCCTCGCGACCGTGGAGGCGCAGGGAGGTGATCCGCAGCTTGTCGCTGCGCTCCATCGTCTGCTGGGCCAGGTCGCTGAGGCTCATCAGGTCGAACTCGCTCACCGGACGCGCCTCGCATTCGGGGCGCCGCAGAAGCGACAGGTGCGGGGGTCGTCGACGCCGTCGGTGGGCTCGCCGTGTACCGCGAAGACGACCCAGGGCCGGTCGCAGTCGATGCAGCGATAGGCGGCCTCGACGAGCTCGGTCCCGCGGTCGCGCTTCGGGCTGTCGGCCGGCGGGCTAGGCGACATGCGACTCGACCCCCTGCTGGCGGGTGCGGAAGACGTGCGCGAGGTCCGGCTCCCGTGCCGCGATCATGCGGGCGTAGAAGGCTCGATGATTGTTGTTAAGGCGGAAGCCGTTTTCGGGGCCGAGCCGGAGCATCGAGCGCCAGCGGGCCACCTCGTAGATCGTCGCGATGCCGAACCGCTCGTATCCGCGGGCCTTCATTTCGCGGGCCAGGCGGACGAGCTCCTCGTAGACCTCAGGGTGCTGCCAGTGGAAGCGTCGGAACTCGCGTTCCAGCTTGCCGGTGTCGCCGTTCACGCGGACGGTCACGATGCGAGCCTTTTCAGCACCCAGGCCGTGAGCGCCTCGCGCTCCTCCGGCCGGGCCTTCTCGTGGACGGCCAGTTCGGTGACGGCCTTGACGGCGACCTGGGACTCGATCGACGCGCGCTCGATGGGATCGGCCTTGCGGCCCCCTCCCCCGCCGCGGTATCCCCCGCCGCCCTTGCGCTTCGCCTTCGGGCCGTACTGGGAGGCCTCGAGGTCGAGCTCGGTGCCCTCGGCGGGCTGCTCGCCGCCGAACAGTTCGGCGTCGATGGTCTGATCGCCGACCGCGCACCGGACCTTCCAGATGTTCGCCGGCGGCTTGCCGTCCTTGCCTTCCAGGGTCTTGAGCAGGCGGGCCTTGACGACCTTGCCGGTGGTGGGAAGCTGGACGGTCACGCTGCCTCCCGCCGGGCGTAGAACTCGATGTCGTCCCGCACCCGCTTGTTCTCGGCGGCCAGGTCGCGACGGCGTTCCTCGTCGAGGTCGGACTCGATCGCGTCGAGCTCGGCGTAGAGGGAGTCGTCGGGCGGGTCGCAGTCGCCGCGGACGCCGAAGATCCGGTCGTCGATCCATTCCTCGAGGTCGGTCAGGTTGATCGGCGCCCGCTGGCCGGATACGAGAATCCGCTCGGCATGCTCGTCGACCCTGTAGGTCTGCCCCAACTCCGAGGTGAGGACGTAGTCGCGGTCGACCTTCTCGCAGGTCAGGCGGGTGCCCTCGTAGGTGGCGATGAGGCTGCGGGCCCGGCGCTGGTCGGAAGTCACGCCGCCGCCCGCTGGTTCGCGTAGGTGTTCTCGTAGGGCGTCCCGTCGGTGGTGAGCAGGAACTCGAGGTCGTCGACGGAGAAGACGACCAGGCCCTCGCGCTTCGGATCGACGATGCAGTCGACGCGGCCGGAGCCATGCTCGGACGCGAGCTGGGCCATCGTTTCAAGCTGCGCCTGGGTGCAGGTCGGGCCGAACACCTAGAGGCCGTCCCGTTCGTGGTCGTATGGGCGGGGACGGCGCTTGTCGGCGATGATGAGCGCGACGATGGCCGCGACGCCCAGCAGCAGGGCTAGTGAGGTCACGATCCGCTTCTCCTCCTGGTCGGGTCTATTCCAAGTCGGGCGCGGTCGAGCAGGTAGCCGGGGCGGCGCTTCTTCCGGCGGTGCTCGCGCCATGCGATCTGGCCCGTGCGCCAGACGGCGAGGGCGAGGGCGAAGAAGGCGACCGCGGTCAGGGCGAGGGCCATGCCGATGAAGAAGGCGTCAGGCATGGGCGGCCTCCGGCCGGACGGCGGCTGGAGGAGAGTAACCAGGGAGGCCGCCGTCCGGCCCGAAGTCGCGAGACTCAGCGGGGGGCCGGGCGTCTGCACTTGCCGCCCGTCCGTTCCCACGGGGCGCCACGGCCCCCCGCTCAGCCTCGCGGTTCACGCTGCGGCCCCCTCGTCCTCAGTGAGGGCCATCCGGAGGACCGTCAGCGTCGCGCGCCGCGGCTCCGTTTCCCCCCGCTCGATGCGCTCAACGGTCCGCAGTGAGAGGCCGGCGCGACCGGCGAGGGCTTCGCGACTCAAGCCGAGGGCTTCGCGTTGCTTCTGGATTTCTGCGGGCTTCATGTTTAGGGCATCCGTTTGGGGGTACTGCGTTACCGGACATAGTACAGACATTTATCGGACGGAACAAGGGGGGCTTAGAAATGGGCGCGAAAAGTCCGGATTTACGGCGTAAGGTCGCCGCCCAGATGGCGGACTACCGGGATCGGCTAGCCGAGCGCGTCCGCTACGAGCGCGAACGCGAGCAGTTGAGCCGCGACGAGTTGGCGCTGCGGGCGGGTGTCAATCCGAAGACGATCGAGCGCATCGAGGAGCGCAAGATCGACAAGCCGCGCGGCGGCACGATCCGGTCGCTGGCCGATGCCCTGGGGATCGACCCGGCGGTGCTCAATCCGCCGCGGGAACTCGAGGAGGAGCGACTAGAGCGACTAGAGGCGAAGGTCGACGAGATCCTCGCGATCCTTCGGAACGCCTGAAACGAAAACGGCCCCCCGCCGGTGAGAAAGCGGAGGGCCGTATCGGACCAGGGGGAAGGTTGAATTGTCAGTCGGGGTCGACCGCGGGCGAGTCGATCGCCGCTCGCAGCTCGGCCTGCGCCATCGCGGCCAGCGCGGAGGCGCGGAGCAGGTGCCGCTGGCAGGCGTGGGCCTCGAGGCCGCGCCGGAGCCCGTAGAGGAAGGCCCAGGCGGCGATGTCGGGCGGCTCGGCGGTGACCTCGTCCTCGAGCTCGGCGAGCGGGCGGGTGCGGAATGACTCCCCATATTCGCGGGCGCCGATGCTCAGGCGGTGATGGACCTCGCGGGAGAACCAGTCGGCGTCGGGGCTTTCGAGGAAGCCGCCGCCGAGGGCGATCTGCCGGGCGAGGACGTGCGCCTCCCGGCCGGCCTCCTGTAGCCACTGGTCGATGAAGTCGGTCACGCTAGATACCGCTCGCCGTTCGGAGCGAAGAAGCGCCCGCCCGTGTAGACGCCGATCGAGGTGTGGAAGTCGCCGTCGTCCCAGACGCGGAATGCCGAGCAGCCGTTCGCCCAGTCGGGCTCGCCGCCGTTGATGTAGCCGAGGCCGCCGGGGATGATGCAGGCGCAGCCGCCCTGAATCCCCATCCGGACGCGGAGCGGGTCGTCGTCGGGGTCGGTCTGATGCTCGGTGCGGAGCGTGAGGCCGAGGCGATGGTCGTGGCCCTGGACGGTCGAGCCCGCGAGCTTGTCGAGCATCGCGTGTCCGGCGGCCTTCGTGGTGGAGAAGCCGTGCCGGGCCGTCAGCTTGCGGCTGATGGCGGTTTTCGCCTGGTCCCATTCCTCGTCGACGTATTCGACGTGGAGCTCGTCGAGGTGCAGCAGGCGCCGGAGGTCGAGCGCGGGCACCTCGTCGTCGGCCGGCGCGATCTTGTGCAAGCCGCGGGCGTTGTCGAGGATCAGGTGATGGAGGCGTTCCTCGTGGTTGCCGCGCTTGTAGCGAATTGCCGCGTCGGGGCAGACCTCGCGGTAGTCGCGGAGGATCCCGAAGCCTGCGCTGAGGCATTCGTTGACGGGCGCCGCGTAGCTTTCGCGCTCGCGGTGGCGGCTGATCGTCGAGAAGTCGAGCAGGTCGCCGTTGACCTCGATCAGGCCCGGCTGGGCGTCGGCCAGGTACTCGAGGAACAGCCGATGGAAGGTCGGCTCGTGGTGCGGCGCGTGGTG
>Ga0075458_10000473_pt1 | contig 13170 bp, 18 predicted proteins | sample DEB3_08_DNA_FD_77576 | JGI IMG/M metagenome (GOLD analysis project Ga0075458, IMG submission 77576) | Aqueous microbial communities from the Delaware River and Bay under freshwater to marine salinity gradient to study organic matter... | ecosystem: Environmental > Aquatic > Marine > Coastal ... | reverse complement strand
TTTCGCGGTATTTTTAGCGATACTTGGGTTGTAAAATGCACGCTGGACGCCGGTTCGCTGGTTGACGGTGCTGGTGAAACTGATACCATTGCCGTTCCTGGCGTGGCATTGGGCGATATGGTACTGGGTTGCTCTACTGCCGTCGATGAAGTCGGTCTTATTGTCGAAGGTTATGTAAGCGCCGCTGGTGTTGTTTCGTTGCGTATCCAAAATGAGTCCGGTTCTACCGTGGACTTAGCTTCCACGACAGTTCGCGTGGTCGTTGCACGTATGGTATAAGGATTGGGGGCTTGCCCCCAATTTTTTGGAGATTATATGGCTACTTTTCGCTGTGTTTTAAGTGGTACGGTGATAACTTTTGTCCATCAGCATGATATTGATTCTATGCGTGGGCATGAAGGTTACGTTCGCTTAGATGAAACAGATGAAAAAGTAGGTGAGATTCGTACTGATACTGCTTTTGCGCCGCCACAAAGACGGCCGGGCCGCCCACGAAAGATTCAACATGTCCGAGATTGATCCACGCGAGTTTGGCAAATTAGAAGCACAAGTTCAAGCATTACAAGCTGAAGTGCATTCTATGAGTGCCGATGTTAAATCGTTGCTGGCCTTGGCTAACAAATCCAAAGGTGGATTTTGGGGCGGTATGATGGTCGCTTCTGCGGCAGGTGGATTATTTACTTTTTTTGTAGATAGGATTTTTCGATGAAAAATCTGTTATCTGGTGATGTTTGCCCTGTTTCTACGCAAGATGTAAAGACCAATCTTAAAAATCGCAATAATGCGTTTAAAAATTTTGGTTATGGGCCACCAAATCCAGATGAGACAAACACTGTATTTTGGCTTAAAAAAGCCAAGATGTACAACGCGCCTACTGATACAGTAAAAGGTATGCGTTGCGGTAATTGCGCGGCTTTTATACAAGCTCCGAAGATGATGAAATGTATTAAAGATGGGTTAGAAAAAGATGAAGAAGGTTTGTCGTATGACGACCAGTTTATCGAAGCTGCTGATCTAGGATATTGCGACTTATTTCAATTCACCTGCGCTGGCGCAAGAACTTGTGATGCGTGGAAATCTGGTGGCCCTATAACTAAGGATTAATGATGAAAAAACCAGCTAAAATTGGTAAAGTAATGCACGAATACAAAGAAGGCACGCTACATTCAGGCAAAGGTGGGCCAATGGTTAAATCACGTAAACAAGCAATTGCTATTGCTATGTCTGAAGCAAATATGCCTATGCGTGGTCAACGTACTGCAAAGAATAAAAAGAAGTAAGTTTATTTACAGGCTTCTCCCCGCTCGGGATAGGTAAAAGCCATATCTATTAGGACAAAGAAATGACCTTTCTTGATATGGTTAATGACATTCTTGTGCGTCTGCGCGAGCCTATCGTAGTCACTACTGACGATACGGCCTATTCGCGTTTGATAGGCACAATGGTCAAAGATGCCAAAGTACAAGTAGAAGACGCGTTTTCATGGAATGCGCTAGGCACATGGGTTGAAGTTGCTACGATTCCCGGCACTTCAGAATATACCCTGTCTAACATCGGTCAAAAATTCCAAGTAACCGATGCTATAAATACTACGTCAAATGTTGGCTTGGTACAAATTCCGTTTTCTACAATGAATAGGTACTTAAACTTTAGTACTTCGTCTACTGTACAGGGCATCCCCCAATTCTATAACTTTGATGGTATTGATCTTAGCTCGGCATACTACGACGTAAAGTTTAACGTCTATCCTATTCCTGACGCGGTTTATACACTCAGATTCTCTATAATCGCGCCTCAAGCCGATTTTATTAATGATTACATGGTTCCCTTGGTTCCGAGTAAATTGATCGTTCAGAACGCCTATGCGCGTGCTTTGGTTGAACGTGGTGAAGACGGTGGTTTAAGTTCATCTGAAGCCTACGCATTATACAAGTCCATGTTAGCTGATTACATCGCTTTGGAAGCTACACGCACGCCAGAGAACATGGAATTTATCGCTGTATGAGCCAGCAAATTCAAACTTTTAGTATCTCAGCCCCAGGTTTTTATGGGCTGAATACACAAGATTCGCCATTAGATTTGGCGGCGGGATTTGCTACGTCTGCAATGAATTGCGTAATCGACCGCTATGGCCGTATTGGCGCTCGTAAGGGATGGGAAAAAGTAAATGCTGATACCGGCGCGTTAGCTGGTGCTGACGTTAAAGTAATACATGAACTTATTCAAAACGACGGCACGCTTACAATTCTATTTGCAGGTGGCAACAAGTTATTTAAACTAAATGGTAGTAATGCTGTGGTACAGCTTACTTATGGGGGCGGGGGTACTGCCCCAACCATAACATCTAATAACTGGCAGTGCGCGTCGCTTAACGGTATTACGTATTTCTTCCAAATAGGTCATAACCCCCTTATTTATGATCCGGCAGTCAGTACAACGACTTATCGCCGCGTATCTGAAAAGACAGGGTATGTAGCCACAGTTCAAAACTGTAATGTATGTATTTCAGCGTATGGCCGTTTATGGGCAGCTAACACGGCGACTAATAACAATACAATTTACTTTTCTGACCTTTTGGCAGGGCATATCTGGTCAACAGGTACTTCTGGTTCACTAAACTTAGCTAACGTATGGCCTAACGGGCCGGATGAAGTTATTGGTTTAGCCGCGCATAACAACTATTTGTTTATCTTTGGTAAGCGCCAGATTCTTGTGTATAGCGGTGCTACTACGCCGTCTACTATGACGTTAGCCGATACAGTAGGCGGTATTGGTTGCATTGCACGCGATTCTATTCAAAATACAAATACGGATGTAGTATTTTTATCTAATAGTGGCGTGCGGTCTATCTTGCGTACTATTCAAGAAAAATCTGCTCCATTCCGCGACATTAGCAAAAATGTCCGCGATGACCTAATGGGATATGTTGCTGCTGAAGTGCTAGATAATGTAAAAGCAGTCTATTCTGAAAAACAAGCGCTTTATCTTTTAACGCTTCCATTAGCTATGGTTACTTACGCGTTTGATACACGCGGCGCGTTACCAGATGGTGCTTCACGCGTAACTACTTGGGATACTATTAATCCTCAGTCATGGTTGTCGCGTAGGAATGGCGATTTGCTTCTTGGCAAAGACGGCTATATAGGTAAGTACGGATCATACTTAGACTACACATCTACGTACAGACTTAGCTATTTTACAAATCATACTGATCTAGGCGATCAAAGCATTACGTCTTTGCTTAAACGAATAGCTATTGTTGTTATTGGTGGTTCTAACCAATATATAACTATCAAATGGGCGTTTGATTTTGGTACTAGCTATGTTTCAGAAAATGTAAAAATTCCTACTCAAGTAGCAGCAGAATACGGTGTGGCTGAGTTTGGTGATAACGGAGGCCCATTGGCTGAATATGCGGGGGGCATTGCGCTTAATACGTTACATATTAATGCTACTGGATCCGGAAAAATTGTACAAACGGGTTACGAAGCAAATATAAACGCGTATGCCATATCAATTCAAAAGATTGAAATACAAGCCAAAAATGGCAAGACAAATTAAGGACTGCTATGACTGATTACGTAAAATCTACCGACTTTGCTGCTAAAGATGCGCTTGCGTCTGGTAATCCATCTAAGATCGTTCGAGGTACTGAAATCGGATTAGAGTTCGATAACATTGCTATCGCTATTGCATCTAAATTAGAAGCGGTTAGCGGGGGTACGGTAGTTGGGCCAGGCGGCGCTACAATTAACGCATTGGCTAGATACGATGGGACTACCGGCAATTTAATTAAAGATAGCCCAGCTATTCTTACTGATGCAGGCGCGTTGTCTGGCGTCACAATATCGGGCGCCGCTATTACGTCTGGTACAGTTGCCGATGCGCGTTTACCCACTACTTTTGCTACTGAAAAAACTTTTACCGGCACTGTTGGCATAGGTGATACCAACCCTTCGGCTGTGTGGAATTTATACTGCGAAAATATAACCACTAATCCTGGCGCTGTATTTTTCAATGACAACACTTCTGGGTATGCGCAAGCTAACATTGTTGCTACAGGCAAGACGCAGTTAATTCTGTTTCAAAAATCTAGCACAACGCTACCTACTGGCACGTTGACAGACGTTGGTTCAATCACTACGTCCGGCACATCTACGGGCTATAACACTTCGTCTGACTATCGTTTAAAAACGAACGTCACGCCAATGACGGGGGCTATTGCTCGCGTAAAGAATTTGGCTCCCGTTCGGTTTAACTGGATTGCCGAGCCAAATGCTACTGCGGTAGATGGCTTTATCGCGCATGAAGTATCAGCGGTTGTTCCTGAAGCTATTAATGGCGTTAAAGATGCTGTTTACGCAGACGGGAAGATTAAGCCACAAGGTATTGACCAAGCTAAGTTAGTGCCGTTGCTAGTAGCCGCGCTACAAGAAGCAATTGCTCGTATTGAAGCATTGGAAGCAGCATGAATGTAGACAAGGCACTGGTAGAAATTGGCGGCGATGTTACCCATCATTTTTCTGATGGGCTGTACGCCAAAGAATTCTTCGTGCCAAAAGATGCTGCGGTTATAAAGCACGTACATGACTTTAGCCATTTGTCGATACTTGCTAAAGGTAAGGTTGTAGTAAAGAAGGGCGACAGCCTTGAGATCATTGAAGCGCCTGCTTGTTTAGAAATTAAAGCAGGCATTGAACACGGTATTAAAGCTATTACAGACTGCGTTTGGTTTTGCATTCATGCTACGGATGAGAAAGATCCGAATAAAGCAGACGCTATTTTAATCAAAGGAAATTGATATGCCATTCGGTGCAATTATTAGCGCGGGAGCAGGCTTACTAGGTAGCAGCATGTCCGCTAGTTCACAACAAGCTGCTTCAGAAGCGCAAGCTAAAGCAACAATCGAAGCTGCACGTATCGCTGCTGAAGAAGCGCGTTTTAGACCGGTAGGCGTTACAACGCGCTTTGGTAAAAGTAATTTTGAGTTTGGTATACCAGGTGTTAGCGCACCAACTATTGACCAATTCAAAACGCGTGAGCAGCAGTTAGCTGACGCGTTAAAAAATCCTGCTTCTAGTGGTGGGGGATGGCAAAATTGGAATGGTCAATATTATGGAGGCACAACGCCCACGCTTGACCAATTTAAAACGCCTGAGGAACAATTAGCTGCTGCAACAAAAGATTATGAATCGCGTTTAACAAGCGAAGGCCGTTTAACTGGCGCTGGGTATGAGCTAAGCCCAGAAATGAAAGCATTTCAAGACCGTTTTATGGCTCTTAGCGGTCAAGGTCTTACGGATGCCGAAGGTGCAGCGGCTCGTTATGCTCCGCTGCGTGAAGCGGGTCAAGGTTTGTTTGATCTTGGTAAACAGTACCTATCTCAAAGTCCAGAGGAAGTTGCAGCTAAATACATGGCGCAACAGCAAAGCCTTTTAGCACCTACTCGTGAACGTCAGTATGCTGGGCTGCAAAATCAATTGTTCAATACGGGCCGCGCTGGTTTGGCAGTTGGTGCTACAGGCGAGCGCCCAGACGGTACGGCTGGATTGGCTGCGGCTAATCCTGAGATGGAAGCGTACTATAACGTTATAGCACAAAAAGATTTAGAACTTGCAAGCGAAGCACAAAAACGTGGGCAAGAGAACCTTGCCTTTGGTACGACGCTGTATAACACTGGTGCGGGTCTGCTAGGTGGTTATGATACCGGCGTAACCGGTGCATTGTCGCCTTATGCTGCTTACCTTAGCGGGGCTACTAATCTTGAGTCGTTAGGCCAACAGCCACTTACGATAGGTTCGGAATTAGGTGGACGTGCAGCTACAGCCGGAGGTAATGCGGGGCAGTATTTATTGTCAGGAGGTACTGCGGCTGCTAATGCTATATCTCGTACTGCTGGCCTTAACCCAACAGCCAACTTTATATCTGGCTTAGGGGGTAATGAAAAGCTTACTAATTATTTAAGCGACATTATTAAGGGCGGCAATAAAGATACTAACGCTACCGGCTATGGATGGGGTGGGGGTAGCGGCCATAGTTTTTCACTTATTGATAGTTATAATCCTTTTGCGAATTAAGGAACAATCATGGCACAAAGCGAAATTCTAGGGTTGTTCACAACGCCTGAACAGTACCAGCAAATGCAACAAATGCAGCAGCGGCAAATGGCTGCTGACTTTGCTGCCCGTAGTCCAGAACAGCAAATACGTTATGACGCGTACTCTGCCGGTCAACGGTTTGGTGGTGGTTTAGCAGGCGCGCTAGGCGCGCAAGATCCACAGCTAAAGATCATCGCGCAACGTCAAGCTCTCGCTAAACAGATCGACCCTGCTGATCCTGAGTCTTATATGAAAGTGGCTAACATTGCCGCACAAGGCGGCGACCAACCGTTTGCTATGACGTTGGCTGAGTACGCACGTAAAGCGCAAAGTGAAATGGCTTTGGCTACACAACGGTCTAAAGAAGGTCGAGCTGCTGCAACACCTAAAGAACTTCAAGTTGCCGCTGCTCGCGCCCAATTGCAAGATCAAATTGCACAAATGGAAGCTATGGATGCTTCGCCAGAACGTGATCGCGCGTTAGCAGTGGCTAAAAATACTTTAGCTGGACTTGCGCCTGCGGGCGAAAAAGTACCTGAGAAAATTGCTATAGCTAACGAAATAGATAGGTTGACAAAGGTTGTACAAAATCTTGAATCTTTTGGCCCAGAAGCAGAGCCTCAAATTAGATCTATTAAAGCTAGACTTAGCTTTTTGCAAGGCGTTGAAAAAACACCTTCGTTTGGCGCTGAAAGAGAAGCTAAAGCTAGAAGTGAATTTGGAAAGTCGTTTAACGACTTAACGCAAACGCAACAAAAAGAAGTTGAAAAACTTGTTGAGGCTCGACAAACGGCTACGACGCCTAAAACTACAATTACCAACGTACTGCCAGGTCAAAAAGCATTAGTGGACATTCCTAAGTTTAGGCGCGATGTTCAGCAAACTATTGACCCGCAAATTAAAACTGTTACGGCAGCGGATCAGGCATTGCAAGCTATCAATGATTCGTTGGCTACCAACAACTTTGCGTCGTTCCGCGCTGGACAGACGCAATTTGCGCGGGCTATTTCTGGTTCAGGCGATTTAAGTCAAAAAGAACTTAAAGCTGCTGGCGCTGACCCTTCCATTCTTGGTGGTTCAGCGGACTATATTTCTGGACTGTTTACAGGCACACCAACAGGCGATACGCAGAAAAAGATTCGCGCTACGTTATTAGCTATTAAAAAGGTTGCTACCGCAAAAGCTAACGCTGAATTGATGCAACAGCGTAAACTTGCGGAACGGGCTAAATATTCGCCAGAGGATATTGACGCTGCGCTTAACTTTCCTGAGTTTAGCGCCCCCGCGCCTGGCGTTGGAAAAGCACCCGTTACGCGTACGCTTAAAAGCGGAAAAGTTGTTACAGTCGAGGAATAACAATGCCGACATATACCATTGATGGAAAGCGGTACACCAGCGATACGCCGTTGTCTGACGCGGAACTGGAGGAATTATCAGGCGGCGCGCCTGCCGGTGATTACAGAGCCGAAGCGGCGCGTAAAGGTTTTGCTGGAACAGCCGGTACAACGGCTGGCGTTGGACGTGTTATCTCTGATTTGCTTACAAACGCTAATATCAATCCAATTAATTTAGCTTCACGCGCGGCGGGTTTACCTGCGGAAGCACCTAGCGCGTCTATTCTTGAATCGTTTAAAAAAGGTCGTGCTGCGGTTTACGATCCTTTGATGAGTTTGTTTGGGTCTACTGGCGCTAAACCACAGACAGGTGGCGAGCGCATTGTAGCTAGCGGTATTGAAGCCGTTACGTCGCCTGAAAATTATCTGTTTCCTGCGTTAGCAGGTATTCGTCGTATGGGGCCTGCCGCTCAAGCAGTGATGCGGCCTGCTGAACAGTTAGCCGTTGGTGCTGGCTCTGAAGCCGGTGGACAAGCGGGAGAATACGCAGGCGGTAAGTTTGGCTACGAAGGTACAGGCCGGTTTATAGGCTCATTGTTAGGCGGCGGCGGCGCAGCTTACACTACTGGTACAGCACTTAAAGCGGGCGCATTAGCTAACAAGGCGGTGGACTACGCTAAAACCAAAGTTGGCGTTTTAACTGGGGTAGAGCCTAAAGATGAATTACTGCGCGATGTGAACTCGCGTATCAACAACATCTTTATCGCTGCCGGTGCGGCTGATCCTACCTTTATTGATACGCTTGAAAAAGCGGTAAAGGCGCAACAAAGCGTATCGCTTAAAGCGCCAGGCGCTCCATCTGTTGAAATGCCAATTAGTTCATTGCTGGCTAACAATCCAGTTATCAATAACTTCATTCAAAATCTTTCGTCGCGCGATCCAGTATTTCGTGCGCAGTACGGCGCTCAATTTGAACAAGCTAAACAAGCGTTGGCTCAAAATCAAATTCGTTTATTTGGCGACCCTACCAAAGTTAAGGTAGAACTAACACCAATTAATTTGGCTAAACCGCAAGAACGTAAACTTCGTTCATTAGATGATCAAATTGCGGATGCCTACAATAAACAAGAAGTTGATCCTAATGTGTTTGGTCAGCGCGTGTCTACTTTGCTTGCTAAAAAAGAAGACGATGCGCGTAAAGTTACTAGCCCGCTGTACACCGAAGCGTTTACGATTGCTAAAGACAAAGGCGTAACGCTTCCTGAAGCGGCGGTAGACGACATTTACAACTACGTTGTAGCGTCTAAAGACGCCGACGTGTTCCGCACGTTTAAGCCAATTTTTAACAAGGTTGAACGCGTATTTAAGCCAACCGTAACTGCGCCTAGCGCAATTCTTACGGCAGGCGGTAAACCAATGACTGAAGGTGGCGCTCGATTTGCGGCGGCCACAGTTGAAGATTTGGATTCCCTTAAACGTGAAATTAATTCGGCATTACGTAAAACTAATACCGACTCCGAAATTCGTTTGCTGTCCGATCTTAAAACGCGCGTAGCAGGTCATATTGAAAGTCTTGATCCTGATTTTGTGGCTGCGTATAAAAACGCGGATAAAGCATATCTGGAAAAAGTTGGTTTGCCGTTTAACAGCGCGACGCTAAAAAACGTAGACCGTAAAAAGTTTGTCGAGCAAATTGCGCCTGCAATCACTGGCAACAAGTCTAACGTGTTGGACTTTATAAATGCTACTGGCGAAGAAGGCGTTAAAGTTGTACGCGACGCGTTTTACGATAGTTTTAGTAAGGCCGCCTTAAAGAACGACGTAATTGACCCCAAAGCGGCAAACAAATGGCTGAGTAAGAATTCTAGCGCCATGTCTTTGGTGCCTGGCTTAACGGACGAATTACGTGGGACGGTCAATAACGTGCAGGCGTTGCTTGCGCAGCGTAATACGCTTAATTCTGCGTTTGAACGTGTAGCAGGCGAGCAAATTATCAAAAAAGAAGGTCTGACCAATCCGCAAGAGTTAGTCACCCGTATGTATGGCGACATTAAGTTTACCAATAAGTTTATGAACCAGTATGGCGCAAACAAGGACGCCGTTAACGCTACGCGTGCGTACATGTTAGACGATATTGTTAGATCAGGTGACCCTGTAACATTGTTGAATGACCGCAATAAAGCTGCCGTATTTAACCGCGTGTTCGGGCCTACCTATGCGCAAAAAGTGGCCGACTTTGCGACCGTATCAAACCGCCTACAAAAAGATTTGACAGACGTATCGTTTAGAGGCGAAACCGTACCAAAGACGCCTATTGAGCAATTAACAGGTGTGCCGCCCGAACAAATTATTTCGCGTATCTACAACCCTGTATCGGGGCCTGTATATGCAATGACGTCTTTGTTTAGTAAATACTGGGCTAATGCTGCGGCTAAAGGTACGGAAGAAAAGTTAAAAGCGTTGCTGTTAAATCCTAACGATGCGCTTAAAGTGTTTCAGGCGGTTGAAGCGCAAACTAAAAAGTTTGATCCTAAGAAAATTGAAGATGCGGTTGCCATTGGTAAGAAATATGGCATTCAATGGGTTAACGATGCGGTGAGCGATATTCAATCTGGCGCAGCACGCGGTGCAGTTCAAGGCATGGAGCAGTAAATCCCTTTAGCTATCTTAATGGCTGCGAATTCAGCCATTGCTGCGGCCAAAGCAGGATGTAAGCTGTACAGAGATATTAAGGGTACGGTAGGCGAAGTAAAAGAGGTATTGGACGATCTAAAGCAACAGTTCAACTCAAAGCCACGAACGGCTGCTGAGAAAGTCCAGTACAACGCCGAAGTACAGCGCGTGCAGACAGTAGCAAAGACTGACCCAAACGACGCTATCTCTCAAGTCGGTGAAAACTTGGGTAAGTTCTTTGACGCAATGGATCAGGTTGAGCAGATATTTTGGGCTGAAGAAAATAGCTCCAAGAAAGTCTACTCAGGCAATGAATCACTAAGTAAGCGCGCGTTACAGCGGGTGCTAATCAGAACGCGGCTTGATCAGATGCAAGAGGAAATTCGGGAGGAGATGGTTTACCGATCTCCACCTGAGATGAAAGACGTATGGACGCGCTTCGAGAATATGCGAGCGCAAATTATGGAGGAACAGCGTGAAGCGCAAGAAGATCAACTGCGGCAGCAGCAAATATCCGCGTGGAAACGTCGTCAGATGATCGTGGAACTCAAGGAGCAAGCAACATGGATTGGCGCAGTCCTTTTCGTCGTAGCATGGATGGCCTTCGTGTTCGTGTACCTAAGAACGACGGAAACGTACCGTGGGCTTTACTGATTTGTTTGCTAACAATGTCGTTGGTGTTCGTCATCGCAATTCCTATACTGGGCTTCATGTACATGGACATGAACAACGCGACTATCGCTGCAATGCGCGAAATTCGTAAAATGAAGGCGATACAAAAAGAGCATGAACTAGAAAGGACGCAACGCAATGATGATAAGTGAGTCGCAGCTACGGCAAATGTTGCCGCGTAATAAATACGTTACTCAATGGCATCACGCGTTATCCGCGCTTTTTCCTGACTACGACATCAATACCTCAGACCGTATTGCAGCGTTTGTGGCCCAATGCGCCCATGAATCTGGCGGCTTTGAAGTCCTCAAAGAAAATCTCAACTACAAACCGCTTGCGCTTCGCAGGTTATTCCACAAATACTTCCCCACTGATGAACTCGCAAACCAATACTGCGCAAAGCCCAACAAACAAGAAGCCATTGCGAACCGCATCTACGCTAGTCGTATGGGTAATGGTGATGAGTCTAGCGGTGATGGCTTCCGCTTTTGTGGCCGTGGTCTTATCCAACTCACAGGCCGTAGCAATTACCAATCCTTCGCTGACAGTCTTGAAATGAATATTAACGAAGTGCCGGATTACTTGGCGACGTTTGAAGGCGCGGCACAAAGCGCTTGCTGGTTTTGGGAAACGAATAAATTGAATCGGTTTGCTGACGCGAATGATATTAAAGGTCTAACGCGCGCGATCAATGGCGGCTTTATTGGACTTGAGGATAGGATACATCACTATGAATTGGCTAAAGCTATTATGCGTGGTTAGCTTGATGGTAGGCTGCGAGGATAGGTTTCGTTATCCTTGCCAAGATCCGAAAAATTGGAATAAGCAGGAATGCCAGCGACCACAATGCGCGATTAATGGCGTCTGTCCTGACATGTTAGTAGCCCCTGACGATATGAAAACGGAGAAATAACATGCCAGAATCGGACAAAATGGATGCAATGCTCAAGTTGATTATCGGTAGTACGTTCTGCCTGGTAGTCCTCTTGATCGTATCTTTGATTCTCTACTCGCTGGTATTCGTGCCGCAGCCCATGAACGGTATTGCGCCTGCTGACAAGCAGTTTTTCTTGATCTTGTCGGACATGAGCAAGTACATTCTTGGCTCATTGGCGACGCTACTAGCAATCAAGGGTAAGGAAGCGTTTGTGCCGCCAGGCTTATCCACGGCTAAAGAGCGCGACCCTACGCCGCCCGCGCCTACGCCTACGCCTACGCCTACGCCACGTTCAGAGCCTACATTAAGCACGCCTGTTGTTACTGGATTTGCTGGCAAGCCAGCCCCACCACCTGCCCATCAACCGGAGATTGACTGACATGAAAAAACTTATCGCGCTGTTGTGCCTGATCTCGTTTAACGCCTATGCCGGTGGCGAGATGAAGAAAGTTTGCCACATGGAAGGCAAGAAAGAAGTTTGTAAGATGATCAAAGTCCACAAGAAACTCGAAGGCACGAAAGTACCGCCAAAATGAACCCGTGGCTGATCGTCGGGTTTGTAATAGCCGTGTGTAGCGCCTTTGGCACCGGCTATTGGCGCGGTGATACGGCAGGTCAGGCCAAAGTCCAGCAGGAATGGGACAAGGAAAAAGCCGCTCAATACGCCGAGTACGCCAAGGGCCAGGCCGCAGCGCGTGAAAAAGAGCAGGCGCTACAGGCCAGCGCAGACACGTTACGACAGGAGAAAGATCGTGAGATTAAGAATATTAGCGCTCGGGCTGCCGCTCTTACTAACAGCCTGCGCGACAGGCCGGAGCGCCCCGCCGTTAGCAGTGGAGTGTCCGAAACCGCCAGTATTGGATCGCATAGCTGTACCGGATCAGAACTCTCTCGACAGGATGCAGAATTTCTTATCGGGGAAGCTGCCAGAGCCGACGAATACCGCGCCGCCCTCAAGCAGTGCTACACCCAGTACCAAGCCTTGATGCCTTCTCCTTGATACTGCGCGGGATCTTTGGCTTGGGACACCAGCCAATGCAGTCCTCTGTCCAGTTGCCTACGATCAATACGCCGCCAGGGTTTAGCAGTAGTAAGCTAACCGCCTTTGGTGGCGGTTCTATTTCTGGATCGCGGAAATATAGTTCGTCAGTTGTTATCTGTTTCATTGCGAATTTCTCTTGTTAAATACCATTGCGCCTTTTGTAAATCTTGCAGTCGGTCGCCTTTCTTACCTGCGCGGCTAACGTATTTGATGACGTTGCCAAGGTTGTACCCAAGCTGCTTGGCTTCGATAAAGTCGATGGTTTCAATACCGCCATCAGTATAGTGTGCGGGTTGGTTTACTACGTCCATTCTTGTCTCCTACGATAATGCGTTGATCGGCTGGTACGCCTTTACTTGAGTCTGATACAAATCTAGCCATCGAATAGTCACGACAAATTAGCAGTACGACGCC
>Ga0075458_10000470_pt1 | contig 13201 bp, 15 predicted proteins | sample DEB3_08_DNA_FD_77576 | JGI IMG/M metagenome (GOLD analysis project Ga0075458, IMG submission 77576) | Aqueous microbial communities from the Delaware River and Bay under freshwater to marine salinity gradient to study organic matter... | ecosystem: Environmental > Aquatic > Marine > Coastal ... | reverse complement strand
CCAGCATGCCAACCTGCCGCTTGCCGAGACCGCTTCTACGCTCGGGGAAATGATACTTTTCGAGAAGATACTTGCAAGCGCTAAAAACCCTGAATCCAAAAAAGCCCTGCTCAGTGACAAGCTAGCAGATAGCTATGCTACCATCTGTAGGCAAAACTACATCGTCAAATTTGAAATTGCTGCCCATGAGCTGATTGCACGCGGTTGTGATCATCATCAATTAAGCCAGCTCTGGCTAGATAATCTCAAAGAACAATTTGGCGATTCGGTTGGGGTCGATGATATTTTCCAACATGAGTGGTCGTACATCCCTCACATCATACATACGCCGTTTTATTGCTACGCCTACAACTTCGGTGAACTACTGAGCATGGCCCTTTACGCCCGCTACAAAGCGGAAGGGGCTGCGTTTGTGGCCAGCATCGAGGCTATCCTTGAGGCGGGTGGGTCCAAGGACCCCAAGGAAGTATTGGAAGAGGTCGGAATAGATATGGGATCCAAAGACTTCTGGCAGGGCAGCTTTGAGCTGATCTCGCAGTGGCAAAACCAGCTGGAGGCACTATGATCCGAGGCTTTTTATTTGACTTCTATGGGGTTATAAACCTAGAGGGTAATTTCAACCCGGAAATCTTGGATTTTATAAGGGAGCATAAAACACAATATAAGTTTGGGATTGTATCGGCCACGCGTAGCAACCTTGATGCCTGGCTGTTGCGGCATGAGGCTTCGGGCCTGTTTGATTATGTACAGACCGCCGGGAAGGTCCAGAAATCCAAACTCAACCCGGATTATTTTACGGATGCCCTAAAAGCGATGAATTTTGATCCATCAGAAGTGCTTCTTCTGGACGACAACAACTATTATGTGCTGATTGCCAAAGACCTTGGCATAAACGCCGTCCACTACGACCCCGAAAAAGATTTCTTATCCCAAGTACCACAGGAGCTATGAAGAAAAAAACCAAAGTAATAATCACAGTCAGCCTGGCTGTGATTTTGTTTGCAGCGGTAGCTGCAATTGTGGCGTTCTTGTGGTTGCACAAGCGTCCGATTGGGGCGTTGCCAACTAAATTGTCTGCAAATTACTATATCGATCAGTCTATCGACCCCGCCACTAGGCGCCAGTTTGAGGACGCTATTGGCTCAGCGCTGGCCGGCTATGAACTCAACAGGCTTGATACCCAAGAAAGGGCAGATGTTGCGATAGTGCTTGGAAAGCAGTCGGGGTATGAGCAGATCGCAGAAAAGACAAGCGGTGCAGCTACGGCATCACTTACTACCCCCTTCATCGTAAGCCCACAAAAAGAGCCGCTGTATTCGATGGTGCTCAGCCCTAAGCTCGAGCAGGCTAGGCAGCAGCTTAAAGAAGGCTTGGCGGCCAAAATAAAACCGGCCGATTCATGGACGCTCAATATTGCCGGCGACATCATTATCGGCCGCACGGTCTATGAGCAAGAAATGCGCCGCAATGATTACACCAGCTCCTTCCATTTGGTAAAAGAGCTGTTGGGTAGTGCTGATTATACGGTGGCCGATGCGGAGTGGACAGCTGCCGACGGCATAGTTCACCCCCTGCAAGGGATGAGCTTCAGTTCTCCAGAAAAATCGCTCGATGGCTTAAGCTATGCCGGTATCGATGCCGTGAGCCTGGCCAATAACCATAGCATGAACGGAGGGGTCGCGGCATTTGAGCAGATGCTAGCTAGCCTTTCCAAGCGGAGTATCGGCTATTTTGGGGCTGGTAGGAATTTTGCTGAGTCCCACACCCCATATATAGCTAATATCAAAGGGGTTAAGGTAGCTTTCTTGGGCTACACTGCAATTCCTGGCAATTATGAAGCCGGACAGTCCAGTACCGGGAACGCGTTCGTAAAAATCGAGCCCTGGTATCCCTTTACGGAGTCGTATGTGGCACAGGTGGAGGCCGATATCAAGCAGGCCAAGACCCAGGCCGATGTGGTGATACCGTATTTCCATTGGAGCCAGGAATATGTGCATGCGCCAAATGAGCAGATGCGCACGCTGGCACACCGGGCAATCGATGCCGGTGCAACTATGGTGGTGGGCAGCCACCCGCACTGGGTGCAGGGAATCGAATGGTACAAGGATTCACTCATTGCCTACAGCTTAGGGAATTTTGTGTTTGATCAGGAGCAGATGATGGAGACCAAGCAGGGGGCAGTACTTAAAACGCAATTTGAAAACAACAAACTTATTAAGGCGGAGCTGGTCCCAATCCAGATAGAGCAGTACTTTCAGCCACATGTATTAGAGGATCCAGGTAAGCAAAAAGTACTCAATGACATTTACGGCAATAGTTTCTGGCAAGCAAGGTAGTGCTATTCTGCACTATCGCTTGGCTTGGCAGGCAATCGGCTGTTGACCGGCTGCGAGGGCAAGAAGAAGCCAAAGGTAGAGCCTTTGTTTTCGGTGCTTTGAAAGATGATTTTACCACCGTGTTCTTCGATAACTTTTTTTGCTAAATAAAGGCCGATGCCATTGCCGCTCGGCCTTTCTTTGGCGGCATTGCTAGCTCGGAAGAATTTTTGGAACAGTTTGCTTTTCTGATCTTCAGGTACACCGATGCCGTCGTCTACGACCCGCAGCTCGATGCCATTGGTGGCGTTTTGAGCATACACATCAACTTGGCCTTTGGGCGTGTAGTGGAGTGCATTGGTAATGAAATTCACGATTACCTGCCGGATTTTTTGCTCATCACAAACTATTTTGTGGAGTTTATCCTTGGGCTCATGGTATTTAAGAACCGTGCCCTGCTCGTTTGCCAAAGGCTCAGAGAGTTCTACTTCCCGCTTGGCGATTTCACCCAAATCGGTTTCGACGAGTTCCAAAACGAATTTGCCGGAAGCCATACGGCTGACATTGAGTAAATCGCTAATAATGCCCTTCATAACCCTAGCCTGGTCCTCGGCGGCCAATAATGATTTCGAAAGCTTGGGGTTTATTTCTCCCAAGTAGCCACGGTTGGCCATCGAAAGGTAGCCTTCGATTGATACTATCGGGGTAGTGAGCTGGTGCGATGCCATCGAGATAAAATCGTCTTTAGTGGAATTGGCGTCTTCGAGCTTGGCATTGGTGTCGCGAAGCTTGTCGGTAGCTTTTTCTACTTTTTGCTGAAGCGTCTTATTGAAATTTTGGATTTCTACAAATGATATTATATTGCGCAGTGCGACACTCAATTGGTCGGCAATGGTTAGGACAGTCTTAATATCGGTCGCGTTGAATGACAGGCCGTTATTTTTGGGTCCCAGCAGCAAATAACCGACCTTGCTGCCTTGGGCGTGCATGACAATGTAGAAATTAATATTGTATTTGCGCAGGATCGCGAGTTTATCTTGGTCGATGGTCTCATCGATATTGATGTTTTCATCACCAAGCTGAGTAAATTCTTCTTGGGATGGGTATGATGTTACATCGGTAGTACGATAGATAATCTCATCCTTGTTGTAGATGACACCATCGACCCTTCGGATACCTAAGTACTCGACAAAGATCTTTTCAATCCCGATAAACAGATCATCTACTTTGATAGTTGTGGCAAGTAGGTTGGCTATTTTGTTGAGGACCGTTTTGGGGTCGTAGGTTGTGCTCGAGAATGCCTTGTTGAAGCGGCTTTGCAGATTATCGGTAAGTGGCTTGAAGATCATACCAGCCACCACTGAAGCTGAGATAATAAAGATATATTCATTTGGTTTTAGAATCAGCCCGGGTAGGGCTAGTGCCCCAAGGCCCAGAATAGCAGCCACAAAGAGCCCGGCGGTGATGCCGATAATGACAAAAAACCCAATCGAGCGGATGATGACTGTGCGGATATCAAACATGTGCTGCACCAGCACGGCATAGCCGATGCTAGCTACCAGGATAATGATTGATGGCGTACCTATCAGGTTGCCGACATCACTTAGACCAAAAAATGGGAACAGGAAAACCACGACTAGGTTGATTGCAACCGTCACGCCCAAACCGAAAGATATAAGGCTTGTCTGTAGCTTGGTAACCCTGTCTGATACTTTTGAATTTCTGAACAATATTATAAAGCTATATGTAAGTACCACTAAAAAGTAAATTAGGGTTACATAGTATAAGAGTCCGGTTTTATCTACATTTACCCCGAATTGACCCCTGACGACCGATATTACAGTACTTGGTAAGAATGCGATCACCGACATCGGGATAATAGTCAGATAGATAAGGTAGCTGGCCCATTTCTTGTGGTATTTATAGCCAGTGAAAACTACCGCGAAGCTATAGAAAGCCGTCGGTATGAAGTTGGCAAAGAAGACCTCAGATCTGATCATCCAAAGCGATACATTGAGTGAGGATTGAAAATCGTCCAGGAATGTCAAAAGTACATAGAGCAGCACCAAAAAGCTAAACAAGATGAATCGTTGTATTATCTTGTTTTTGAAATCCCTGACCGAGACAAGCAAAATTATAACCGTAAGGCCAATCAATGAAATCAAGGAAGTAATAATCTGTGCTAAGGAAACTTGCATAGTGGTTATGTATATATATTATATATACTGATCGGGCATTTTTATAGGGACTTCTCTGTAAAAACCTAGCGTTTTTTGAGTTTTAAGGCGCAGGAGTTGATGCAGTAGCGTTTGCCAGTGGTTTCTTTCGGGCCGTCATCAAATAAATGCCCAAGGTGGGCTCCGCACTTACTACAGACCACCTCGGTCCTTTGCATACCGTAGCTGTTGTCGGTCTTGTACTCGATTGAGCCTGGTACGGCCTGGTCAAAACTCGGCCAACCGGTCCCGCTGTCGAATTTCGCATCGCTTTCAAAAAGCTTCTGTCCGCAAACGGCGCAATGGTAGCTGCCATCGGCATGCTCATCCCAATACTTGCCGGTGAATGCCGGCTCGGTGCCTTTCTGCTGAGTGACATGGTAGGTCATCTCATCCATTTCTTTTTTTAGCTTATCTTTGTCCATAATGTTTTCTGTTATTATTCTAATGCTTTATAATACAAATATGCAAAAATTACACGGCCAAACCGTAATGATTACCGGCTCAAGCAGGGGAATTGGCGCCGAAACAGCCCTGGCATTTGCCAAAGAGGGCTGCAATGTCGTCATCACTTTTTTTGAGCATGTCGGCAAGGCCGAAGAGATCGAGCGGCGCTGCAAACAAAATGGTGCCAGTTCGGTCGAGCTGGTGCACTTGGATCTGAAGAGCAATTCAAGTATTCGCTCGGCACTCAAGAACATCCTGCTTAAATACGGCGGAATCGATTATCTTATCAATAACGCCGGTGTAATACGCTGGAAGAAATTTGCCGAACAGACCGAGGATGATATCAAAGAGCAGATCGAGACCAATCTTATGGGTACTATTATGCTTACTAAGCAAGCCTTGGATTATATCAGGGACGGGATTATCAATGTCGTCGGGGGTGCAGGCTCACACCCGGTAGCCGATTTGAGTATATACTGTGCAACCAAATATGGCGTGCGTGGATTTACTGAAGTCTTGGCACTGGAGAACCCGAATCTCAGCATCTACTCGGTGAGCCCCACGATGGCCTCGACCGAAATGACCGACTACCACGGTATGCCACCCGAAAAAATCGCGCACATCATCGTGCAAACCGCTAAAGATGGTTATGGCAAGCCCAATGGCAGCGACATTGGTGTTTGGGAAATTATCAAAGATTCAGAAATAGCTGCGAGTAAGTGAGGCATTATGAAAGAATCGGCAAAAAACCTAGCAGATTTCGGAGGCGGATGTTTCTGGGGTGTTGAGGAGGAATTTAGAAATACCAAGGGGGTGGTCTCAACCACTGTTGGCTATGAGGGTGGCCATGTCGATCACCCTACTTATGAGCAAGTCTGCAGCCACACCACTGGGCATGCGGAAACGGTGCAGCTCGAGTATGATCCAAAAATCATCAGCTATGAGCAGCTTTTGGATGTTTTTTTCAAGCTCCACGACCCGACACAGCACAATCGGCAGGGCTTGGATATCGGCGAAAACTATCGGAGTGTGATTTTTTATCACAATCAAGAGCAGAAGCAGGCTGCCTTAGAAAAAATCAGATACCTGGAGAAATCACATAAGTTTCATAAGCCGATCGTTACACAAGTAGTGGCTGCCCAGACTTTTTGGAAAGCCGAAGAATACCATCAGCAGTATCTGCACAAAAGAAACCTGCGCTATTGCCAATAGGTTTTTAGAACCTAGGTGCGCAACCACCCTGCTTCTTGGTAAAATAGATTAAATGATGGACAAATTCGAAATCGATAAGATTTATCCGGAGCTCTACGGCGGCCCCAAAGGACGGGTCAAACTGCTATCCGTGCCATCGTTGCGCGTTTTGGCTATAAGCGGTGAGGGTGAGAAGGGGAGTCCGCGGTTCGTTGATTCGGTGGCAGCACTGCATGCTGTGGCCTATGGCATCAAAGCTCTCTCAGCAGATGGTAGCCAGATCGAGGGGTATATCAACTTCAATATCTCGGCAATTGAGATACTTTGGACTACTCGCTCGGGGGCAAGTTTTAGCCCCGGTAACCGCGATGACTGCCAGTGGGAGATCTGCGTCGTTGTGCCGGGCTTCGTAACCCAAAAAGTGGTCAATCTGGCAGTCGGTGAGATTATCAAGCACAACCCCAACCCTAGGGTATCGGATGTACATATCAATGAGCTTCAGGAGAAGAAATCTGTCCAGCTTATTCACACCGGTTCGTATGCCACTATCAGTAAGGATTATGAGCAGTTGATGAACTATATCAAAAGAAAAGGCCTTAAGCCTTCGGCGCGCTTTCATGAAATCTACCTGAACGATCCGATGCTCAACTCAAACTCCAGGCTCAAAGTCCTTTTACGGCAGCCGGTGGTGAGCTTAAACTAGTCCTTGTTTGTCTTCTTGCCAGTAGAAAAAGCCAGCATGGCTATCGCACCCAGACAAATCAACACCAAAAAAATAACATTGCCCGCAGGGCTTTCAAATGTGCCTAGGGTTTTTAGGGTAAGTAGTGTGCCAAGTGCAATCAGGCCAAAGGCAAAGGCGCTGCCGTCGGGAATGGAGCTAAAGGCAATGATTCCAATCAGCACCAGCACAATCGGCCAATATTGGCCAAAAATACTGTTGGCTTTTAGAAAACCAATCATATCACCTAGGATTATCAAGGCAACGATAAGGAATATAAAGCTTAGGCCTATCACCAAAAGACTATTTTTCTTCATATATAAATTTTAGCACATTACACGTTATCTTTTTTAGTGGTATTATTGTAATTAATGGCAGCTAAGCAAAAATCCAAAATAAGTCCTTCGATAGCAGTTTTCTTAATCGTGGCGGCAGTGTTCTTGCTTCTAGCTATTTTTTTGGCAATCCAGCGTAGCTACTCCCACAAGCTTAAATCAATAAGCCTGACTGTTAGCTCAGGTCCGGTATCGCCCGAATACCAACAGACTCAGACCGTAACGCTCACCAAAGATAGCTGCAAAGTATCTACCACTAAGACTGTGACGCAGCAGACCACCAGCCAGGACTGCCAGGCTTTGGGTGCGAAGTTTGAAGATATCCAAAAGGCCGCGTCGGATTATGGCCTTATCGATAAGATAGTCGCAAACGGCACCACGAAACCACAGACCATTGGCGGCAAAGAGGTCTCGACTACTATCCAGCTTCAAGACGGTACCCAGTTTACTACCCAGGGCAGCTCTGAGTTTATAGATGAGCTGAAGCCATTTCTGGATCAGATAGGAATTTATACTCCCGAAATCCGCCAGCTCAACATTTAGTACAATACCTATTTCTTATTGATAGACTTGAGAGCCTTAGCTTTTATGGCTGAGACCTTCTGTTTGAATGTAGTTGAATTGATGGCCCAGTGGAGTGCAAAAGCCAGTAGGGCTATTACTAGGTATAGCCATCCATAGCTTCGTACAAGTAGGAAGAAACGGTTGGTAAGGTTTTCCGATAAGTTATTGATGTATTGTTGCAAAGATGAATTGCCCGAACCAACTACAAGGCTGATGATTGGTGGTGCCAAAAAGCTTAGCGCCAGCACTACGGCAGCCGCCCCGCCGAAAGACCAGGCAAGTGTTTTTGGAAGTAATTTGAGTGATCGTACATTGATCGCAACAATTGCTAAAAGGTTTATCACTATCAAAACCGTTAAGATATCGGCGATCGAATTGAGTGTCCTGTAGATCTCCCTCAGCTTGAGGAAGGTAGTAAGTGGCGAATTGGGATTCTTCTTGGGGTTGAGGATGTTTATTTCATCTGGTGTTGCATTTACAAAGGTATTGGAGGCATCGACGAACGCCTTGGGTAGCCCTAGAGAGGGAATGTACTGTTGGGCTTGGGACTTGATTGAAGTTGTGTTGAAGCTAAGCTGTTCGTCGGCAAGAGAGGCACCTTTTTTCGAGATATTATAAAAAGCCTTGATCCCTGGGTCAGCTATTTTTGCCACATTTTGCGGCGTAATCACGATGTCCATCAACTTCTCTATAATCGCCTTCTCGATAAGGTTGTTTTTGACCTGATCTGGCAGGTTTTGTCGGATAGTTTCTTTGGTAAGATCGCTAATGCTATCGAAGGCCTGGGCTTCTTTTAAGAAAAGGTAGGTTTTTTCGGCTGATACGAAATTATTTCGCATCACATATACAAGGCTCAGAAGTACCAATAAAACAGAAAGCAGGGTTAGTAAAACCCTGTTTCTGACTGGTAGTTTTTTGTCCAGTTGCTTTTCTGACATGCTATTTTTTGGTCTTCGGGTAGAAAAATAGGCCAATGCAGCCCAAAACCACACCCATTAATACACAGTAGGCGCCGATTATGACAATCAAATCAAGGATTGCTCCAGCCGGGTTGTTGAGTACCAATATACCGAATATCACCGAGACCATACCGATAATCACATAGATGATATTGCCTTGGTCTTTGCCGGTGAATCCTAAGTAGATATCAACAGCACCAAAAAGGATAGCCCAGAAGGCAATCAATATCGCTAGAATGCTAGCGCTGATCTCTGGTTTGACCAGCAAATAAATACCCACTGCAATGCCCGCTAGACCAAGCAAGGTGGTCAAAAGTGCGCTGCGCTTCTTATCGAAAGCCGGCTCAAAAAGGGTAGCTACGCCAACCAATAGAATATTGATCGCAAAAGCATAGACTAACACCAAGAAAGTGATGCCAGGCCACAACAGCAGCACTGCCCCCAGCGCCAAATTGGTAAGCGCTCTTAATAATACGACATTTTTACCTGGTAGAACTGCAAGCTCCATTACTCCTCCTTAATTAATATCTATATTTTAACGCTTATGTTTATAAATATGCAATATCTTAGTCTTGCGCCGAACCAAAGATGCGCAATAGGAATAGGAATAAGTTCAGAAAGTCCAAATAAAGGCTTAGTGCTCCAAAGATCGCTACATTGCCGGCACTGCCAAACTGGGAGTAGAGTGCCTTAATCTTCTGTACATCATAGGCTGTGAGCCCAAGGAATATGGCTACACCAAGATATGACACAACTAATTGCAGGGTGTTGGAACCCAAAAATACATTTACTAAGGAAGCAATAATTATGCCGACCAGGCCCATTAGCAGCAACGGACCAAGTTTGCTCAAATTAGCTTTTGTCAGATAGCCGAAGATTGCCATCGTTAGGAACATCCCACCGGTAATAAAAAAGACGCGCATGATAGAGGTCGAGGTATAGGCCAAGAAGATTGCCGACAAGGTAACGCCGATAGTTGCAGCATAACCTAGGAAAGTGGCCCTGGCGGCCATTGGGGAGAGTTTGGTGAATCTGGCGCTCAAAAATACCACTAATCCTAATTGGATAATCACTATTACAATAAATGCGATTGGGTTAAGGAATAGCACTTTGATACTGTCGCCACTTATCGATATCAGATAACCGATCACGCCACTCACGCTAAGTCCGACAAACATCCAGGCAAATACACCTGCCAGATAGCCTCCGAAGGTTTCAGCCTGGTCTGCTTTGGCTGCTGTCTTTGCTGCTGGGCTATTATCCATGGCGGCTATTTCTTGGCCTTGGTCTTTGGCTTAAGTCTGTAGGCTTGGTAGGCAAACTGAATGCCGGTGATCAAGGCATAAAGGCCAAGTACCCAAACCACGGCTAGGCTACCATCGAGAGGGTTAAAAGCCAGATAAATTGCGAATATTAGCGAAAGCACACCTGCAGCCACAAATAGCCAGGCGCCGGATTCTTGGAGATCGGCCAGTTTAAAGCCGATAAATAGGTCAACCAAGCCGTAAAGCAAAGCCCAGGCAGCAATCAGCAGGCTCAAAATTGCGATATTGACCAGGGGCTTCGACATCAAAAAAACGCCAACCGCGACTGTCGCCAGCCCTAGCATGACCGTGAGAATGGCATGCTTGTTTTTGCTATCAAAAGCCGGTTCAAAAATCATGTACAGTCCCACGATCATGATATTGACGGCAAAAGCAAAAGCTAAAATTAGCAGGGTAAGGCCCGGGAAGAGTAGTACAAGTAGACCAAAAATTATATTTACTACAGCTCGCAAAAGTAGTGAATTGCGTGACGGCTTTACTATTAGCTCCATAAAAACTCCTTTCTTATCTTTGCTATATTTTAGTACAAAGTGGGCCTAAAGAGAAGCTATTCTGATGAGGTGCCATTTTCGACGAGCTTGCTGGCATAGTCGGTGCCAATGATGACCGTGATGTCTTGGCCTTGTAGCGGCTTTTGCCCTTCGGCAGCTGGCTCTGCCTTGACCCCTAGTAAATCTTCGAAGTACTTGACGGTGTTTGGCATCTTGCCGCCAGTGTAATCGATGATTTTGGAAGTGGTATAGTCCTTGGTCTTGGCATTTTGCACGGCGATGATGTTGATCGGCAGCCCGGAATTGACAACTTTGTTTTCCAGCTTGCCTGCCGCACCGATGGTAGTCGTGCCGTTTTCCAGGATAACCGATGGATCCTCCACCCAGATAGGGGCAAGCGCAAAGATGTTTTTGACGAATTTCTTGATTTCTTCGAAGTTACCGGCACTGGGCAGCAGATCGCTACTAGACGGGTCGGATTTCAAAAAGCCGTTTTCCTTGAGAGAAAAGACTACATTATAAATGCTCGATTTGGGTATCTTTTTACTGATTTCATAAGCCCTTTGCATCTCCGATATGCTCATGTTGGTCTTAACATTGTTGGCAGCCGCTTCGATAAGGGAGTTGAGTTTCTTGGGATCTGAAAGCGTTCCCAGGCTGAGGGCCTTGTCCTTGATAGCATTCAATACCTCTTGCTGCCTGAGTCCGCGGCCGAAGTCATCACCGCAAGTGCCTTTGCGGCACCTGGCGTACTTGAGGGCTAAGGATCCGTCCATGTGGGTCTGGCCGGCAGCCAATCTAAAACCACAGCTGCGGTTTTCATTGGTTTCGCATGGGTACTCCGGATCGATTAGCGGCTCTTTGACATCGATATCTATGCCACCCACGGCATCGACAGCCTGCTTTAGCCCGCTGAAATTCGCCCTCACATAGTACTGGATAGGGATGCCCAATGCCTCTTCTACGGTCTGCTTGGCCACCTCGATACCATTTGGCGGGGTATCCGCCTCACCGGCGGCGTGGGCGTAGTTCATTTTCGCATACCCCTTGCCTGGTATATACACCCGGGTGTCGCGCGGGATACTTACAAATGCAGCCTTGTTGTTGCGGGTGTCGATGCTCAGAACCATATTGGTATCGGCCAGGGTCTCGCCAGCATGGCCGGGGTCGCCCACGCCAAGCAGAAGGATATTTACGCGACCTTCGTCCTCGCCCTTGAGCTTCGATGAGAAATTAAACGGATTGGTGCTGATCTTGCCAGCTTTGGAAGCAAAATAGTACAGTCCAATACCGGCTGCTACAAAAAGCGAAATCAACATAAAAATACCGAATCGCTTGATTCGTTTGCGTCGTTTGGCTCTTTTTTCGAATTTGTTGTCCAAAATTTGGTTGTCTTTCATCATTGGATCCAGCTCTAGGGCCAGATCATCCTTAGCTTCGGATGATTTTTCGCCCTCTGGATCGTATACAAAGTCAGGCCCCTCGGATTTGATAGATTGATGTTTTTTGGGGTGTAGGCCCTTTTTGTCATCCGGCATACAGACTATTATAACCGTTTTATGGCAGATTTGTGACTAGAAAAACCAGCTAAAATAGGTTATAATTTGTTCGCCTTATGAATTACTCTTTAGTTTTAATTAGCATATTGCTGGTAGCGGCATCATTAATCGGCGGTGCGGTGGCACACAAACTCCAAAACAAGCTCAATTATCTGCTTGGGTTTGTGGCCGGGCTGATGCTCGGGGTGGTGGTGTTTGATCTGCTACCGGAAATCTTTGAGCTGACCCGTGAAGGGGTAAGGGTAATCTATCCGATGCTTGGTTTGGCGCTGGGCTTTATCGGGTTTCATTTTGCCGAACAAGCGGCTGTGGTGCACACATCTCATGAGCAAGGCTATAAGAGTCATGCCCATAGCCATGTCGGTAAGCTTTCGATCTATGCGCTTATCTTGCACCGCTTGCTAGATGGCTTGAGTATCGGGGTGGCCTTTCAGATCAACGCCATACTTGGGGTAACTGTCGCAATCGCTGTAATCGCCCACTCCTTCGCCGATGGGCTCAATGTGATCAGCCTGGGCAAGCTCTACAAACAAGACAAGAATTTGGGTATCTTGCTGGTAGCCGCCTCGGTTGTTCCGGTGCTCGGCATAATCCTAGCTTCTTTTATAAGCCTGCCGACGGTCGTGCTTGCGGTGTACCTGGCGGTTTTTGCGGGTTTCTTGATGTATCTCGCGGCAGCCGATATCCTACCCGAAGCTCATCGGCAAAAGCCTAGCTGGCTCATTGTGGTGCTAACACTACTTGGGCTAGGCACGATGTTATTGATCAGCCTAATCGCATAATTTATGAATATCTGGCAGGAACTAAAAAGTAAGCATCGGCCGTTTTTCGTGCTCGCCCCGATGGACGATGTGACCGATACGGTATTTCGACAAATTGTCGCAGGGCATGCCCCGGCTGACCTTATGATGACCGAGTTTGCCAACGCTGATGGCTACTGCAGCGAGGGTAAGCAAGCTATCATGCAGCGTTTGGCACTCAAGCCCAAAGAAGGCCCCGTAGTTGCTCAGATTTGGGGGATCGATCCGGGCAATTACTACAAGATGGCCAAGGACCTTGCAAGTATGGGCTTTGTGGG
>Ga0075458_10000467_pt1 | contig 13238 bp, 16 predicted proteins | sample DEB3_08_DNA_FD_77576 | JGI IMG/M metagenome (GOLD analysis project Ga0075458, IMG submission 77576) | Aqueous microbial communities from the Delaware River and Bay under freshwater to marine salinity gradient to study organic matter... | ecosystem: Environmental > Aquatic > Marine > Coastal ... | reverse complement strand
TGGCTTGCCACCCCGCCGTTTTTTTTAACATGAGTTTTGAAAACCAGCCAAAATCGGGGGATTCCGAACCAGCCGGTTCACGGCCAAAGCCGGGGCGACCGAAAAAGGAAAGGCCGCCGCTCGACGTGGAGGGAATCCCCGACGCAAGCTTCGAGCAGACAATCGAGAAGCATGAGCGCCTGGTCGTGCTCGCCCGCGAGAAGTACGAGCGGATGCTCAGAGCCGGTGATGCCGAGGCTGGGCGCTACCAAGTCACGTACAACCAGAGCCTGAAGCAGGCGGTGGCTTTGCGCGAAGAGCAGGAACGGCGCTCGGTGTTCGCCCGCCAGCACATCGATGCGACCGAGGCGCGCGAGGCGATGCTCCGTCTGGCTGGCCTGATTGTCGAACGGCTGGACGCGCTAGGCTCGGAGTGCGGTGAGAACTGCAACCCCAAGGACCCGGTGAAAGCCATCGGTGTGCTGACCGATTGGGCGCGTGAGGCCCGCGAGAAGATTGCCCGCGTAGCCGGAGTCTTGGAGGAGCCGAAGCCGTGAACGCCGACGAGCTCTTCGAGGAGGGCTTGGCCGTGGTCAGGCCGTCGGCCTTGTCCGACCCGGTGGCTTACCTGAAGGAGAACGTTAAGAAGATTCCTGCTGGCGTGTTCGACGGCGGGTACAACCCGAAGCGGTGGCCGTGGATCGGTGAGGCGGTCCGCATCTTCAATGCGCCGACGACGTCGCGTATGTTCATGCCCTGGGCAATCGGCTGCGGGAAGACGCTGACGCTGAAGCTCTGCGCGACTTACCTGATGGCGAACCGACGTGCGAGCATGGCCATCTTCCTCGACTCGCAGGACAAGGCGAAGGCGTTCACGTTGAACGAGCTGCGGCCGTTGTTCGACCAGGTCGCGGATATCCGCTCGCAAATGTCAGGGGACGACAACGACAAGTCAGGCACGCTTCGGTTCGCGGACGGGTCTTTGATTCACAACCGCTCGGCCTCGACGGAGAAGCACCTGCAGTCCTTGCACGTGCGCTACGTCTTCGGCTCGGAAATCTGGCAGTGGCCGAACGGGGCATTGGCGATGAGCATGAGCCGAATGAAGGCGGCGGCGTTCGCGTCGAAGGCGATCTACGAAAGCCAGCCCGGGGATATCGAGGGACAGGGTGCGGAGTTCTGGAAGTTCTATCTGATGACCGACCAGCGTGAATGGATGTTCGTCTGTCCCAATGATGCGTGCCGCCATCGTCAGCCCTGGGATTGGGCGATGATCAGATTTCCCGAAGGCGCTAAGATGGTGGACGGCTGGGACCTTGAGGCCGTGCAACAGGGCACGACCTACGAGTGCTCGAAGTGCCGTCACCGCATGGAGGACAACGACGAGGTGCGCACGATCTGTAACGAGGTCGAGCGCGGCGCAGGGTTCGCGGCTACGGCCAAGGCGGAGAAGGCCGGCTATGTCGGGCTGCACGTCAACGCATTGGCATCGACGAGCTGGGGGTCCTTGGCCGTGGACATGATAAAAGCGAAGCAGGTCGCAGACTTGGTCGGGGACCAGACCCCGCGTATGCTGTTCAAGAACCAGTACCTGGCTCTTCCCTGGAGTGATGACGGCACGGGTAGCATGGTCGTCTCGACGGAGTCCTCGGACTACGCCATGGCCGACCCTTGGGAAGCGGTCTGCTACATCAGCCCACGCGGGCAGATCGTGGACAAGGACGACGCGACTGAAGGCTCGGTGAAGTTCATCACCCTGCAAATCGACTGTCAGGCGGACCACTTCTGGGTGGTCGTGCGTCAGTGGGCACGGACTGGCCACAGCCGGCTGGTCTACTTCGGCAAGGTCTTGAGCACGGACGGCCTAGGCGATTGGTCCGGCCTCGACGCCCTGGCGGTCAAGCACGGCGTCCACCCTCAGCTCGTCATGGTGGACTCTGGCGGCGCGGACACCACGACCCAGACGGTCTACAAGCAGTGCGCCACCCGTGGCTGGTATTGCTCGAAGGGTTCAGGTCAGGAATACTTCAACGTCAAGACCAAGGCGGGCGACACCGTCCGGCGGTTCTACAACACCCCGACCGCCATCCACGTCCCTGGCATCCGCACGCCGACCGCGCTGGTGGTCTGGTCCAACCTGTCAGGCAAGGACTTGTTCCACGGGATGCGCTCGCGTAAGGTGTTCACGTTCGCCCGTGATGCCGACCCCGGGTATGTCGAGCAGCTGAACTCGGAGGTCCGCATAAAGGAAGCGGGCAAGGCCATGTGGAGACTACGGAAGGGAGTCCGCGACAACCATGCTTTCGACTGTGAGCTTCTCGGGATGCTGATCGCGGCGCGCTGGGGCCTGCTCGGTCGGGACGAGCCGCAAACCTTACCCGCCCCGCAATAAGTATATGCTCGGCATCTACGTAGGCGTATCAGAGGACGTGCTGCTGCAATACAAGCAGGAAGCACTAGGGGACCTCGGCAAAGCCGTGACGTCCTACTCGGACTCCGGCACTTCCGTGAACAAGCAGTTCGGGATGCCCCCCCAGCAGCGCCTGCTCGAGATTAACTACGCTTTGTCCCGTATCGACCCGAAGAAGTATGGCGGTGCTCATACCTCCGTGCAGAAGAACTGGGATATGCGGGTTGACCTCTGATGCGAAAGAAGACCACGCCCAAGACCAAGACCGAGAAGAAGGGGCCATCCGCCTCGTATTCTCAGTTCGCCAGCACGACCGACTCGGGTGCTCGGCGTATGCTGTTCATCGGTGCGGTCACCGACCAGCGCAAGGAGGTCACGTCCGGCACGCGCCTGACGATGGTCGGCACGTCCCGATGGGCCGTCCGCAACAGCCCGATCTACAAGCAGTGCATCGACGAGGCCGTGCTGGTCTCCATCGGTGACGGCCTTGTGGCTCAGTCCAACGCCCGCGACCCCGCTGTGGCCGTTGCCCACCAGAACTATTTCCGCGACTGGTCCACCCGTTGCGACCTGACCGGACGCTACAACCTGGGGCAACTGCAGGCCATGTGGATGTCCGGGGCTTTGGTCGATGGAGACTCGTTCGGCATCCTAACGAACGACCCGAAGACCGGCATCCCGAAGGTGCAAATCCTCGAGAGTCATCGAGTGGGTACTCCGTCCGACAAGTTCGACACCAGCAACGTGGACGGGGCTTACCTCGGAACCTACGGAGAAATCACCGGCTGGAATGTCTACACTGACGGCGACAAGAAGGACCGATACGTCCCAGCCCAGTCAATGCTTCAGGTCATGGAGTTCGAGCGCCCGTCTGCGGTGCGCGGTTATCCAGTTTTGCAGTCTAGCCTGAACTCGGTCCGCGATCACCTGGAGGTCTTCTCCCTCGAGGTCCGAGCGGCCCGCGATTCAGCGGACCATACTTTAATCCTCAAAAAGCAGGGCGGGGTGTTGCAAGATGACCCTGCCTCCAAGTTCTCCGGCGATTACAATTCCTGCGAGAAGATGGCCAGCCAGATGGGCGGCAAGATGCTGGTGGTCGATACCAACGAGGACCTCTCTCAGCTGACCCAGACCCGCCCCTCTCAAGCGTGGATCGGGATGATGACCGCCATTGAGCGCGACATCGTCCGCCTGCTCCCCTACGAATACCAGGTCACGCCCGGAGCCCTCGGCGGTTCCTCGGTCCGCCTAGTCGCTGGCCGCGTGTCACGATGGGCTGGCAAGTGGCAGAGCATTATCATCGACAGCCTCGACAGGGTCTACGACTACGTCATCGCCGACGCCATCGCCAAGGGCAAGTTGCCCGACGACCCGGACTTCAACCGCAAGTCTTGGATCACGCCCCGCGACATCACCGTGGACGCTGGCCGCGAAGCCTCGCAGGACCGCGCAGACCTGCAGATGGGTCTGACCACGGCGCAGGCCATCCTCGGCAAGAAGGGCATGACCTACGACGAAGTGCTCGAGCAGCGCGCCGTCGAGATGGAGAAGCTCGTGCAGAAGTCCAAGGAGCGCAACCTGCCCCTGTGGATGCTTTATCAGTCTGCCTTCAACTGGCTTCAGCAGGGTCAGGCCGCAAGCCAGACGCCTGAAGACGTCGCTGACAACCTCGACCTCCCTCCTCCCCCCGAACCCTCTAATCCATGAAGTGCTTAATCAACGGGCTATCCGGGCGCGAGCCCCTGCTCTGCGACCCTATCAAGGCCGCGAACCACATGAAGTATGCCGAGAAATACGGCGTCGTGGACAGCGTTCTCGATATGTTCTTCAACCCTGTCGCAAAGCCCTACGTCACGCAGGGCGGCACGGCGGTCATCCCGCTGCAGGGTTTCCTCGGTGTCGGCCTGACCAAGTTCGAGAAACTCACCGGGGCCATGGACATGGCTGAAGTTAGCGAGCACATCGACGAAGCCCTCGCCAACCCTGCGGTCCAGCGCATCGCTTTTGAAATCGACTCCCCTGGCGGCACGGTCGTCGGCACGCCCGAACTCGCCGACAAGATTGCCAGCATCCCGCTGCCGACCATGTCCTATGCCAAGAAGCTGATGGCCTCTGGCGCTTACTACACCGGCTCTCAGGCCGACCAGGTATACGCCAGTCCCTCAGCGGTCGTGGGTTCCATCGGCGTGATCGCCGTGGACGAGTCCTACGACGAAGCCTTCAAGAACATGGGCCTCAAGGTCGAGGTGTTCCGTGCGGGCAAATACAAGGCCCCGAACATCGCCGGCGAAGGCTACACCGACGAGATGCGCGAGCTCGAGCAGAAGTCCATCGAGGCCATGCATGAAGAGTTCAAGCAGACCGTCCTCCGCAAGCGCTCGCTCGCTCGCCGCGAAGACATGGAAGGCCAAGTGTTCACGGGCCGGGAAGCCGCCGCCAAGAACCTCGTCACCGGCTTGGCTACGTCCTTCGCCGAGGCCCTCGCGGCCTTCGAGCAGTCCGCTTAACCTTACCCCCTACGCAATAGTATATGACCATCGAAGAACGCTTCAAGGCCGCCGAGGCCGCTGTCGTCTCCCTCACCGCTGAACGCGACGATCTCCGCAAGACGGTCGAAGCCTCTGTGGTCAACGTCTCCGCCGAACTCGACCAGGCTAAGGTCGATGCCGCCGCCAAGGACCAGAAGGTTCAGGAACTGGAAGCCGCCCTCGCCGAGGCCAACGCCAAGATCGTCGAGCTCGAAGCCTCCAAGGCCACCGCCTCCGTCGAAGCCGCGAACATCCTCGCCTCTTCTGGCGTGGCCCCTGTCGCCGCCCCGGTCGTCGCCGCCGCCGTCGGTTCCATCCACGAGCAGTATGCCTCGATGCCTGCCGGCCCTGAGCGCCGCGCCTTCCTCAAGAAGCACAAGGCCGTCCTCTTCTCCAAATAATTTCCCCTCACTTCAACCTACTAGCTACCCATGCCTAACACCATCAACAGCGCTCTGATCGTCGACACCGTCGCCGAGCTCAGCCTCACCTCCCTCTCGAACCGCCTCGCGGCCCTCGGTAACTTCGCCTCCGACTTCTCGGCTGACGTGAAGCGCCCGAAGGACGTCGTCCAGGTGGCTCTCTCCACCGCTGGCAGCACCACGCTGACCAACCCGACCGCGTTTAATGTCATCGGTGACAGCACCCTCGGCGCCACCGCCGTCTCGCTGAACCACCTCTACCAGCCCTTCGGTCTCTCCTACGCCGATATCCAGAACGGTATCAAGCTGGAGAAGATTCTGAAGATCAACATGGACAAGCTGGCCGACTCCATCTGGGCCGCCGCTACCGCCCCCATCACCGTCGCTAACTTCGGCGCTGCCACGGTCACCGCCGCTGACTCGGCTGTCACCCCTGGCTCTGCTCAGCTGAAGGCTCTCTGGGCTGGCGTCTCGAAGGCCGGTCGCAAGACCCTGATCGTGAACCCGGGCATCTACTCCCAGCTCATCCCGACCAGCACGACCTCCCTCCCGCTCTCCGCTGGCGCTTACGGTTTCGATGGTGGCGTGTTCTACGCTTCCCTCTTCCCGTCCGAAGCGAAACTGGCTGGTTTCGCGGTTTCCAGCGAAGCCCTGGCGATGGCCGCCGCCGCCCCGGATCTCGACGCTGTCGGCAACGACTTCCTCGTCCGCGAAGTGGTTCCGATCGAAGGTCTCGGCATCTCGGTCTACTACAACGTCTGGGCTGACAAGAGCACCCGCAACCTCGTCGGTTCCATGGAACTGATGTTCGGCGCGAACAAGGCGATCACGACTGGTACGCTCGCCTCGGTCTACAACCCCTAATCGGGGCTGAGTCCTGAAACAGCCCCCAGCGATGGGGGCTTTTTTGTATCCCTAAATCCCTAACCACCCTCTCATGTCCCTATACGGAACCTTTCTCGCAGACTATCAATTGCTCCTGGCTGACATCGGCGTCCCGGCTACGGTCGGGGCCAACCTGTTCCTCGTTGGCCTGTCCTCCCCGATGAACACCCCCAAGTTCGACGCGGGGGGCTTCACCGAGGAGAAGATGTGGACGGTGCGTTTTGCCGCCGCTACGGCCCCTTGGACGGCTTCTGATGGCCGGGCGGGAGGTCAGGTAGCCACCATCGTCTCTGGCGTCCCTATGGCCGCCCTAGCCCCGGGCAAGAAACTGACGGTCAACGGGCAGGTCCTCCGGGTCAAGGGCCAGTCCTACAAGCAGGCCAGCGCCGTCATCGAGCTCACCTGCATCGACGACAACCAGTAATGGCCAAGCAGACGGCCATCGAACCAGCCAGCCTCGCGGACTTCAACGCGACGCTGAGGCACTTTGTCGATGAGCTGAAGTTGGACATGGAAATGGTCACCCGCGAGCAGATCAGGCTGATGTGCCGCGACGCCATGACCTTCACCCCTCCGATGCCCAAGGGTGGGGGCAGGGGCTTGACCGACAAGGCCCACAAGGCCGGCATGAACAAAGTGGGCAACGACATCAAACGCATCTTCATTCCTCAGGACAAACCCGTCAAGGGACGGACGGTCTTCCTACGCCAAGTCATCAACGCGGTTAAGGGTAACGACACCCAGACATTCTTCCAACTGCACCAAAACGTGACGGAGTCCAAGATTGAAAGCCTGTCCCCGGTCATGCGTAAGATCATGGAGGACACGGACTGGCAGCGCGCCCAGGCCAAGGCTAAGAACTACCTGAGCAAAGCCTCTATCATGGGCCGAGGCAATAAGGTGGTCGGCATGGCAACAGACCTGAGGGGAATCCACGACCAAGCCAAGGGGGCCGTCGGCGGTCGCTGGCCTAAGTTCAGCCGGTACATCGGGCCTCAATACTTCGCAAAGTCCACGGATGCCCTGAATGCATACATCGCCGAACGACAGTTCAAGGTAGGACGCGTCAAGGCCGGCTGGGCGGCTGTCATGCAACAGGTCCCCAAGCCTGTGACCAAGAAGGGCGTCGAGCGTAACTTCGGCGCATATGACGCCCCTTGGGTGGACGCAAACAAGCGCTCAGCCCAGGGCGTGTTCAGCGCCAGCCGTAGCCCTGGCTTCGTCTCGATGACCGTGATGAACCTGATCGGTAATATCAACAACGTTGCATCTGAGTCCGGGACCGAGAACATCGTCTACGGCAACCGCGTCAAACAGATGCGAACCGCCGTCCAAGAATACTTCTACCCAACCATCAAAAAGGCCAACAAGCGCCGCAAATAACTTTATGGGAACCAAATCCGCCCGCCATATCGTGGAAGCCGCAGTGGCCGCCCACCTCACCGCCCAGACCGAACTGGCCGGGGTGAACATCTACAAGGGGGACAGCGCCGATACGAACGTGCTGCCCAAGGCCATCGTCCTCTGCGACTCGGCCCGCCTGCCTAACGACTTCCCGGATGGCCTAGGGAACTACTCGTGCTCGGTCCGTGTGACCCTGTTCGACTCTGCCGACGACGTGACCCTAGCCGATCACCGTGCCCGGATGGCCGCCATCGCCGGCGCCATGCAGGACCTCGAAGCGCTGCAGGCCGTGTTCACCCTGCAGGCCGACGCCCACTGCTACGACATCAGCCCTCTCTCCGAGGATGAGGGGGTCAATGAGCGCTCCTGGGCATCGGTCCTAGTCTACGACATTCTGGTGGTCGTGAACCCCGAAGGCTAACCTTACCTTATCCGCAATAGTATATGGCTGCAATCGTCAAAGGGGTAACCGCAATTTATGGCCTGACGGGCGCAACCGTGTCCAACGCGGTCGTCCAGTCCTACACCAACGACGGCGAGTTCACCGCCGAAGCGACCATCGTCGATGAGACGGGCAAGACCGTTGCTTGGCGCGGCGACGACAGACGCTGTCAGGTGAGCGTCGAGATTATCGCAAAAACGACGGCCATTCCTCAGCTCGGCGCCAACTTCACGCTGACGGTCAACACCGCTTCCGCTTACACTAGCGGCGCGGCTTCTACGGCCTTCTCTGGCTGGGTTACCAAGGTTTCCGACAAGGGCTCGAACCGTGGCTATTCCGCAGTCACCGTGACTGCCGTAGGCTACGAAGGCGTCGTCATCGCTTAACCGCATGGACAAGCGGTTCACATCCGCTTTCACGGACCCAGGGCTGACCAAACTCCTGGGCCGTTTTGTTTCCCCATTCTGCCTGCTTCACCGCGTGCAGCTGGAAGCAGCCGAAAGCCCCCTGCTCCGTTCGGGTGCTCCCATCCGTCCGCTTGATCTGCTGGTGGCCGTGAAGATTTGCTCCGGCGAACGCCTCGACAAGCTGACTTTGAAGGACTCCTGGTATCTCGGGAAGATGACCTCAAACGAGGATTACTTCGTCGAGCAGATTGACCGCTTTTCGAAGTTCGTCCTGATTGAGGCGTGGCCAAAGTTCTGGGAGAAGAAGGCCAAGGCATCTGAGACCAGCGGGACCCCTTGGGTCTTGACGGTGGTCGCGTCGCTAATCTCCAACGGCATCCCGGAAGAGCGCGCGTGGACGATGCCTGAGTGCCAAGCCATCTGGCTTAATTCCACCTTTGCGATCAGCAAGGGCGCCGAACTCAAGGTCCTCACATCTGAGGATGAGGAACTAATCGACTCACTCGAAAAGACCGAAGCATGAGCAACATCATCAAGTTCAGCATCAACGGCGACACCAACGCCGATCAAGTCACGGAGAAGGTCAAGAAGTCCATCAGCACGCTCGAGAAGAACATGGAGGGCATCGAGCAGCGCTTCAAGAACTTCGGCAAGGACCTGTTCCTTTCCTTCGCGGCCCCGATGGTCCTGCTCAACGCGGCCATGAGTTCCATCTCTGCGGCCATCGAGAAGAACCGCCAAGCAGTGCAGGACGCCAAGGCCGTGGCCGAAGGTGGCGGCAACAAGTATATGCGCGAGGGAACGGTCGGCTCCGCCCAGGAGGCCGCTCGTCGCCGGCAGGACGCCCTAGATCGGCAGAACGCCAAGCTGGCGGCACAGGCTCTAGCCGAAGAGCAGGGCAAAGAGGGCGGAGTGCTTGGATTCGGAGGAGAAGCCGATGCGGCCATGGTCCAGTACCTGAAAGAGTCTACAGGTCCTTTGGACTATCTCCGTCGAAATCTAAAAGCCGGTGCAATGTTCTTTGGCGTCAACGACTATTCTAAGGACGAAGAGATGCAGAAGATCCTCGAGAGCCGTTCGGCTGCTCGCGTCGCCGTTGAGCCAGAGATGGTCGCCAAGCAGAAGGCCGCCGCTGAGGCCGCCGCCGCCAAGCAGGCAGCCGAAACCAAGTCCGACGCCCAGAAGGCGCTCGATGTCCAAGGCAAGGGAGCCATGGCAGGCGCCGAAGGATTCTCCAATGTCGTCGGAGTGGGAGCCAACCCGGTCCTTGCCGCCGTCACCGCTCAGCTCGACGAGCAGCGCAAGCACACAGCCCTGCTCCAGCAGATCGCAATGGGTGGCAGTTACACCCCGCCCGACTTCACCAAGCAGGCTACAGCCAACCCGCAGATTGACGGCTACGGAAGCCAGATGTAATTTACCGACATGGCACGCATCCAAAAAGGCAACGCACTAACCGCTGATATCCTTCAGCCAGGATGGACGACCACCTCGGACGGCTTCGGCCTGATCGTCATCAACGCGACTTTCAAGTCCGACCAAAACACCGGGGCGTTCGCGCCGTTCGTGCGTGGCACCGCGTTTCCTGCTGGTGGCTACACCTACTGCAAGTCCCACAAGGGCAGCATCTCTTGGGACAACCTCGGGGTTGCTACCCTGAAGGTTGACTACGTTGGCATCGACCCGACTGTGAACAGTGGCGTCCGTACCCGGGCGAACTGTTCCTCGGCTAACGGCCTGACCGCTGAGAACATCACCAGCCACCCGAACTTCTTTGAGTCTGCTGGAGGTTTCACTGGTGGCCCTCTGGCTGGCCTGCCTTCCGACTTCGGCGGCGCATACGATGACTCGACCCTCGGACCTCCCGTCACGGTTATCAGTGCTGCCGTTGGTCCTACCTTCGGTAAGCCCGTCGCTGTCCCGTCTTCTGAGGGTTACAACGGAGCGTGCTTCGAGACCGGACAAGGCGGCCGCTTCATCGGCTTCGTCGATCCGTCCGTCCCTGAACTCTACGGAAAGACCCAGTATCTCGCCCGCACGACGACCTACTCTGGCGTCATGTATACGACTTCAATTTCTGACGTACAGGCTCTTTACGGCCTGCTTGCGAGCGCTACGGCCACTAACTCTTGGGGCATCTTCCAGCTTCTTCCATCGTGGGCTCCGACTGGCTCTGGTGACTTTGGTAAGCGCAACCTGCTGTCTCAAATCAACGTCGAGGAATACGGATTACTCTACAAAGTCATGTACGAAATCCGATATTCCAAGGACGGCTGGCCTCCCAACGTCTACGCAAACATCTAAGGGCACATGAGCATCCAGCCAGGAGTCGGTTACACGTTCACCGCGTCAAGCCAAGGGTCCAACCTAACCATCGAGAAGCCCTGGTCGCCGTGGACGACCTATGCCACGACGGAAGACTTGTACCATCCGTTTAAGATTGTGAACGTCCAGATCGCCACTTCCGGCGGTTCTCAGGTCGTTCGCTATCAAGTGCAGTCTGGCACAATCAATAACCTCGTCGCGGCGCTCGAAGACGTAACGGCGACGAACCTCGTCCTGCTTAACCGAACCAACCCGACAACTGGTCAGCCAGACCCGCCCACCGGGCAGATTGACTCGGCCATTTACGACGGAACCAATACGGCCTACATCGTCATGAGCCAAGGCCCTGCCATCGGAACCCCTCCGGACTACCCAGACCCCACGTTCAGTCCGACCTCCTCACGCTACCCGCAAATCATCGCCCTGGACACCATCCCCGCCGATGTGGATGCCCGCGGTTACCTGTGCCTCGGCACGATCACCGTGGACGACGTAACCACGCCGACGACCTTCTCGGTCAATCAGTTCGTCACCGGCTCTCTTTGGTCTGACCGCATCAAGCTAGGTACGACTACGGCTAAGTACTACTACGCCCGCATCTGATGGGCTACATCATTGGAGTAGACAGCGAGACCCGGACATGGGTATCCACGCGCCGAGTGGTGACCAATGTAGACGCCACCCCTGTCACTCCTGTCATAGCGGATAATAACACGGAGTATCCTGCCGGGGCTTACTTCATGAAGACCATCGAGGGCAACGGCTTTATCCGCGGCAACGTGGTCCAGGGCGGTCCAGAGATTAACTTCTCTGAGAATACCGCGCCCATCGAGGACTACTTCATTGCCGGCGGTTTCGTCGACCCATACCCCGAGGACATGGTGGGCAATACCGTGCAGACCAGCACCAGCGCCTTCGTCCTGATCATCGATGCGTTTGATACAGGCCAGGCCGCAGGATTGGACGGCACGAGCCCGGTCACGGACTTCGAATGGTTCGAGAACGTGTCCTGACCCTGCCCGGGGTAAACCCTACCATTTGCACAATAAGTAGCCATGTCTGACACCGTCACGCTATCGCAGGGCAACACGTTTGCCTGCACCTTCGTCTGGACCCCTGGCGCTACCGGCCCTGCCAACCTGCTGGCCACGACCCTGACCTCGACGGTGGAGGACAAGTGCGGCAACGCCTACGAGCTCGTGATCACCAAGGCCGGCGACGGCCTGTCCTTTACCTGCACCTACCCGGGCTCGACCGCCGACTGGGGTCTGGGCCTTGGCCGATGGGACATCAAGTTCGTCTTCCCTGGCTCGCCCGGTCCCATCTCGCGGACCGAGGTCTTCCGTATCCAGGTCATCGACTCCGTGACCGTCTGATTTCATGCCCAACGGAACCATCACTTCCACCGAGAACACCTTCGGCACGGTCAACGGCGCGTTGTCCGGCACTGTCGCGGGAACCCTGACGGGCAGCGTCGGCGTCCCCGGGCCTGTCGGACCCACGGGGCCCCAAGGGATTCAAGGCCCCCCCGGGCCTCCTGGAGTCGGCGGCACGTGGGGTAGCATCACGGGAACCCTCTCGTCCCAGACTGATCTCCAGACGGCGCTGGACGGCAAGTATAGCACGACCAACCCCTCGGGCTTTATCACCAGCGCGGCCCTCTCGCCGTACCTCCTCAGCTCGACGGCGGCCTCGACCTATCAGACCATCGCGGGGATGTCGTCCTATCTGACGACTTCGGCTGCGGCCTCGACGTACGCCCCGATTGCCAGCCCGGTCTTCACCGGCGACGCCCGGGCGGTCACCCCGACCTTCGGCGATAACGACACCTCCATCGCCACCACGGCCTTCGTCCAGTCCGCCCTCTCTGGTGGCACGGCGGTCGCCCGCAACCTCGAAGTCGAAGTCCGTAACCAGTCCGGCTCGACCATTGCGGCCGGCTCCATCGTCTACATCTCCGGCGCCACGGGCAACAAGCCCCTGATCACGCTGGCCCAGGCTAACAACGACGCGAACTCGGCCCAGACCATCGGCTTCGTCAAGACGTCCATCGCCAACAACGGCACGGGCTTCGTCATCGTGCGCGGCGAACTTGAGAACATCGACACGTCAGCGCTGACCGAAGGCGTGCAACTGTACCTGTCCCCGACGACCGCTGGAACGTGGACGACGACCAAGCCCTCGGCCCCGCAGCACCTCGTCTACGTCGGCATCGTCATCCGCTCGCATCCGACCCTCGGCACTATCCTCGTCGCTGTCCAGAACGGCTACGAGCTAGACGAACTCCATGACGTAAAAATCACCAGCCCGACCAATGGTCAGGTGCTCAAGTACGACTCCGCTCAATCGCTTTGGGTCAACGGAACGGACTCCGCCCCGGTGACTTCCGTCGCTGGCCGCACGGGTGCAATCACCCTGTCGAATACTGACATCTCC
>Ga0075458_10000466_pt1 | contig 13274 bp, 7 predicted proteins | sample DEB3_08_DNA_FD_77576 | JGI IMG/M metagenome (GOLD analysis project Ga0075458, IMG submission 77576) | Aqueous microbial communities from the Delaware River and Bay under freshwater to marine salinity gradient to study organic matter... | ecosystem: Environmental > Aquatic > Marine > Coastal ... | reverse complement strand
ATCATCATCATCATCATCATCATCACCACCACCACCACCACCACCACCACCACCACCATCATCATCATTATCATCATCCTCCTCATCATCATCACCATCATCATCAGCAGCAGCAGCAGCAGCAGCAGCAGCATCATCATCATTATTATTATCATCACTGCTATCATCATCATCATCATCTCCCCCATTTTGTTTAACTATTTGTTCTTTAAAATTATATTGTTCTTCCCATATTTTTTCATCTTTTATAAATGTGTCATCATCATTATTAAACAATTCAATATCATCAAGTTCATCACCATCTTCATTATCGCTATCATCATTTCTATTAAGATATAATTGTTCTATTGGTAGGTCTATTTGTTCTGTATTAATTCTCATTTGTATACCCATTGCTTCTAATTCTTGTGTAAATAATTTGAATGCATAAGGTGTTTGTATTACAGCAACATCATCGTTACTACAATTTTTACACATATTGATATTTTCAGTTATATTAAATGCGACAAGTGTTCCACATCTTTTACACGCACACCATGTATATTTGTCAGAACGTTCCATCATACTCTCTTTCAAAAATAGTGATAATCCGTGACTTAATACAGTATCTCTTTCCATCTCACCAATACGTAAACCACCTCCTTTACGTCTTCCTTCGGTAGGCTGTCGCGTTAATCCTGCTAATTTACCTATACCACGGGCATTTAATTTTTCAGCGACCATATGTTTTAATCTAAAATAATATGTTGGTCCGATAAATATCTCTGTTTCAATTTGTCTACCAGTAAAACCATTGTATAATATTTCATTACCATGTTTGTTAAACCCATTATCTTCAAGTCTCTTATATATTTTTTCATTATCAATTGGTATAAATACAGTAGCATCACCCATAATACCATCTAAACAACACATTTTAGCAAATATACATTCGACTAAATGTCCTATCGTCATTCTTGAAGGGATAGCATGAGGATTTATAATAATATCTGGTTTAACACCGTCTTTTGTAAAAGGCATATTTTCTTCTGGTATAATCATACCCAATACACCTTTTTGACCATGTCGCGATGCATGTTTATCGCCATATTCAGGTTTCTTAATTTTCAAAAATCTGACTTTACATATTATAGAATCTTCACCTGCCAATTTATTTGATATATAAACCTTATCAACTGTACCATAAAGTGAATTATCAGTACAAAGTGATATATCTGTATATATAGTTTCTTTGACATGTTCAATAAATACACCACGTTTTACCTCTTTAAAAATCTCTTTGACACTTAACATACCAACAATAATAACCTCTTGGCCTTGCGGTATATATGTTCCTTCTTTAATAAATCCTTTATCATTAATGTATGAATAGTCTCTCTTTTTTATTCCTAAAACTTTTATTCCTTCTTCTTTCATTTTAATAGGATTTCCAAATATAGTTCTTTCATTTTGAGACACAATTTTAGAAGTGGCAGTAATAGATTTATAATATGCAAGTGAATTAAGACCTCTATTAATTGTAGCACGATTTATCATTATACTATCTTCTTGATTAAATCCAGAATATGTCATTATAGCTACAATTGTGTTAAAACCGTTCCCCATAGTATCACTTGATGTATATTGTGCTATTCGTGTATTTATTATTGCGCGTTGAGGATAATGTAATACGTAGCTCATAGTATCAAAACGATTATTAAAGTTAGTTGCATACATACTTATTGCTTGTTTTGATTGAGCCGCGTGGAAAACATTGCGCACTGATTGGTTGTGATTACACATTGGAATATTACCACTAACAACACTTAATATTGTTGATGGGTGTATTTCTAAATGTGTATGATAAGGGGTTATTTCATCTTTGTTCATTGCTATTAAACAAGTGTCTGTTTCTTCATTATCAAGATATTCAATACATGCTGCGTTATTTTCTAATATAGCTAATATTTTCTTATATTTATCTCTATAAAAATTATTATATTCTTCATCTTCTTCATCTTCTTCATCACTATAATCATCATCCTTTTTCCCCCCTTCATAATTGAATAAATTTTTAGTTATTGAATGAAAAATACCTTCTTGACTTTCATTAGAAACGTCTTGCCCACCACCTTTATAATTTGTTTCATAATATTTACTATCATATTCAGATGAATTATAACTAGCACCACCTGTTGCTGCATAAGTATGTTTAGAAATACTTATATCAAGAGGGTTAGTATATACATCTCTATAATAATAATCGTCTGTTTTTTCTTCATCTTTTAATTTAACAGATAATCCATTTAACATATCAAACCAATTTGTATAGTTGTTTTTATATACTGATATATCGTTATCACCTGATTTATTGGGTTTTAGTATAAGTAGAGGACGACATGGTCTTCCAGCTTCCGTAAATATACGTAATTCATTTGTTGGAATATGCCAAGATATAGATATTAATACATTTATTAATCCATTTCTTCTATATGCTTTAAGTAATCGTGTTACAAATATGGGATCTCCTGTTATACCAAATAGAGTTCCATTTAAAAATACATTTGTTATATTTTTATTTGTATATAAATTGTAGTTTTTCAATGGAATAATTCCAATATCAATTAAACATTGCTTTATATTATCTATGTTTAAACCTGCTGTTATTTTTGCTAATAAAGATAGATTTTTAAGATATCCAATTGAACCACCATCAGGACTTTCAAAAGGGCACATCATACCCCATTGTTGTGAATGTAATCTATGTGGTCCAGTTATTTTTATACTTCTATCAATCGGTATATTAACACGACGTAAATGTGACATATATCCTATGTAACTAATTCGTGATAAATCTTGTACTTTACCCATTTCAGGATCTTCATCTGTTGCAAGACCCCATCTACCTTTCAATGATTTATTGAATGTTTCTGTTACTATCATCGCTGAAACCAATTTATATATATTATGTTCATTAATGAAATTATCATAATTATTTTGTTGTTTCCATGAACCATAATAATACATACTATCCATCGTGTTACGGATACTATCTCTCAACTTTTGATATGCCTCTTGAAATAACTCTGAAAGCATAAAGCCACTAATATCGACACGTTTATAAATATAACTATCTCTATCGCTGATAGGCATCACATTAATAACAGTTTTAATAAATTGTAATACAAGGTATCCCAAATATTTGCCTTTACTATTAAAATCTGATATATTTGGAAATATATCCATTGTCAATGTGGATTTAACATGTTCGAATGTACCGTATCTAACTTTATTTTTGAGATATTTAATAGCATCTTCTTGTGTATAAATTTTATATTCAACGTCATCTTCAATATATATTGCGCTCATTATTGAAGGTCTTATTAAATCATCAAAGTAGTTTCTTTCATTATTATTTAGTTTATTTCCAAATATAGTATTATATATATCTTTATCACTTTCAATACCAAATGCACGAAATAGTATAAATAAAGGTACTTTACCATTAAATGATGGAAGTGACACATATATTGATCCATATAAATATTCTTTTGAAGTCGAATTTTTAATTTTAATATCTTCATTTGACATCGCATCAATAATAGGGGTTTCAACATAATAAAATTCAACTGATCTTGGTGCCAATGCTCCTTTATCTGCAACACATCTTATAACACCTTTATAACCAAATCCTTCATCGTTATCATGTAATTTTGTGACAAATAGCTTATTTGTAACTATTTTTTCTTGTGCAACAATTACCTTTTCTTTACCATCAATAATGAAATATCCACCTGTATCATAGGGGCATTCACCTAATTTACGTAAAATATTAGACCCTTGATTTTTTAAAATACATATATCACTATGAAGCATAATAGGTATACTTCCAATCGCGACATTATTGAAAGTTTTTGTAAGTTCTTTTGCCGAATCTTGTGTAGTTATTCTTATAAATACTTTTGCAAAAATATGCGATTCGTATGTTAAATTTCTCATACGTGCATCATTAGGTGTAATTAGTTTAGGAGTACCATCTTCATATGTTGTTGGTCTATCTACATAAATTTCATCACCATTTTCTCCACCAACATACAAATCAACTTTCATTATAATATTGTCAAAATCATCGTATTTAATCATTGTTATAGGGTTATATGATTTAATAATATAAGGTATTTGGGATTTAATAAAATCTCTATAACTATCTAAATGATGTCCTGTAAATGGATATTTATGATCTTTAAAATATATATCTAATATATCCCATTCGCTACTAATCATACTTTCCTAATATATTGTATTATTATCTATTAATAAAATTTTTCTATATTAATTAACTACATTAAATCCTAAATCATAAATTATTAAACTACCATTATTTGGATCAACAATTATACTACATGGTATTCTTGCTTTTGAATCTTTAATAGTTAATTGTATTGTACCCCGATTATCATTTTGATTATGAACATCTTCTCCATATATATGAATATTATTGAGTTCGCATTTTAAAATTCTATTATTAAATGCTGATATATTTATGCTTTGTGCACCATTTAAAGCACCTATATCTATTCCATTATCATATACTGTTAATATACTATTGTTTTTTATTTTAATTTCAAATCTGTTATTAAATGATTTGAATGCTAATTGATTTGTGTTGGATCCAAGTGTTTTATCATCATAGACGATATCATCTAACCTTATTATTTCACCTTCATTTAATACATATTCTTGTGTTAGTAACATATCGCCCCAAGGCATATAATGAAATAAACTTTTAAACTCGCTGTTATTTTGATCTAATTTATATAACCGAAATGTCATTTCAGGTATTCCTGGATATTTGTTATTACGTCTTGCAAAATCTATCAATATATTATTATTAAAAGCTTTTGAATATTGATGTGGATTTTTTCCAGGTTTATTATATATTTCATTACGCGCAGCCGATATAGATGTTTTTAATATAGAAACAAATTTATCCGCACTACCATCATTATCATCATTATCATCATCTTCTTCATTTTCAAGTTTTTCAGACATTATTTCAATGGCTTTTTCAATAAACTTCTTTCTTTTATCTAATGCTTCACCACCTTCACCACTATCATCAAACATATAATTTTTGTAATTTTTTGTTTGAAAACATTTAGAAGGATAATATGGTGTATTATTTATTAAATTCTTATTCATATCATCTATTTTATCACTATATTTTGGAACAATTTCAACTAAATCTTCACCAACATCAGATACACATCCCATATTTAAACAGGTTTTTTCTAATTCATAATATAATAAGTCATTTTTCCAATTATTTTTATTTTTTAAATTTGCATTTATTTGAAGTTTTTTTCTATTATATTGGGGTAAAGACCAATATTCATCTTCGCCCATATCTTCTATTTTTTCATTAATATAATCAGTATTTTGCTTAACAGCGCGAAAATACATTGATTTTTTACTTACTATAAAGTTCATCCATTTGTTTTGTTGCGATGCCGATTCAAGTGAAGGAAAATAAGTGTATTTATTTTTATTTTTTCCATTTTTAATTTTCATAAGATTAGGAACATATATAATAATTTTGTACTTACCTTGAAATATATATTTAACCATAGAAGTTTCTTTGAATTTATCAAAATATTTTTCAAATTTTTTTTTAATATTAATATCAGTAATTTCTTTAATAAAATTATTGATAATATTGGCATTTTTTTCATTTGGATTATATTCTATTACTTTTGCTATCATTACATAAATTGGCAATGGTACTTTGTCATTAAATGCATCAACTCTTGGAATTTTGCTTATTCTATTTTTAATTTCATTTTTAATATTATCTATTGTGGTTTCAAATTCTATACAGCATATATTATCATTTATATATTCTTTTTCATCATATTCTTTAAAAGTTAAATTAACACATCTTTCAAATATTAGAAATTTATTATCATTATCTGGATTTAATGCTTTATTACAATCATTAAAAGAGCTTTCAGCGCTACATTTATTACCTTTGACATTTTTATAAATAAGCATTATATATTATTATTTTATATATATATTATATATTTAATGGATAATATAATAGACGATTGTATAACAAATAATAGTGATTATGATATAGCAAATGTTATATATAAAATTTTAAAAAATGATTTTAGATATATTGAAAAAAATGTATGGGAGTATCTAGAAAATGACATATGGTATACTGATAAAAAATGTGAAAAATTGAAAAACGCTATAAGAAACAATGTTTGTAAGTTATTTATTCAAAGATCTATACATTGGGCTAATAAAACAAATAGTCTCAATAGTAAAACAGAAATGATGTCATCAAAGTTATTATTTATTGGAACAAAGCTTAAAGAAGATAAATATATATCTAATATTATTAAGGAGACTAAACAGTTTTTCATTTCTGATGAATATTAATTGTCCTGAAAATTTAAATATTTTATATCGCACGTTTAAATCCGCTTATAAATTTGACATTAATCAATGTATTATAAATGAAATTAATTGCAGTTATTTTAGCGATGTCAAGAAACATTTATTAAATGATAGTTTTTTTGATTGGAATTTTGTAATTGATTATTATAATTCATGTAATAAATGTTACAAAATATCTTATAAAAATATTAAATTTAATATTCTTATAAATGGTAATATATGTAAGAAAAATCGCGAGCATTTATGTAAAAGCATTTATCGCGTGTATCTTACAGCACAATTATATAATATAATCAAGGATTTCAATTATTATATTATCATGTATCCAGGTAAGCGTACTTTACCAAAAAAACACACTATTTTAAATGCAGTTAATATAAATGGTGGTTTTACTTACAAAAATACAAATGATATCTATATTGTAAGATTTCAAGATTATGAAAAAGTAATATTACATGAGCTATTACATCATAATATTAATATTGATTATGATGGATGGAATGAGCATAATTTGTATATATTAAAAAAAATAAGCAATATTAGTGAAAAACAATTACTATTACCAAACGAAGCCATAATTGAAACATTTGCTTGTATATTAAATGTGATTTTTTATTCAATTGAAACAGGTAAGAAATTTAAAGAATTATTAAAAAAAGATAAAGAACATAGCTTAAAAATTGCTAAAAATGTATTAGACCATCAAGGTGAATATAAATGGTTTGAAAATACTAATTGTTATTGCTATGTTGTATATAAAACAATATTATATGTATATATAAATGATTTTCTCAAAATATATAAGTGTAGAAATGATGACGATATTACTCAGTTTATTATTAAATATTTCCAAAAATTAAAAACAAGATTAAAGAGAATTAAGGGAAAAAGTAAATCATTAAAACAGACTTTTTTTTGAGTACATAATTTTATTTTTATTTAGAATTTATAAAACTTTTAGAATTTTTAGATATTATTAAAATTATGTACTCAAAAAAGCTTTATATAAAACAATACAATATTAATAATTAATAGAGGTATATTATGTCTATTGAAGACGTTAATTATTTAAAAGCAAATAGTATTAAACAAACATATACATTTTTGATTGATAGTAGTGGTAGAGATAAAAATATTTTCCCTGATCCAAATAACTATGTTGTTGAGTTTAGTACGCCTTTTAGAAATATTATAGGTATGGAAATTATTGATGCAAGTATACCGAGAACAATGTATAATATTGATATAGAAAATAATTCAATATATTATTATGTTGGTAAAGATGAGAATGATAGTCTTATAAAATATGGTGTTACAGATGAAATAGATGCAGAAGCTATTATAACGAACTCTTCAATAATAAATAATTCATTAAATATTAAAGATAGAGGATATGCATATATTAAAAATGTAGTAAATCTATACAATATATATAATTCAGGAGGTATTGGTGGGTCAATAAAGGGTATTACAATTAGTTTTAAATTAACTGCATTTTCATCTTATAAAAATTTTATTGGTGCTGATAATTCATATACTTTATTAGATTTTAGATATAATCACTTAATAAATCCAAAAATATCTGATGACGCACCAATAATAGTTAAATTAATTAGACAAAATAATGTAGCACAAACATATAATTTATTATTTAGAATTGGCAATGAAACGAATGAGAAAATAATAAATAATATTAATTTAAGTTATTTAACTCATATTGCATGGACAATATCTGAAAATAACACATGGCAAATATATCTAAATGCTACAACAGATTCATCAAAAACACACGAGTCATCTATTGGAATTAAAAATGTATTTTATACAGATAAATATATTGGAAAACGCTTTGAGTTAGACTATGGTGATTGGGATACGGCAAATTTAAATATAAGTGATTTCAAAATTTATAATAGAGTATTAAATGAAAAAGAACTCTATAATTGTAATAATAATGTTCATACAAATACTATAAATAACTTAATAATATGGTATAAAATGGATGTTATTATTAATGGAGTAGTGGAAAATTCGGGTAATAAAAAAACAATCAATTACATAGATGTATTTAACAAACTTGATATTGTACCAGGTGATTATACACTTAAAACATTTTTTTCAAATTATGATGAATTAAATAATTTTGAAATAGGTTTCAAAGGACATTCTGACCCTTCTGAGTTAACAAATTTAATTGATATATATTCGAGGAAACCTTTTATTTTAGATATGAAAAGGTCTACAATATCTGAAAATTTAGGATTTGATTTGTATGCTAATCAAAATACACAAGGTAGATATATATACAAGGATATTTATAGATATAATGATAATATGATTAAAATATTTCATAGTATTGTTAATGATAAACAAGTTAAAGAGTTTAATGATGGTAAAGTAGATATATATAAAATAGTATCACCCGGTATTGTATATTTTATTGGTAATAAATATATTATAATGAAATGTCCAGAGATTGAAGCGCATCTATATGGTTCATTATCATATTCAAAATATACATTAGGATTGGCAAAATTTCGTGTTGATAATGTAGGTATTAATAGTGAAAGATTAAGTATTACAAAATTACCAGTAAGAGAGTTTCATCCAATAGGTAAATTGGCAAAAATGTCACTTAGATTTGAAACAAACAAAGGAACACTTTATGATTTTAAAGGAGTAAATCATAATATCGTGTTTGCTATATATTATTATGAACCAATACAAAAAAAATTTCCCGAAGGTTCATTATTAAACCCTGAATATAAAATGAATTATATAGATTATCAATATTATCAAGAAGAAATAGAGGGCGATAGCGATGATGACGAAGAAGATTTTTCCAGAGATAATATTATGGATTATAAGAAAAAAGAAAATATGTATAGCGAAGAAGGTATGAAATTGCAACAATACAATAAATTATTTGTTAATAATGATGAATCATCTTCATCGGAAGAAGAATAATTTACTTATTTAATATTGATATTAATTCTTCAACTTCTATTTTTCTTAATTTATCTTCTTCAATATTTTTTTTAATGGTATCTTTTTTATCTTTTGATATTTTTGCACAATCTTCTAAAAGTTTTAAAACTTCTTCTTTTTTGTCACCAAGTGAAAGGTATGGGTTATTTTTGTCTTCTGCGTCTTGTGGACTTTGAAATGTTACATCAAAATCTGCTTTGTATCCCTCACCCGCATTATCAATTGTGACACTTGTTACTTCACCATTAGTAATAACAGCTGTTACATCTGCTTTAACACCACCTAATGGAGTTTCACCCAAATCTATTTTTGGCACAGACCCATAGCCTTTACCAGGATTTGTTATTTCAATTTTAGATATAGCTCCAAGTGTTACAGTTGTTTCTAATCCTGTACCTGCTCCTTTTAAGATAACTTTTGGAGCAGATTTATATCCTCTACCACTCTTAGTAACCTTAATAGATTTAACTTTTCCGTCAGCAATTGTTGCAGTACCTTCTGCTACGACACCACCTTCTTCTTCGGGTTTACTAAATTCAATAGTAGTACCTTCTTCAACACCAGAACCGCCATTGGTAACCTCTACTTTTGAAACACCACCAATTTTAGCTTTTCCAGTTGCTGTTACTTTTTCTATTTCAAATCTTTCAACAGTATTTTTACTATAACAAATAGATACCATTACAATGAAAATAAAAATAGCAAGTATTAATGATATATAATTGAATATCATTTCATAATCCATATTTTATTATTATAATCTGTTATACTAAAAGATTATTTATTTCATAAATAATAAATTTATATTTATATAAGTAGGATATTATGACTGATTTAAATTTATTATATGGTTCAGATGATAATTTGATGGGTGACCAAATGGGGGGTAGAGAAGGTGGTGGAATGTATTCTTCACAATTATCTGGACAACAATTACATAAAATGGCTTCACAATCTGGTATTGAACAAGAAGAAAAACAGCAACAGCAAATGCAACAGCAAATGCAACAGCAACAGCAACAGCAAATGCAACAGCAAGTAAATCATGTACAACATGTACAACCACTACAACAAAAACCTTTGCAAAAAGAAGACGGTAATTCAAGAAGACGTTTAGAATCAACTTTTATGGATAGAATGAATATGAAAAGAACAGAAGTTATAAAACTAGCTTTATTCTCATTAGTAATTGTTCTAGGCATATCAATTGATAGAATGGTAACACATTATATTAGCAAATATATTGGAGATAATGTATTAACTGATTTCCAAGAATTATTGCTAAGAATTAGCTATCCAATTGCCATATTTTTAGTATTATGGATATTTAAAGCAATATAATTTTTTCAATATTTTATAAATACATATATTAAGATTAACAAATGAGTTTTAACGATTTAGTAGATAACTTTGTTAGAAGTTTTAACGATTTAGTAGATAACTTTGTTAGAATTTACAATAGTGATAATACAAAAAAAATTGATAATATATTTTTGATTGTAATTATTTTAATATTTTTAACAATATTATTATTAAATTTACTAGATATAATTCAATTTATAATAAGCAGATATAATATGGTTTCTGAACCTGTTAATACAAGTTCGCCTTATAATGATAGTTTGTATAAAAAATATTGCAATTTATATGAAACTAATTCATTGATTGTTGATCAAAAAACATTAATGTGGTTTTTCATATATTTTATATTGTTTATTATATTCTGGTATAATTATATTGTTGATGCATTATCATATGTTAGAATTAGTAAAGAAATAAAATTAGTTGGATATAGTAAATATTTCAATTACGATTTAACGAATGAAGCTGAATATAATTTCTTAAAATATTTATCAATTTATATATTGATAGTATTTTTAATATTGATATATTATATTTACAATTATTATAATAATTTAAATGTTATTGATACAGAAGTTTATGGTAATATGAAAGGGATAAATGATGAATTTGAAAAATATATAATACCTGATCTATATAAGAAATTGATTAAAAATGATGGTAATAGTTTACCTACAAAATTATATGAATATATTAATAGTGAAGAAGCAAAAGCATTAGTAAAGGAAAGTGATCCAACAAAAGAACCACAACCAGCAGATGTAATGAAGTTTTTTTATCAAAATGAAGAAATTGATAATAGATTAAGATTAATGATAACATATATAGTAAGCGATGATGCTTCTTTTAGAATAATTAAAATGAAATCAAATCCACATGATCCCAATATAGATTATATTCCACCAAATAATAAATGTTTTTATCATATGCTTAATAATCCTAAGAAAAATATTATATTACCTGAATTTGAAGAAGTAATTAATAAATATTTGTTTATATATCCGCCAGATTTTGCTAGAGATAATTTTGATCCTGATATTATTAATCAAGACTATGTATTACCTAGTGAAAATTTAAGAGTTAAGTACAATGAAGTAAAAGAAAGAATATCAAAATATTCTAGAAATATCAATAGTTATCATGAAGATAATACAATATATTATAAAATATGGTTATTATTTATAACAATGTCTGGAATTATAATATCAATATTCACCTTGACGTTTTTTATATTAGAAATAGGATGGATTGATACGACATTTGAAGTCTGGTTGAAAGATAACCTTAAAATATTAATTGTATTATTCACTTTATTTATTTTAATAATTGGCGCAATGATTATTAATTTATAGATATTAATTAAGAGATTGATAAAATCATGGATAATAAAAATACTACAACGGTAATTGGTTATGTAATTTATCTAATAATAGCGTTAATTTTTATTATAACTATAATTGCAATAATTAACTATACATTATATAGTGTATATAGTATTAATGCGATTATAAAAGAACATACCTATAATAACTCACCATTTTTCAAATTAAATCAAATTTACAATTATATGTTGATAAATTATGTTTATTTGCTAAACAAGAATAAGGATATACGTTATAAAAGAACAAATAATTTTTATACAGAAAATAGTGGTAATTTTGAAGAAGTAAGTGGAACAAATTTATATAACGAATATAATTATAATGATTTTAGAGATATAATTTATTATTATGATTATCCATATATTGAAAAACAAATAAAAAAAAATAAAGATGATACTTATGTTTATATTAAATCACCCGTTGATAAAAAAGATAAAGATGGTAAAATTATATTTTGTAAATATGAGAAAATAAATGAAGATTTAGGATTTTTTGAAAATATATCTAGATATTTATGGGAGTTTTTTAGTAGTTTCTCTCTATACGATGATAAAGCGACTTATTTATACGTTCATCTAAATAATAGATATTATGAAATGATAATATTTGTCATATTTATAATTCTATTTATATTTATGATAAAAATAATTATAACATTTACAAGTAACTTATTATATACTATTCGTGAAAGGAAAATTGAAGATGATCAAAGTATTTTTAGATATATTTATAATAAAAAATTTAGCATAATAATAATTATTATATCTGTTCTTTTATATTGCATGGTTCATAGTACTTTGTATAAAAAAATTTTCATTGAAAATGTTTACGATAGAATCTATAAAATATATAATGAATTACTTAAAATTGACTTACAAATGCAAAGTGAATTTAGTGAAATAATTTTATTTTATAATAAAAATAAGGATAGTAATGAAATCAAAAAATTGAAAGCAAAAACTATTGATAATTTAAAATATTTATCTCATTATGGACACTTAGTTGAAAGAGATACTATTGTAGATTTTAATGATGAAAATAATGATGCTGAAACACAGATAGAATCGTTTACAAAAAAAATATTATTAGTAAATA
>Ga0075458_10000465_pt1 | contig 13279 bp, 11 predicted proteins | sample DEB3_08_DNA_FD_77576 | JGI IMG/M metagenome (GOLD analysis project Ga0075458, IMG submission 77576) | Aqueous microbial communities from the Delaware River and Bay under freshwater to marine salinity gradient to study organic matter... | ecosystem: Environmental > Aquatic > Marine > Coastal ... | reverse complement strand
AGATGTAATTGTTACTTCGACAGAACCTCTCAAACAGAGATTCCGCAAACATTTCAAAGAAGTACAAAAGCTCGATAAGAATATCGTGGTATTACCTAACATGAATGATATTACTGAATGGAATTTCCCTTTCACACCAAAGAACACTGACAAAATAGTAATAGGATACGCAGGCTCTAACTCTCACCAAGACGACCTTGCTATGTTTATGCCTAATTTACTTAAGATTATGCGTAAGTATAAAACTGTATATTTTGAAAGTATAGGGTCAATCAGTTCAAAAGATTTGCACATGTTCAAAGACTTCTCTTCGCATGAAATGAATAGATGTGACCTATTACCTGCTACATGGACGTTCAAAGAATACCCCGAAATGCTATCTAAATTAAAGTGGGATATTGCGGTATGCCCTTTGGTTGATAATAAGTTTACACGCTGTAAGTCACATATTAAGTTTCTTGAGATGTCTTCGATTAACACGCCTGTTATATGTTCGCGCGTGTACCCATATTTTATGGATATTAAAGGTAAAAGAGTTGTCGAACATAACAAAACAGGATTACTTGTAAAACCTTCAGAATGGTTTAATGCTCTTGAAACTCTTGTACTCGATAAACAAAAAAGAATTACTCTAGCAGAGAATGCTCGTAAACATATTGAGGAAACATGGCAATACAATGGAAGCAATATGTCGCAGATTATTGACGAAATACTGGCTTTGTAGAGCTATATAATATTTAGTGGTGGTCATATATATGCTCATAATTTGATATGAGAGTATTCTTTGTGTATGTCAATGCAATTTTCAGATACATCTACAAAGAATGGATTAATACAAGAATGTGAAGACCTTGTATTCGGAAACTATGGTGATATCTCATCTAACTCAGATAGACTTTACCAGTTCACACGTCTTATCAATGAAGCTCTTAATCGTGTTACTTCTCTTATACTAAAATCAGACGGCCGCTGGCAGTTTGATGATAACAACAATACTGATTTCCCTATTGGGACTACTTCGCTAGTTACTACGGCTGGTTCAGAACAGCAAGACTATGCTCTCGACGTTACACACCTTAAGATTCTTGGTGTAGAAGTAAAGAACTCTGACGGAGATTTCTATGGTCTCACACCAATTGACCAAGTTGATATTATGGATAACTCTGTTACTAACTTTCTAAGTACACCAGGGAAACCACAGTATTATGATAAACTTGGTAACTCTATTTTCCTATACCCACCTCCACTTGCAGCAGACGTTACAGCTTCAGGAGGTCTTAAGGTTCGATTTCAGCGCCCACCTTCATACTTTGTATACACTGATACTACAAAGGTTCCAGGATTTAACTCTCTATATCACCGTCTAGTGGCCCTAATTGCCTCAAGGGACTACGCAATTTCAAAGAGTATGAAAGTAGCTAAGGGTATATCAGAACTCGCTACACAGGCAGAAGAGGCTCTTATAGAGGACTATACACTTAGAAACAAAGATGAGCGTATTCGTATAACAAGTAAGGGACGTAGAGATAATTTTAACTAATGGCCACATTTACTAATCAAAGTAAGAATAGTTCCTCGTACTCGAATGTATCTAAGAATACATCTTCTTACTCTAATCAAGATGTAAGTCTTGTCGGAGCGACTACTGCTACAGCGGGTTTATATTACGGTTTTGGGGCTTTTACCTATTCAGGTGGTGAGATACTTGTAGCAGGGTCACGTCCAACTTATACAAATCAAACTAAAAATTAATATATGGCAAACTCACAAATTTCAGTAACAGAAGGAAGCGGAAAAAATATAGCAACATATTCTTTTACCGAATCAACAACAAAAGAATTACAGCGCGTATCTCTTAATGACTCTACGGGTGCAGCTATTACAACTCTACCAGTATCTATCGCAACTAATACACCAGTTGGAAACGTAGCACATGACGCTGCGGATTCAGGTGCACCAATAAAAGTAGGTTCAAAGGCAGTTTCAGCACTCTCAGGAGTTACGCTCGTAGCTTCACTTGATAGAAATGACGGTACTTCTGACCTCGACGGTGCATTAATTGTACGAAATAACTACACATTAGGAGACTTGGTATCAGGTAATGCTTCAAACACTGACGGTTCAAGTACTCAAGTTATCGCTTCATCAGGTGCAGGTGTAAAGACATATATTACCGACGTAACATTATCTAATACTTCTTCAAGTAATATCTATGTAGAACTCAAAGACGGTACTACAGTAAAGTGGACATTCCCAGTACCAGCAAACGGTGGTGTGACACATCACTTTGCTTCACCACTAGCAGGGACAGCAGCTACAGCATGGAACTTTGACCCCTCAGCAGCTACAACAACGGTCTACTGTTCAGCGGCTGGTTTTAAAAGCAAAATTTAATGGATAGTATACTACCAAACATTTTAGCGTTTGTTACGGGAAAAGCCCGCTATAAGCCAGAAATACTATGGTCGTCTAATTCTATTACTCATAATATATTTAGACTATATGAGTCTATCTTTTGGAGAAAGGTTGGTGTACGAGTTGAACTAAGCTCATATTCATATGAAGGTGGTACACTCTATCTATGTCATACGTTTGAAAGTATGTGTGCATTACTTGAGACTAAGATACGAGAGTTTAAACTACCTAAAGTTTCTCTAGTAAAGATTCCAGTATTGCAATCAGTAGAGGGGTTTAATATTCCTAATGTTTTTCCATATAAATTAGCAATTGCTTTCGACGCTGTAAGTAGTGCCGACGGTGGTATTGCTGTTACAAACACATACTCACATACATGTACAGGTTCTAACCTAACTCTCACAACAGGTGCAGTATTTACACAGGCACCAACACCAACAGGTTCAGCAACGTATAACTCAGTATCAATGTCTACTGGAGTGACTAATACAGCTATCGGTAATACGAATATGTATATATTCTACCTTGCTAACCCTGCTACTGGAGCGAATAACGTGGTAACAACAGGTAGTGCAAGCTGTCGAAATTATGGTGGTTCAATTTCAATGACAGGTACAAATGTGGGTTCACCAGTCGGAGCTAGTGCTAATGCTAACGGTACCAGTACAACACCTTCAGTATCAGTCACAACTTCTTTTGCTAACTCAATGCTTGTTAATACAGTATTTATCAACGATACAGTGGCAGCACAAAGTCCTTCAGCAACTGGAACTAACCAAACATCACGTTATCAAAGAACTCACGTTTCAGGAGGTGTTGCGAACTTAGGTAGTACACAAACAACAACTTCAACAGGTTCATATACATCAAGTTGGTCAATTACAGGGTCAATTATATGGGGTTCTTCTATCCTTGAGGTACGAGAATTATCAACTACTGTAGCGAGTAGGCTAACACTCTTGGGAGTATCATAAACATATGAACGATATAGAAATGTTGAAAAAAGAAATACAAGAACTTAAACGAGAGCTAAATCTTCTCAAGGCTTCTTCAACTATCCCACTAGAAATAGACACAGCGCTGTTTGGTCGAGGTTTTGTTAAAACATTTGATACTGAGAGTACTTCAATAGAAATGACAACAAACACAGGTTTTCGAAGAACTATATCTCTAACTGGAGGGGCAGAAGACATAATAGTCCCAGCATATCCAGTGAAGTGGAAGAAACTTTCAGACCAGTCAAACTTATATATTGCACTTTATACATTTTCTGAACTACCATGATACATATACCACCTAGAGAAACAAAGCAATTATTACAAACAAACCGAAGTAAAGTACTTGGTCAACTTTGGAGTTCATACAATCTTGACTTACAAAGTAACTTAGGGGTAATTCGTACATCTCCACGTTTCAAAATAAATACATCTACAACAGACGACGCTCAACTTGGGTTGCCAGTCGCTTTTAAATATTTCGATAATAGAATTTGGGCTATTTGTGATACAAGTATCTTTAAGAATACAGGTGATATATCGACAGCTTTCACAGAAGACGCTTCGTCGGGAGTTCCTACAACTTTTACAAAAGACGAATCAGATATGGAGTTGTTCAACTCAACACTATGTGTAAGTATCACCAATGCTCTTTATAGTAAGGCAGCCAACGGAACAGGAACAGGTGCATGGACTTCACGAGACGTCCTATCATCAGGAAACCCTCATATACTTTGTTACTTTAGTTATCTCGATAGACTTTATTATTCAAACGGTATAAATCAGATTATCTCAATTGACACATCTTGGGCAACGGCAGACCCTGGAAACCCATATGCTCTCGAGTTAGGACACGCGTCAGAGTTCACCATTACATCAATGAAATCAACTTCAGGGATTATATGGATAGGTACAATGGATAGAAGTAATCACGGTGGTAATGGAAAAATACTTGCGTGGGACGGATTAAGTCAAGATGTTCAGCATGAGTATAAATTAGCTGCTCAGGGTTGTTTGGCTCTACTCATAGACACAGAACGTGATGTCCCATATGCAATGGATTCAAACGGAGTTTTATTGAAATTTAATGGTGTAGGATTCTCAGAAATAGGACGATTGCCTATCAAGACTTCATTACTTACAGGGGCTTCAGCAAGTACAACAGAACGATTCATTCACCCTAATGGTCTTGCTTTTACAAAAAATGGAACTATTCTTGCAAATGTCAATAACCTAAACTCAGACGGTACATATAATGAGAACTTTCAAGCTGGTATTTATGAGTTTGACGGTAAAGGTGGTTGTGTTCATGTTGGCTCACCTTCATATACAACATCTTCAACTATCTCAGATTATGGACAGACACGAATTTCACGAGTTGGAGCTTTAGCTAACATGAATATTTATAGTACTTCAGGTACACGAAACGGTACTCTTGCGGCTGGATATACTTATTACACAAATGCAACTTCAACAAATAGTGCAATATTCTATGATGATTCTAATAACACACTTCAGAAATATGGATATTTTGTTACTAATTGGATTCTATCTCAGAATATTCAAGACGAATGGCAGAAAATTGTAATTAAGTATCGTCAATTATTAGATAGTGCCGATAGAATATGGCTTAAATATCGTATTCGTGAGGCCGCACCTTCAAGTGACGTAACAATCACATGGACTTCGACAACTACGTTTACGACTACAACTAATGTATCTAGCTACTGGACAAGTGGTACTGGTGGAGAAGTAGAAATTGTACAAGGAACGGGAGCTGGTAAATGTTCCCATATTACAAGTATTGTGAATAATGCTGGTACATACACGGTAACAGTAGATGAAACATATACTAATGCTACTGGTACAGGAAAAGCACGATTCCAAAGTTGGAATAAAATTACCACTGTTGTAGACGACCAACTTACAGAATCGACATACTTCGGAATAGGTAAGTCATCAGAGAGAATCCAGATTAAATGTTGTATGCAATTCGCTGGAGATGATGAGATTTATGAGTTGAGTTTAATCAATACAGAACAAACACCGCTAGAATAATGTTATAATTATAAATATATGCCAGTTTTAACCAACAACAAAGTAACGTATCAGCCAGGAGAAGCCCTACCACAAGTAGGTTCTACAGAATTTAAACAAGCACAGTCAGGAGTAATGCCAGTGCAAACAACTCTTAATGCAGAAAGTATAGCAAACGTTACTCCAATGCAACCAGCACAGCCAGCACCAGAAACAAAAGGTATTGGTCTAGCGTCAACTCTCGAAGCTCAGGCAAAGGCATATGCGGATAGTGTTGTAAACAATCAGGCACTCGAAGCTACAAAGGCAAAGGTTGATACAGCGGCAACTTCACTTGTTGATAGACTTTTAGGACGAAAAACGAAAGTTGCAGAAACTGATACAGCATATACTCAAGAGGGTGTTGATACTGCTAAAAAAGAACTCAATGATATAAATAACCTTGCTATACAAGAGGAAGTAGCAAACCGACGACAACTACAGGAATTAGAAAAGACATTTAAAGGTACTTCAGGTGGTCTCGAAGCTACTAAAAGCGTTATCAATAAACAATACCTTGAACGACGTGCAGATCTCGCGGTTATTCAACTTGCTAAACAAAATAACTATGCTCTTGCAAAAGAGATAGCAGACAGAAAGGTAGACGCAGCACTTGAGAAGGATAAGAATGCTGTCGAGGCTCTACGTTTTCAATACGAGAGAGATAAAGACCAGTACACTAAATCAGAACAACGACAATTCGAAGCTCAACAATCTGAACGTGAACGTCTTGTCAAAGAAAAAGAAACAAAGGAGAAGAATCTTAATACTACGCGTATTGAACTTCTTAAATCGGCTAATGAACAGAAAGCCCCTGTTGCTGTACTTCAAGCTATTCAAGCAGCTAAAACACCAGAAGAGGCAATCAACGCAGCAGGACAATATGGAATAGATATGCTAACTAGAGATATTAAGTTATCACAACTTGCAACTGATAAACTCCAGAGGGCAAAACTTCAGAATGAAATAGATATGAATACTCCTGTTAGAGAGGTTGTCAATCCTGACGGTACAAAGACAACAGTTGTAAATTATACTCCTAAGCAATTGACGTATATAACTAAGGTTAATCAGGACGTTCCTAATAATGATACTTACAAGAAGACAAATAGTATGCAAACGTTCGGTAACAATGTAGTTGCTTCGTTATCTCTTGGTACAGGTGCTAGTGATATAGCAGCTATTAACCAATTCCAAAAGGTTATTGACGAGGGTGCTGTTACACGAGACCAAGATGTCAAGTTGATTCAAAGTTCACAATCACTTAGTAATAATCTCAAGACAAAGATAACTAAGTTAGAAACAGGAGAGCAATTGTCGCCAGAACTCCGAAAACAGATGAGAGAAACTGTTGAGAAACTATACGATGCACAGGTTAAGGCACTCTTAAAAGACCCTTATGTTGCAGCTAAGACAAGAGAGCTTGAATTAAACGGTGTTAAGTTACAAGATACTATACTCGGTCAATTAGGCGCATTCACTCCAGTAAAAAAAACAACAGATACTACTTCAAAATCTGGAGGAGATGATATTGATAAATTCCTTAATTCTTTCTAACCATGGACAGAGAAAAAGAACGACAAATAGTAATAGAGGGACGAAAACAAGGAAAATCTGATGATTTCATCAAACAGGCAGTTTTACGTTATCGACAAACAGCACCCAAACAGCCTGTTGCCCCGTTAGCTCAACCAGCAGAAGAGGCAGGATATTTTAGTCGTGTTGCAGAAAGTTTTGGAGAAGCTGGACAGAATATAAAGAGTGAAATACAGCAAGGAGCACAAGAATATCAAACTGGTACACAGAAGGGTACTTTTGCAGGAGATATTCAAGCAACAGCAGGATTATTACGTTCAGGTCTACGAACTGCTGGAAATATTGCTGGTGCAGCATTTAGTCCTATACTTGAAGCTCCTATAGTTAAACCGACGCTTGAAAAGATAGGACTAGGCGTATCAAAACTCCCTGGTGTTTCAGATTTGGTTAGTAAAACACAAGAAATAACAAAGAAATATCCAGAGGCAACAAAAGATATCGAAGCTATCGTGAATATCGCTACATTAGGTGGTGGTAAGGCTGTAGAAAAACCATTAGAAGTCGGTGCAAAAGCTGTTGGTACTGAAACAAAGTTAATTGGTCAAGATGTCGCTCAGGGGTTAAAGAATGTTCTTAATCCTTCAGAAGAAGCAGTACAATCTAAAGTACAGTCTCTCTTTCAAAAGAGCATTAAACCAACATCAAAAAAGACACTTGCCCTAGGAGAAAAATACGAGAATGATACACTTGAGGCACTTAAGACTATCCAGAGAAATAAAGATACTTTAAACATAGAAGATATGACTGGGGAACTTGTAGTTGGACGTTCTCCACAAAGTATCAATGAATTGGCTCAAGCTGTTGACCAGACAAAGAAAACAGTATTCTCTCAATACGATAGTCTTGCAAAGCAGGCTGGAAAAGAAGGAGCCTTTATCGACGCACAACAAATAGCTAACGAGGTTGAACAGGTTGCAAAAAACAAAGCATTACAGATAACAAATCCAGAGCTCATTAAGTATGCAAACGACTGGTCAGAGAGACTAAGAGGTTTCGGTAGTTTAGACCCAGAAACAACACAAGCTGTAATACAAAATCTAAATAATAACCTACAGGCTTTCTATAGAAATCCAACGTATGACGCTGCTACTAAGGTGGCCATTGACGCTGGTATCGCAAACAACTTTAGACAGGCTCTTGATAAGACTATCGAAACAGCAACAGGAAAAGAATACCAAGCACTTAAGAAACAATATGGTGCTCTAAAAGCAATTGAAAATGACGTAACTCGTGCAGCAATGCGAGAAGGCAGAAAAAATACAAAAGGACTTCTTGACTATACCGATATATTTACAGGTGGACAAATGGTTGGAGGTATTTTGTCTCTTAATCCTGCTATGTTTACTAAGGGTGCTGTAGAGAGAGGAATTAAAGAGTATATCAAGTTTATCAACGATCCTAATCGAGCAGTAAAAAATATATTCGACCAATTGGAGAAGACAACATCTACTGAGTTTGTACCTAAATCAAAGACTCTTCAGTCTGTAATCAAGAAATAATATGGATAAACTACAAAAAATAGATAGACTCATAACACTTCTTGATACTGATAATGCTAATGAGTTTGATGAAATACTCAAACTATTACTTAAGGTAATAGATGAAATAAAGACTGGTCTTGATAGACAAATATCAGAGCAGAAGACAGACGTTGATAATAAAATAGAAGATATTTCTTTTAACCTAAGAGAGAGCGAACTAAATTTACAGAGATTGATAAATGATTCTCGTAAATCATCTTTAGCAGATAATCGAAGTCTCGCAGAACAGCTTAACTATGAGATAGACAGAATTGAAAAGCTCATACCAGAACTACCAGACCTTACTGATATATCTACAAAGATAAGTGACATCGAGAATAAACTTGTAACTATCCCATTACCAGATTCTCCACAGATTATCGCAGACAAGGTAAACACACTTCATGAGGTTATTAAGCCCGAAGTACTTGTTGGTTGGACTGAACTAAAAAGAAAGGTTGACTTCACAATGGGTCTACCTAAAGACTTCGACGTTCGTATTGGTGTGTCAAAGACTGAAATAAAACGACTCACCGATAGAGTTGTGGCACTTGAGGCTGGTGGAGGAGGTGTAGGTGCATGGACAGGATTTACAATAGACGGTTCGACAACAACTTTCTCGGTTACATCAGAGCCAACAGAAGTAAATAATGACGGCCTAATTCTATTTAATGAAACAGGGTATTCATATAACTCAGGTGCAGGAACAATTACGTTTGACAATCCACCGCAGTATTTAGCAGGTTATCGTTAAAAACATGAATAAATTTATATACACAATAGCATTACTTGTTTTTCTACTCCCGACATTGGTGTTCGCTTCACCGTCGTCTGTAGATAGAATTACAGACCATATAGAGCCTCTTATTAAGAGTGATTACATAAAGGCAACATACTATGCTGCTACCTCAACAACAGCAACTTCAACTTTCGCAGGTAAGTTACAGATGACAAAGACAGGAAACTCACCTCAAATAGTTGGCTGGGACGATGATACTGGTATTCATTTTGACGGGCCTGATATCTTGTCATTCCACACTGGTGCGGTACAGCGAATGATTATCAATGCACTAGGATACGTTGGAATAGGTACAACATCTCCATATGCACGTCTATCAGTCGTCGGCCAAGTCGTCGGAGCAAACTTCACTGCTACAACAACAGCTGTAAACACATTTCCCTACGCTTCTTCAACAGGAACAAGTGTAAGTGGTAACTCATTCTTTGCACCAACTACAGGAACATCAGTTGTCCTTGGTACTACAACTTCACAATCTCTTAAACTCGTCGTAGCTGGCCCAAGCTCATTACCAGCCTCAAGTGGTATAGCACAAACTGGTATAGCTCGTATCACTTCGGGTACTACAAATCTTCTTACATCAACGGTTGATATTGGTTCATTCAACTCAACTGGTGCTGGTTGGATACAATCAACTGATACAGCAAACCTAGCTACAAACTACGACCTTCTTCTTAACCCTAATGGAGGAGATGTTGGTATAGGTACTACTTCACCATATAAACAACTCTCACTTACAGGTGATTTAGTGGGTACTAACTTGTTCGCTACGTCTACTATTGTAATCGGTACTACAACATCATCACTTCATGCCGCAGGTGCTCAGATTAAAGGAAACCTACAGGCCGCAAACGCAGGTTCAGAAGTTTCCCTCGCTACTGCCGCAGATGTTACAGGACGTTCAGGTGTATCATTCATACGTTCACGAGGTACTATCGCAGCCCCTACAGCTGTATCACTTGACGATTCTCTCGGCTTCGTTGGATTCAAAGGATACGACGGTGTTTCCGCAGCACAACTCCCTGCTCTCGTAGAAGGTTTCGTAGACGGTACTGTATCATCAGGTGTAGTTCCTGCTCGACTTTCATTCGTAACAGGGTCTAGTGGTTCAACTCGACGTGAGAGATTCGTGATTAAGAATGACGGTAAAATTGGTGTAGCTACTACATCACCTTGGGCTAACTTCACTGTCACAAGTGCAAATGCTGCCACATCAAACCCATTGTTCATGATAGCTTCGTCTTCAGCGGCTGTATCAACAAGTACACTATTTATGGTGGACGGTAATGGTAACGTAGGTATTGCAACTACGTCACCCTACTATCCTCTGTCAGTAAATGGTAATGCAGTACTTCGTGGATATACACTTTGTGGAGATGCAGCACCTCTATACTCATTACCAAGTGTAAAGTTTGAATGTTGGGGTAATAGTTCAGCGAACGTAGAAATTGGTGTCGGTAACAGAAGTAACGCTAACACAGCATATTCGGACTTCTTCTTGAATAACGACTTGGCAGATTCATCAGTAACTCATTACGCCGCTCTTTACTTAAACTCAAGTACATATAACGATACTACATTCGGTACGGCTCAAGCTTTTCCTAACCAACTTGGTATACAAAATACAGACGGTCTAGTATCTTTGTTCTCATCAACTTCAACTAACTCATCATCACTTCGAGGTATCAACTTTGTTGTTGGTGGTACTGCTACTACAAATGAAATAGGTAGATTTACTACAGTAGGTCTAGGTATCGGTACTACAACACCAGTCTCTGAGTTACAAGTAGCTTCAACTGAGCCAGAAATCTATATTACTGATACTGATGCTTCTACAAACAACAAACACTGGTTCCTTGAGAATAGTGGTGGTACGCTACGTCTCGCTACGTCATCAGATTTACTTTCAGAAACAGGAACAAGTCCATTCTCTGTAGTAGGAAGTACAGGTGTCATAACAGTTGGATTACCTTCAATGCAAACAGCCCCTTTGGTTATCAGAGGAGGTGCGTCTGGTACATCACTCATCTCACTACAGCGTACTGTAGGTGCAACACTCACATATGACTGGTCTCTTGCAGGAGGTTGTCTAGCTTTCGCTAACACAACGGCTGGATTTACTACACAGAGTATGTGTGGAGACGCTGGATTCGACGAAGTTGTATACGGTGTACGAAACGGTACAGTCGCTACGACACGAGCAGACTGGTTCAAAGCAAAGACATTCGCAGCAAGTGCTGGTACAGACGTTCCAGGGGTTGCGTTTAACATTGCAGGTTCCCTTGGTACAGGTGCGGGTACTACAGGAAATATTAACTTCTACACGGCAAACCTAGGTTCTACTGGTACAACACAACAGACACAATCTCAGCGTATGACAATCCTTGGTAACACGGGTAAGGTTGGTATTGGTTCAACTACACCATGGGGTATGTTAGATGCAGTAACCACAACGACAGGCCGCTACGCTTCACTTGGACAAAACGGTCTTGCAATGGGACTATTCCGATATGACGATAACGCAGCATCTACAGCACTTCGACTTGAAAACCGAGATACTGCTGCTACTACAGGTCATGGAGTTGCTATACGAACAGCCTTCGCAGACGATACAACAAGTACCGCTATTAACGCTGGTGATATTCAATTTGTAAAAGAACAACAGTGGACAAATGCTGGAGGCGCAGCAACACGAGATTCAGCTATTGTATTCCGACCAACAGTTGATGGTACAGCTACTGAAAAAATGCGTGTAGCCTCAACAGGTGTCGGTATTGGTACTACAACTTCAAAAGCCTCATCACTTACTATCACAGGAAGTTCTAAAGCGACGTATGGTAACTTTTCAGTATTCACAACATCAGGTGCCGTTACCGATTCAGCCTTCTCATTCTTTAGTGACGATAACCCTGAAACTCAAACTATGACAGTTCTTCGAGGAGGTACTGGAAACCAAGCTATCATGGGTATTGGTACATCATCTCCTTGGGGCAAATTAGCTATTACTAACCTCGGTACAAGTGTTCCTTCTATCTTAATTGAAGATAGTACATCACCTGACACATCACCATTCTTGATTGACGCAAGTGGCAACGTAGGTATCGGTACTTCTACTCCTATAACACCTCTCACTGTTCTTGGAAACGGTACAGGAATCGCAGCAAATTCTCAGGTAATTATAAGTGACATTTCAACAGAATCAACATCAAAGAACGCTCGTATTGGTATGCTCGATTATACATCTGGTAACACCCCAGTAGCACTTCTATACGGTGCCTCTGGTGCTGGTAATAATGAATTGTATATCGGAGGTGGAACATCAGCTCTAACCGCTGCTACAAAAATATTCTTCCAAACAGCTGCCGCTAAAAATACAACAACTGGAACGACACGAATGTATATCGACCCTAGTGGTAACGTAGGTATCGGTACTACAACTCCAGTCCATAAACTTCAAGTAACCTCAGGTGCCGCAGCTACAACGACAGTAACTATTGGAGAATTAAACCTTAGTACTTCAAAGGCTTGTGTAAACATGATGACTTCGGCTGGTACTCAGGCGAGTTTCTATATCAACGCCGCAGGTACTATGGTGACAGAATTAAACGCATGTCGATAAAATATATGAATAAAGAAACAATACAAAATAAAGCAGTTGGTGAGTACTACTCAAAGATTAAAGACGAAGTTGCTACCCTCGACCAGAATATTGCAAACGTAACTTTGACTATTAATCAGAATGAAGAGATTAAAGCCAAGTATGTAGAACAACGTGAAGCTCTCTTGGCAGAAATCCAAGTAGTAGAAACAGAGATACCAGAGGTAAAGCCTGTGGAGGAAGTAATTGAGACAGTTGAATTACAAGTTAAGTAGAATTA